>Ga0193717_1002613_pt1 | contig 10328 bp, 12 predicted proteins | sample U2c2metaG_FD_145900 | JGI IMG/M metagenome (GOLD analysis project Ga0193717, IMG submission 145900) | Soil microbial communities from a riparian zone of the East river system, Colorado, United States - U2c2 | ecosystem: Environmental > Terrestrial > Soil > Riparian zone | place: USA: East River...
CATGGCGATAGCGGCTACCTTCATGCCGGGCACCACGACGTCGATTCCGAAGATGGCGGCGCCCTTAACCTTGGCGGGCGTGTCGATCCGCTTGAGCGGAGAGCCGATCAGCTTGAAGTCCTTCGGCGCTTTCAGCGGGATATCTTGCGGCAATTGCTGGCGCAAAGCGAAGTCGACGAGCGCCGAATAGGCCAAGGCGCGGCCGGTCGGCGCGTGGCTCACGACGCCGCGGTGAGCGACACAGTCCTCCGGGTCTATTTTCCACTGCTCAGCGGCCGCTGCGACAAGCATCATTCTTGCGGCCGCGCCTGCCCGCCGCAACGGAGTCCAAAACCCGCGTATCGACGTTGACCCACCGGTCATCTGGGCCTTGAAAAGGGGCTGCGCATAGTTAGCCGCGTCCGGCGGCGCAGCGACCACTTCGAGCTGGTCGAGACCAATCTCCAATTCCTCGGCGATCAGTGTTGCCTCGGCGGTGTAAATCCCCTGACCCATCTCGGTGCTGGGCATCACCAGGAGGATGCGTCCATCTCGTCCAATGCGAACAAAGCCGTTCAGCCCGAAGTTCGGAACGTCGCTTCCCGAACCGCGCCCGGCGGCACTGTTGGCGGCCGGCACATTGGGCTCGGCCGCCCATGCCTTCGCGGCATTCTTCGTGGCAAAGCCAATGACGAGCGCGCCAGCGAGAAGATCGCGCCGCGAAACCTTCGATGCCGGCGGCGTGTCGGCTGCGGATGAAAGTGTCATGCTTTTGCTGCCGCCTTGATCGCCAGGCGAATGCGCGAATAAGTCGCGCAACGGCAAATATTCCCCGCCATGGCCGCATCGATCGCGGCATCGTCGGGAGCGGAATTGCGCGCAAGCAGAGCAGCGGCCGCCATGATCTGGCCCGGTTGACAGTAACCGCATTGGACCACCTCGTGGCCGAGCCATGCCTCTTGAATCATTCTGCCGGCGTCCGTTGCCCCGATCGCTTCGATGGTTGTGATCTTCCGCCCGGGAATCGCCCCGACCGGAAGTACGCAGGAGCGGACCGGACGACCGTCGATATGAACGGTGCAGGCGCCACATTGGGCGATCCCGCAACCAAATTTGCTGCCGGTGAGGAGGAGCAGGTCGCGTAGCGCCCAGAGCAGCGGCATATCGTCGGGAGCGTCTATCTCATGGTCGTCACCGTTGATGTTGATCGTCAGCACGGCACGGCTCCTGGTAAAGCAAGATCGATTTTTCAATCAAATTCCAAGGCACCGTCAGGGTCTTGTCCGATAGGCGCGCAATTTGAACGAATGAGCCTATACACCGGCGGACACACGGCAGACTGCCTAACTCTTTGATCGCTCAGCTGTTCGATCCGGGCGGCCGATGCGATGCCTCGTAGAGGAACCAGGTCCTCCGCTCGGCCTCGTCGATCCAGTTCTCGAGCAGGCCTGCGGTGGCGACGTCGTGGTATTCGTCACAGGTATTGTGGACTTGCCGCATCCCGGATGCTAGGCGCAGATTGTCTTCCTTCAGCTCGGCAAGCATGTCCTGCGGACCGACATATTCGGCGTCGTTATCCCGGATGCGCTGCATGCGGGCGATATGCCCGATCGAACGCAACGTGGTACCGCCAATTTTGCGGGCCCGCTCGGCGATTGGGTCGGTCATCGCGAAGATCTGGTCGCTCTGTTCATCGAGCAAGAGATGATGGTCGCGAAAATGCGGCCCGCTCATATGCCAGTGAAAGTTCTTGGTCTTGAGATAAAGGGTAAATACGTCGGCAAGCAGCCCCTTGAGCGCGGCGCTAATGTCCCGCGTCGCTTCTGCGGACAGATCGGTGATCCCGCGGCTGTGTCCGTTTCGATCGGGGATCTCAGGCGTGTCGGTCATTTTTAGGTAACTCCTCTAACGGGAACGACTTTAACGTTGCGGCAAAACTACCGCCCACATCATCGTCTACTCCAAGCGCCGAGCGGATGCCGCTGACAAATCGATCCTGCATTCATTTAAAAGCAGAGACGTTCAAATGATGCCGACCTCAGACAAGCGTGCTCGGCCATGAGCCGACCGGTAATGGCTCGCACGCCTCGAACGGGAGACTTGCTGTAAAAGCGACTACTCAGAGAAAGCCAAGCATCCACGTTTCCTCCGTAGCCAGAACCAAGCAACCATCTGCAGCGACCTCGGCCCGATCGGGAGAGCAAATGAATTCCGAATATCGGTTCAGAAGCTGCATGTCATATCGGCGACCAAGTGGCACGATCCAGGCCAGCCCCTCGAGCTTCGTCGATGCAGGAATGGCCAAATTGCGAGGCCGGAGCAAGCGCGACCGGCGTCCGAACTCTGTTTGGCAACCCGAGAATGCCCCCTGCGAACCTGCCCAGAACGAAGAACAAAGATAAGCTCCTCGAACCGGGAGTCGTCAATGCAAGCATCCAATACACATTTTCATTGCGAGCCGCGATTGAACGCGGCTGCTCAATTGGGACCAATCATGTTAAAAACTGTCAGTCGATCGCGATGTCACTTGCAGTGGCCGTCCACGATCGCAGAACGACGGGTACCCTTGCGGACTGTGTGCTTGTTGACCCGACAGGATCGCGCCATCTCGACCGAGACCTCCTTCAATGTGCCATCGGCGACAATTACCACCACGAATATCGGCTTACCGTTTTGCTCTTCCAACCCGGCGCTGACCACGCTTCCAGCTCCATATTCTTCGGCAATTGCTATTGCCTCCGATAGATCCACCCCTGACACCTTGAAGTTGGCAAGTTCGTGTTTTTCCCTTCCCTCTAGGTTGGCGACCGGCGTTACAACTCCCTCTCCAATGATCTCGCCCGTCGATCCATCAATCGTACCGGTCCATATTTCGTTATGCTGATAGGTCTTAACTTTATAGGCGACCCCATCGGATTCTTCATCAAAGCCTATATCCACGACCTTGGCTCCCGTGGCGTGCGATTCAGCTATCGCAATCGCGCGGCGAATTGGAACTCGTACGTTCGCGAATACTTTGGCTCCCTTAAAGATCCCCGCGCTCTCTGAGTGACCGAGTTCTTGAGCGGACTCTGTCACTGATGTGCCTTCAAACTGTCGCGCGAAAACGGAGATTGGGACTACCGCTAGAACTAGCGAGACAGGGAGTACGAGACACGCCTTTGCGACGACAATCATTCTTTGGTACCCGGGACCAGATGAACTTTCGGCGAGCAGGTACATTCGCGAAAAGGGACGCCTGATACCTTAGGCGGTAATTCGTGGAACATAACAGTGGGCACCAGCGCGAATGCACGTTGCCGACGGGGAACTTTAGTCACACCAGTTCCTTCCAGTACTCGCTCACATCATACCTTCGCACCTCTTCCACGCAGGTTGTCTCTAGGCCTTCCCGCGGAACTAGCCGGTTATAGAAATCGGGAATGTCTTCGCGTTGATAGAGAATGCCGCAGGCGATGCGATCCTGAACCTGCGTAGCGAGCGTCTTCGCCTGCTGCAGGTCGCTTGTGTCGTGACCGTCGGCATTTGCATCGAAGTACCTATCCAACAGATATTCGTGCGTCGCAAAGTGGTTGTACGTTGGACACGCCTGGAGCATCTCGACAAAGGCAAAGCCGCGATGCTGAATGGCAGCTTTGAGTATGCGGGTCATCAATTTGATGTCGCCGCTGAAGCCACGGGCGACGAAGGTGGGATTGAGCGAGAAGATCAGGTCCATACTCGCCAGCGTATGCTCGGGGATCCCGTTGGGGCTTGTGTTCATTGGCTGGCCCTGTGGCGTGAGCGAACTCGCCTGCCCGGTCGTTAGCCCGTAGTTTGTGTTGTTGTGCAGGACGAACGTGACGGGATAATTGCTCCTCACGCCATGGACCAGATGCCCGATACCCTCCGAGAAAGTCGCGCCATCCCCACCGAAGGCGATGACCGGAACCTTCATATTTGCAAGCTTCGCGCCTGCAGCAAACGGGATGACGCGACCATGGAGCCCGTGAAAGCGGTAGCCCTCAATTTTGTCCGAACCGTTGCCGTGACAACCGACATCATAGCAAAGGCAAACCTGCCACGGATGCAAATTCAGTTCCACCAACGCATACTTGACGGCCGTCCAGATGCCATAGTTGCCACAGCCGTCACACCAGATGCATTTGGTTTCCGAATAGTAGTCGGAAAGAGCGGGCGGGCGGGTCTGCAGAGCGACATTCATGATGAAGTACCTGCATAGTCGAAACCGGGACGCTTCTCTTCGTTTTTCGGGGTGCCCGCACATCTTTCCATCACCGACGAAAGAAGCTCATCGTAGAAAAACGGTCGACCGTCGTACTTGAGAATTTTATCCGGAATATCCAAGCCGCATTCCATTCTGATGAGCATGCCCAACTGCCCCTGATAGTTTTGCTCCACCAGGACAATGCGTTTCGACCGCTTTGCCAACCTCTGAAGCTCCTGGGTCCGGAGCGGCCAGAGATACGTGTAGTGCAAATACGCGATCTTCCGTCCTCGCAGCTCATCGCTGCACATGACGTCTTGAAATGTGTCACCGCTGCTTCCCCAGCCGATCGCGAGCAACTCGATTTCGTCGCCTGGATCCATCCAATCGGTCGTCTTTGCGCTGCGACCGCCGACACTCAAAAGAGGCGCGGGAAGCCCCGCTTTCAATCCGTGGAGCTTGCGCAATCGCTTTTCCATTTGAGACTTGGCATTGAGGCTGGACTCATCCACGGCGCCCATGGAATTGTGTTCATCGCCCTGGGCGCAATAGGTCGCCGCGTCGCTGCCGGGTAGCCATCGCAACGAAATGCCGCCCTGGGCGTGCGGGTTAAATCGATCAGAAGATTTCAAGAATTTCAGCTTCTCGGGATCGACGACGAGCCTGCCACGATCGATATCAGCTTTTTTCAGATCGTAAGGATGCTGCGTGTAGAGCGCCTCGGCGATCTGCTTGTCGGTGAGGACAATGACACTGATTTGATACTGCTCTGCCAGATTGAACGCGACCGGCATCAAATCGAAGGCATCCTGGCTGTTGCTGACCGAGATCACGCAGCGTGCAAATTCGCCGGCGGAGCAGTTCGTGGCCTGTAAGAGACCTCCTTGAGCCGTCCAGGTCGGCAGGCCCGTCGCCGGACCTGGGCGTTGCGCCAGCACAAATACCGTCGGGTTCTCTATCATGGCATTCAGAGACAACGTCTCGCTCATAAGATCAAATCCAACACCGGAGGTGGCGGTGAGCGCGCGGGTTCCCATGTACATCGCTCCGCTCACGATCTGCGCAGCGGTGATTTCGTCTTCCGCCTGCTTAACCACCATATGAGTCTTGTTTTCGAGCTCGGCAATGAATGACAGCAGCGGGCTGGAGGGCGTCATCGGGTAGCCGGCATAGAGCCGCACCCCCGCATGAATTGCGCCGAGGCCCATCGCTTGACTACCGGTAATTAAAAGGTGGCTGGCGAAACCCTTGTCAGGCGGTGGCAACGCGACTGAGATCGTCCCTTGCTCTGGATCGACATAAGCATATCCCTCATCGATGCATCGCATGTTGAGTTCGAGCAGAGCTTTCTTCTTCGCAAACGTCTCTCCGACTAGGTACTTGAGGACATCGATATCCTGGTCAAGCAGGGACCAGACAAAGGCGGTCAGAAGCACGTTCGACAAAATTGCCCTTGCGCCGAGGCGATTGAGAATATCGTCAACCGGGAAATAGATGACGCGAAGGCTTCGCTCCGCAATCAGTTTCCGATGATGCTCCGGAAACTGCCACCCTGGCGTCACGTGCAGCACGATCCCTCCCTGTTTCAGTTCATCCATGTTCAGTTCGAGACCGTGATGGTTGAGCGCGACCAGTACGTCCACCTTCGTTTCGGTGCTGCAAATTCGTTGATTCGAGACATCCAGTTGATAGCTCGCGTGTCCACCTTTTATGAGGGAGGGATACTCGCGGTAGCCGAACACGCAGTATCCGGATCTCTTGAGACCCTTGGCGATAATCGCACCGATGGAGTTTATTCCCTGTCCGGAAGCGCCGACGATTTTTAGAGAGATGCGGGACATCGCCTAACACCAATCTGCCGGCTTCGAAGCATCCACCAACTGTTTCCCCCAAACTCTTACTGCCTCCTCCTGGCCGTAAGGCTCATCTATGATTTTAAGCGCTGGAACAATCAGCCGACCGTGATGGGCCTTGACGTAGTGCTGCAAATGATCCGCCGCTCGCGCCGTGTAGAAGTATCGATGGTCCCCGAGTCCGATGCACGCACACGGTTTGCCGGCCAAATCCAGAGTCTTCGCCTTGTCATGGAGCAGCACCCACATATGTGGATTCAATTGGCCCTCGATGCCCCCTGTATTCCAGGTCGCGGAGGCGAGCAGGAGAACATCTCCGCTTAGCAAATCCTGCGGCTGCGCCTTCTCGGCCATCGTTTCTTCGACGTCCCAGCCTGGGGTGGTCCTCTTCAACGAATCGATCAGCGCATCCACTACGTACTCCGTGTGACCGCTGGTCGAGGCAAAGACGACATGGAGGACTCGACGCTGAATGAACTGCGGGACAACCTCAGAGGTACTGACAATGTTGTTCACGAGTTACGTCCGCTTTCCACCAGTGGCTGGCTTCATTTACCGCGCTCCTCGTGTGACGATCTGACGCGGACTCGGTCAGCGTTTGACCGCGACTGTGCCGCCAATACTTGCCGCGATATTGAATGAGAGTGTCGTCGGTGGAATGGTTGTGCTTCTATCTGGCAGCGAGCTCGGAACTCGAGCGCCGCGCGCAAGGAGAAAGAGCGACAACTGAATTAGTCGGGCTTTCCGCTCAGATCAGGCGCGATCTCATTGTTCGTTTGTGAGTTTTCTAACTCATGCTTATGACACGAGATGCCGCTTGGCACGAATGGCGCGCTTTGCGCGGAGGAATCAACTCGTCGGCGCAACACTCGACGTCGCAGCTATTATTCTGCGGCTCAGCGGTCTGAGATTTGGGATCGCTGGCAGGCTGGCGAGCCGATGAGTTCAATCGGGCGTCGGTTTGATCGGGTGTCTTCGTCAGTCTTTTCAGAGATTTCACCTATAGGTGGCATTCCGGCCACCGGATCCGCACCGGGCCGAGCAGGCGCTCAGTCTTTCTAACCGAGAGGAGATTTCTCGATGGCTCAGCATGCGCCGCTCGTTGCGGTCAATCGCGCGCCACTTGAGAAAGCGCGCACGCGCGCTATCTGCCAGGCCGCTAAGGCGCCGGGTCTGGCGCCCTTAGCGCACGAACGGCGCTTGATTTCCGATTGCAGGATAGATGACGCTGTGGCCTTCGCCGCCTCGCGGTCGCACTCGAGCTCGCGCTTCGCTGCCTCGAGAAGCTCGAACACGTTGTTCACCATATAGACGAATTGCTGCGGGTCGGTTGGCGACGGAGTATCGTCGAGCTGGTCCGCAGCCGTCGTCATGATCCTGCTCCTTCGTGTCCACGACGGTTCCTACTCTCCGCACTGCCTGCGAGAGGGACGATAGTGCCGACGAACGAGTAACCTCGTCCCTTGATGTTTGCGATGTAGCGGTTGCCAAATTGGCCGTCACCAAGTGCCTTGCGGATCGCGAACACGTGGACCCGGATGCTCCCCTCCTCCACGTTGACGTCTGACCAGACGCGATCGAGCAGCTCCTGCTTTGCGATCACCTCACCCGGACGCTCGGCAAGATAGATCAGGATGTCGAACGCCCTGCCGCCAAGGGGCAGCATCACACCGTCGCGCCGGAGCACCCTCTCCCTGCTTGAAAGCTCAAAAGGGCCAAACCGCAGACTTCTATAAAGACCGTCCGACATGGCTATCCTCCCGCGTATTCAGTCGCCTTGGTCCAGTGGCGCGGCTGGGTCGGAGTTCGGGGTTGGCGGCTCAAGCGTGCTCGCCATCCATCGCGCTATATAAGGGCCCACGAGCAGCAGCACGATCATCCTGACAGTCTGCAGGGCCATGACGAAGGGTGTATCTACTTTGGTAGAGGCCGCGATGATCGCGGCAGCGTCGATGCCACCGGGGCTGGTGGCGAGGTAGGCGGTAAGTGGGTCAATGTGGAAGAAAGCCGTCAGCGTCCCGGCCAGTATGCCGCAAAACGCCATCAGCAGTACGATGGCGGCCAGACACTGAGGAAGAGCCCGGGCGGCAGCGGCCAGAACGTCGTGGGTGAAGCGCAATCCAATATTCCAGCCTATGAGCGCGAAGCTGGCGACAAGGACGACGGGGGGCAGTTCGATGCTCACCCAGCCAAACACATTGAGCACCGCTCCCAGCACCAGCGGGCCGAGAAGCGCGCCGGCCGGTATCCGCAGGCCGAGACCGATGCTACCGCCGATCACAGCCAGAATTGCCGTCGCCGTAAGGTCCGGCAGGCTGATCGGTGGGAAATAACCGCTGGAGAAGCGGCCACCGCCACTGGGGACGAATATCAGCGAAACCACCGAGGCTACGGTCGCCACCATCACGACTCGCAGGTACTGCATGAAGGCGACGAGGCGAAAATCGGCGCCATAAGCCTCGGCCATCAACATCATCACCGGAGCGGCGCCCGGAAGCATGCCCCATACCGCAGTCGTGCCAGGAATGACGCGAGAGCGACTCATGACCCAGCCAACTCCCGCGCTCGCGATGATCGACAACGCCACAATGCCGAGGAACAGAGGCCAATGAATGATGAAGCCTCCGACGATCGAAGAGGTGATCGAGCGGGCGACGAGACAACCGATGATCGCCTGCGCGGCTATGAGGAAGACGCGGGGAACCTTCACTGCGCCGCCCGCGACCTGAAGCAGCACTGCAGCCGCGAGCGGCCCGAGCATCACAGCGGCCGGCAGTCGGGCACACTGGAGGATTGCCACCGCCACGGCGGATAGTGCGAGGAGCGCAACCCAGCGTCCCGCCGTGGATAAGCGTTGCAGCGGAAGATCCCTTTTCGCCGACGGCTCGCTCACCTCTGGAGCTCGATTTCGTCGGCTTTCGCGACACGTCCCAGCATCGGGAAAATCTGCTCAAACGCAAAAGTATGCATCTCGGCCGACAGACCTGCGGCGGCGTCCTCGGGCAACACAACGGCATAGCCGTGTTCGTGCGCCGCTCGGGCGGTCGACTCCACGCCGATATTGGTTGCTATCCCGCCGATCACCACCGAGGTCACTCCGCGGCGGCGGAGTTGCAGGTCCAATTCGGTGCCATGGAATGCGCCCCATTGGCGCTTTGTAATTCTCAGGTCGGACGGTTCGGCCAGCCCATCGGCTAGTTCGCTCCAACCTTCCGGCAAGCCGCCGGGTGGCAACGCCGGTGGGCGATCGACCGGCATCTTCAGTGCGTCGCTGAAATCCAAAGAGAAGGCGACATTGACGAGCACGACCGGCGCCCGAGCAGCCCGGAAGCGCCGAGCCAACTCTTTTCCTTTGGCGAGCACTGCTTCGCCAGAATAAGGGGCCGTTGGCATTCCGACGATACCCTTCTGTAAATCAATCAAGATCAGTGCCGTCGAAGCGGCGGGAAGAATTATCATCGGGTATCCTTTCGAGCTCGAGACTTCTCTTGTCTTCGCCTGTTGTCTAACGCGGAGCGGTTCCGCTATATACTTGAGGACCTACTCAAGCAGGAACACTATTTGAGCAAATCCTCAAATTCGTCAAGTCCCAATCGACGGTCGCTGGAACCTCAGCGGGATGTCGGCCGCCAACGTGTCGCGGATTTGATGCAAGCCGCGGCGGCCGTGATTCAGGAACGGGGATACGAGGCCGCAACTATGGCGGAGATCGCGGCACGGGCCGATGCAAGGATAGGTTCGCTCTACCGCTTCTTCCCGAGCAAAGAGGCATTGGCCGATGCTCTCATGCAGCGATACGCAGAAATCCTTCAGGCGGAATATGACGCGATCCACGCGCGGGCTGCGGTGATCACACCCGAGGAACTCGCTGACGCCCTCATCGATCTCTTTGTGAAACTCCATCCGCAAGCGCAAGCTGTGACGGCATTCCTTGAGTTCCGAGCCGACTGGACGGTCGTCCGTCAACGTTTCCGCGCCCAGGCACTCACTGGAGTTAGAACGGCGCTAACTGTCTGTGCACCTGATCTCGATGACAATCAGGCTGACGACGCCGCTGCCGTCGTTCTGAACAACATGAAGACGATGGTAGGCATGGCCAATAAGGAAGCACCTACCAGCCTCGGCGCACCGGACGAACTCAGATTGATGAATCGCCTCTATCTGGCAGCGAAGCTCGGTACTCGATCGCCGCGGGCAAGGAAAAAGCGCGGCGGCTGATCAAGTCTGGTCTTTGCCTCAGGTCAGGCGCGAACTCAACAATGATGCATCGAGCCTCGTGTGCATGGGTT
>Ga0193717_1002614_pt1 | contig 10327 bp, 5 predicted proteins | sample U2c2metaG_FD_145900 | JGI IMG/M metagenome (GOLD analysis project Ga0193717, IMG submission 145900) | Soil microbial communities from a riparian zone of the East river system, Colorado, United States - U2c2 | ecosystem: Environmental > Terrestrial > Soil > Riparian zone | place: USA: East River...
GGTTCTGCATAAGATAACGCTCAGCAAGAGTGCGACCACGCTGACCGAAGTGACGGTGCATTCCACCAGCTTCAACAACAGCGTCGACCGGCTTGGCACCGGTACTGCCGTTTCAGGACGGGCTCTCCAAAAGATCCCTGTCGCTACGCGCAACTATACCGACCTGATGGCCTTGTCGCCCCTGGCCAACGGCGCATCCCTGGCCGGTGCAAAACCCGGCGGTACGGGGTATATGCTCGACGGGGTCAGCAATCGTCGCGCTACATTTGCGGGTACTACCGACGCGGCGTTTTCCATTTCTTCGGAAACGATCCGGGAGTTTGAAATTTCCACCAACTCCTATGACGTTACCAATGGCCGAGGGAGCGGCGGTGTCGTAAAAGCGATCACTAAATCGGGTACCAACAAGCTGTCAGGTTCTTCCTGGGGTTATTATGGCGCCAATGACCTGGCTCAGCATACCGATGTCAACGACCACGCCCGTACGCCGCAGAACAAGGTTGGGCAGTGGGGTGGTCTGCTTAGCGGACCGATCATTAAGGACAAGCTGCATTTCCTGGTCTCTTATGATCAATATACGAACAGGCTTCCTTTTTCGGCGTTTGATTATTCTTTGGCCGGCACTACTCAGCTTGCGGCAGAGAAATCCCTGAAAGTGCCCAGGGCCGCCATAGATTCGGTCGTCAATATCCTGCAGAATCAATATGGCTTCCCGAAGATGCAGCAATATGGTACGATCGGTATCACCCAGAAGACACAAAACGCCTTTGTGAAATTCGACTGGAACATCAATAAGAAGAACCTCCTGACGCTAAAGTATAACTATCTGCGTTTTGAAGACCCGAATAAGCTGAAAGGGAACGGGCTGCTTTCCACGCAGTATATCGGGATCGAGTACCAGAACGGTATCATGGCGGGTCTGCGGACAGAGTTCAATCCCAGGCTGGTGAACGAGCTGAAAATCAACTTCAGCACTTACCGGAAATTCCTGCATTTCGTGGGTAACCATGTGCCGGAAGGATTTGTTACGATAACCACTCCTTTTGTGGACGGTTCGGCCAATACAAATAATCTCCAGCTTGCTTTCGGGGATCAGAACTGGGTACCGGAAAGGGATGCCTCCGATGTCGTGCAGATCATCGATTACCTGCGGTATAAGGTAGGCAACCTGAACTTTGTATTTGGAACAGACAACAATATCAACCATATTACCGACAGGCTGTCCCATGATCAGCAGGGACAGTTCTATTACAACAGCATTACGGATCTGGCCAACAACAATCCGTACCGTTTCAACCGGAAGATCTCGCTGACCGGTGAGAATCCGAAGATCAGCGTTCCATTGATCGAACTGGGCGCCTTCGCGCAGATGGAGACCAATATCCGGCCCAACCTCAACCTGACCGTCGGTCTTCGCTGGGATGGCCAGATCGTCGGCAGCGCCCCGACCTATAATCCGCAGCTGGAGCATGAACTGGGTGTCAATACTCACGTGGTGCCATTTGATGCAAAAAATATCCAGCCTCGCTTTAATCTGATCTGGGATGTCAAGGGCAATGGCCAGGACATCGTCAAGTTTGGTGCGGGATTGTTCGCATCCGAGCTGACGACACAGCCGATAACTTTTGCGCATATCGACAACGGAGTAGACTTCAGGCAGGTGGATATCTATAATAACGTTCCGAAACCCGACTGGAACCTTTACCAAAAGGATTTCAACGCGGTGCCGGGGCTTGCCTACTATAATACACTGAACAACACACAGCCTGCTACCGTGCTGGCGATAGACAAACACCTGAAGAATCCGCTGACCTTTAAGACGAACCTCAGCTACTATCATTATTTCAACAGCTGGTTCCGGATGGGCGCCAATCTTTACTTTGACAATACCTGGGACAATTTCTACCTGAAGGACCTGAACCTGCGGAAAACGCCGTCCTTTGTAACCAATGAGGGCCGTGAGATCTATGTCGATCCCAACTCGCTGACCAGCGACAAGTTCAACAAAGGCAACAGCTTTACTATACCTATAGCCAATTCGCGTGCTTTTGCGGACTTCAACCAGGTGCGCTACTTTACCAATGCCAACTGGTCGTCTAAATATTTCGGAGTGATGTTGGAAGCCGCTGCACAGATCGGCAGGGACGGGTCATTTACGCTTTCCTATGCAAGAGGCGCTGCTAAGGGCACGCCACCTTATGACAATGGTGATCCGCGGAACGCCAACTTCTCTGTCGGGTCTTCCTATTACAATTACGCATCGTACGGCAAGAACTGGTATAGCGACGGCGACCAGCGCAATAAGCTCGTTGCCCTCTTCCTGAGCCCCACCTTCTATGGCTTTAGCATCAGCTCTTCCTTCGTGGCGACGCAGAGCGCACGTTACTCCGCCATTGTCAACAAAGATATCATCGGGGAGGGAAATGACGGCACCGATCTGGCCTATATCTATGATCCAAACAGCCCAAATACGCCTGCCAATATCAGGACGGATTTGCAGAAGGTGCTGCAAACAACCAGCCCTTCGTTCCGTAAATACCTGACGGACAATATCGGCAAGTTCGCTCCATATAATGGGGGGATCATGCCCTGGCGTACACAGTGGAACCTCAGCGCAGCCTATGATCTGAAGCTGACAGGAACGCATAAGCTGACTTTCAGGGCCGATATTTTCAACGTCCTGAACCTGCTCAACTATAAATGGGGTGGCTATACTCAGATCACCAATACCAACCTCTACAATGTCAACGGCTTCGACCAGGCTAGCAAATCATTCATCTACACCGTAAACCCAAGCGCCGGTGCGCCGCAGAAGGCAGCAGCCTACTACAGCGTCCAGTTTGGTGCGCGGTATTCGTTCTAATTTATCTAAATTACTCGCCGGGATGGGAAAACCATCCCGGCATTTTATTTTTACTTATGAACAAGATTGTTTTTGCGGCCCTGCTTCTGTTTGCCGGTTTTTCCCAGGCTCAGCAGCTTTCGGACATCGCTACACCCGGTCAACCGCTTCCGGCATGGAAGGAAGGTTATCTCGATCTGCATCATATCAATACGGGCAGAGGCAATGCGGCCTTTTATATACTGCCCGATGGCACTTCTATTCTCTTTGATGCCGGGGAGCTGGATCCTTCCGATCCCCGTACGACATCGAAGCGGAATACGCCAATCCGGCCTGATGATAGCCGCAAGCCCTATGAGTGGATAGTCAATTATATCCGGCAAGTCAATAAAATGAATTTTATTGACTATGCGGTTATCTCTCATTTCCACGACGATCACTTCGGCGCCTGGTATCCTTCCATTCCGTTGTCTGCGGATAAAAAATTCGCGCTAACAGGCATCACAGGGGTAGGGGAACTGCTGCCTATTCATGACCTGCTGACGCGCGACTATAATTACCCTGTGTCTTTTGATAGGGCGCTGAGCCAGCTTCCGCGCGACAATCACTATGTAAAGACCTGGGATAATTATATGAACTTTATCCACGACCAGTCTTCCAAAGGCATGCAGATGGAGTTCCTGAAAGCCGGCAGCCGCAGCCAGATCCGGCTGCTGCATCGCCCCGCCGCTTTTCCCGGCTGTTATGTACAGAATGTAAAATCCAACGGCTGGATCTGGACGGGGAAGGACAGCAGCGTGGAACAGCATTTTCCGCCAATCGACACCGCCAATAAAAAAACCTGGCCCGATGAGAACCCGCTCAGCAATGTGCTGGTGATCCATTACGGACCCTTCACATATTATACGGGCGGGGACTGTCCCGGGAATGTTTTCCTTGGTGACGCCCCCTGGCGCGATGTGGAGACACCGGTCGCCCGGGCAGTAGGGCAAGTAGATGTTGCTACTATGGATCATCATGGTAACCGTGACGCTGTGGGCGAGTTCCTTGTCAAAACCCTGCAACCGCGGGTCTGGATCGAACAGGTATGGACAGCCGATCACCCCGGCCATGAAACGCTGATCAGGACTACTTCTCCTTATCTCTATGACGGTGCCCGCGACCTTTTCGCTACCAATATGATGGAGGCAAACCAACTGGTGATAGGGCCCCTCATCGATAAGTCCTACCGGAGTCTTCAAGGCCATATTGTTGTGCGGGTGCTGCCAGGTGGTAAAACTTATTATGTCATCATCCTCGATGACAGCCAGGCCGACCTGCGTGTCAAAAAAGTCTTTGGACCCTATATGTCGAAAACAAAATAAATTTATTTGCTACTCGATCTCAAACTTACTAAATAATTTTTCCTCTTCCAGATCGACAAGGCCCTGATATTTTCGGATGATCGCTTCGTCTATCTCCAGCTCCCTGTTGAGATTTACAAGGAACATTCGCTGATTCTCGAGAAGATCGGTATAGATCTGCTTATATCGGGCATGATCGTCGGTATAGATCAGCTCGGGTGGAAGGTGATCGTAGGTGAAGCGTGCGACCAGCTGCTGAAGGAACTGATTTTCCATTGAAACCTTTTGTTGCTTTAGAAAATCGAGGCTGAACTCCGCCAGCCTTCTCCTTACCTGTCTGTCCTGCTCTTCCAGTGCCGGGCGATGATCGGGATCCTCCAGCTTTAACTTCCGGATCAGCCAGGGCAGGGATAGGCCCTGTACAAGGAGAGAGAGGACTATCACCACAAAGGTAATGAACAAGATGAGGTCCCGCTGGGGAAAGGGGCTGCCATCTGACAGGTGCGTCGGTATGGACAGTGCTGCTGCCAGCGATACCACTCCCCTCATGCCCGCCCAGCCAAGGACCAGAGGCGCCTTCCAGCCGGGGCGGTTGTCTGCTGTTGTGATATACCGGCTTATAAACACCGTAAAGACAGAGGCCCCCAGCGTACTGAGGATCCTGCCTACGATCAGGAGGGCCGTTATCAGGACCCCATATTTTATGGCTGAGCTAAGACCTACCGGCCCCAATTGATGAATAATTGAAGGTAGCTCGAGCCCGATCAGCAGAAAGATAAGTCCGTTGAGCACAAAGCCAAGGGTCGTCCAGACATTGAGTCCCCGCAGCCGGCTTCGGTAATTCAGGAAGAGGTGATTCCTTGTCGAAAGAAAAAGTCCGCCGCTGACTACCGAGAGGACACCCGAAAAATGAAAGGATTCTGCGACAATATACATTACATAGGGGGTGATCAATGAAAGGACGATGTCGGCGCTGACGCTGACCGGCAGCCATTTGTGGGCAGCAAAGAACAACATGCCGATGGCGATGCCTGTTAAGATACCCATGACAATGACCACAACAAAACTCAGGGCGGCCTCGTGGAAGATGAAGCGGCCCGTGTCCACGGCGACGAGGGCATACCGGAAGATGACAAGGCCTGATGCGTCATTCAGCAGACTTTCACCTTCGAGGATAGCAGAAAGGCGTCGGGGTACTTTTACCCGCTTGAGGACGGAGGTGGCCGATACCGCATCCGGCGGGGAAATGATGCCACCCAGTAAAAAACCCAGCGCCATGGTGAATCCCGGGATGACCGCGCTTGACACGAAGGCTACTACCAGGGAGGTAAGGATCACGATCAGAAAGGCAAAACTGCCCACGACCCGTCTCCATCGCCACAGTTCCTTCCAGGACGTAAACCAGGCGGCTTCATACAGCAGGGGTGGCAGGAAGATGATAAAGATCAGCTGAGGGTCGATGGTGATATTGGACAAGCGCGGAATAAAGCTCAAAAGCAATCCCCCTACCAGCAGGACGATGGGTGAGGCCAGGCGGAGCTTATCCGCTGCCATGACCAGTAGCAGGATAATTAATACGAGAATGATATAGATGCCGAAAGACGTTGTCATAAGCAGCGGGCATTAATCTGTGTTCAAACTCTTGGCCGGGTTGATCAGCGATGCCCGGATGGTCTGGTAGCTTACCGTCAGCAAGGTGATCAGCAGGACGCCGACTCCGGTAACAAGAAATAACCACACTGTTATGGTAGTCCGGTAAACATAATGTTCCAGCCAGCGGTGTGCAAGAAACCAGGAAAGCGGAATGGCAAGACCACAGGAAATCATGACCAGTCTGGCAAATTCGCCTGAGAGTAGGGACCAGAGATCAAATACAGAAGCCCCAAGCACTTTCCGAACTCCAATCTCCTTTGTACGTTGTTCAGTAACAAAAGACGCCAGTCCGAATAAACCCAGGCAGGAAATAAAAACAGCCAGGAGTGTAAAAAGACTAACCATGCGTCCGAGCTGTTCTTCGTCGGAGAATTTAGCGGCATAGGTCTCGTCGGTGAACCGGTATTCGAAGGGACTTGAAGGGTTATAGGTTTGGAATACCTTTCCGACGGCAGCCAGTGCTGTCCGGATCGGCGCCGTGGGGCGGATGCGGATCGTGATGACATGGATCGACCGGTCGCGGAGCATAAAGAAAGTAGGCTCTGCGGAGCTGAACGGTGACAGCATTACCATATCATTGACGACGCCGACTATCTTATGGTCTATCCCGTGCCATTTTATTGATTCGCTGACAGGATGTTCGATGCCGATGAACCGGGCGGCAGCTTCGTTTATGATAAGGGCGTCGCTGTCCGATTTGAAATCGGGCAGAAAATCGCGGCCCTCCTTTATCTTCCAGTTAAGGGTTCTGCCAAAGTCAGCGGAAACAAATATCGTTCCGACGAAGGGATGTGAACTGGGGTCTTTTCCTTTCCAGCTATAACCCAGCATGGAGTTTTGTAATTCGGTGGACGGGCTGGATGACCTGGCCAGATCGGATACCATACCTGTCCGGAGGAGATCGTCTTTCAGTGCTTCGTAATGATCCATGAGGCCGGGAGTATTCATTTCGACTGTGATCAGCCCGGCGCGGTCATAGCCAACCGGTCTGTTCTTTGTGTACTGAAGCTGTTGGTAAATGATGACCGAGCCGATGATAAGGCTGATGGAGACGGTGAATTGGAGTATTACAAGGGCTTTTCGTGGTAAGGCTGCGGCTGTGCCAGACCGAAAAACGCCTTTTAGGACATGTATTGGCTTAAATCCTGACAAATAAAAAGCGGGGTAACTGCCTGCCATGAGCCCGGTGAAGAGAGTAAATCCGGCGAGCAAGAGCCAGAAAAATATATTCCCGATTGGGATGACCAGTTGTTTGCCTGACAGGCTGTTAAAAACGGGCAGGAAAGCCCATGCAAGTACAAGGGACAAGACCATGGCCAGCAGCACGAATAAAAAAGACTCGGTCAGGAATTGTACGATCAATTGTCCGCGCAGGGAGCCGATGGCTTTCCGGATCCCTACTTCTTTGGCCCTTCGTTCGCTCCGTGCCGTGCTCAGATTCATAAAGTTGATACAGGCCAGGAATAGAACAAACAGGCCGATGATGCTGAACAATCGGACCGACTGGGCTCTTCCGGCCACCATCTTACCGTTCTCGTAGCGGTTGTAGAGTCGCCAGCGATCCATCGGATGTAAAAGCAATTCTTCCCACTGGCCTGTTATATATGGTTTGGTAAGGTCTTTTATCCGGGCGGAAAATTTATTGATATCCACCCCGTCCCCGACCTGGACATAGATGCCGAAATGATGATTTGACCAGTCATCCTGGCTTGAATCTCCCGGGTTGTCCTTATTATCCCAGGCTAACAGAAAACCAAGGCCGGTCAGGTTTGTGTTGTCGGGGATGTCTTCATAAACGCCTTTTACCCGCATATTCGTTCTGTCGCCAACCCGAACGGTTTTATCCATTGGATCAATTTCTCCGAACAGGGCCTTTGCAGTAGAGCGGCTGATCAGCATGGCATAGGGGTCGCTAAGGGCTTGCCGGCTGCCGGCCAGCATATTGAAAGTAAACATGGCCGGGAGGGCTTGTTGTGCCCAGATGCCCCGGGAGCTGATCTTTTTGTCTCCTACGACGAGCAGCGGGTTGGCTCCGGTAAATACCACCGCTTCTTTGATCTCATCCGGGAATCGGCGCTTCAATTCCGCGCCGACGGGTACAGAGGCATATTCTCCGCCTTCGGAGGTTCCGCTGTTCGTGGTTATCGATACGATCTCCGCAAGCCTGCCGTGGTTTTTGAAGGAATGATTGAATGCCAGCTCATCCCAAACCCAGAGGCCGATGAGAAGGCTTACGGCCATGCCTATGGCAAGACCGATGATGTTGATAGCCGAATATATTTTGTTCTTCCGGAGATTGCGCCAGGCGACGGTAGAATAGTTTTGGATCATATCGATATGAAAATACGCTATTCTATTTTAATAATCTCAGCCCTGGCGGGGTATTTTATCGGTAAAGATCTGCCCCAGCTTTACAATTGCTTTTTCTATTTTGGGCGACCATAGATGGCAATAACATATTCGCAGGTAGTTGTGATAACCTCCGCCTGCCGAAAAGATCTCGCCCGGTGCATAGGCCAATTCCTGCTTAAAAACAGCATCCTGTAATTTTGTCGTATCCAGAACGCCTGGCAATGCAACCCATACCACCAGACCTCCTTTGGGCCGGGTGATCCTGGTGCCCTCGGGGAAAACCTGTTCGATCAGAGCAGTCGTGCGAACCAGGTTCTTATGCAGCTCCAGCCTGAATTTTTGCAGATGGCGGTCATAGGTACCCGTGTGCAGCAGCTGGTGTACGACCCGCTGGCTGAAATTCGAGGTTGAGCCATTCAGCATATACTTGACACGTGTCACCTCGAATCCAAAACGGCCCGGCGCGCACCAGCCTATCCGAAAGCCGGGGACCAGCGACTTTGTGAATGAGCTGCAGTATAAGACCCAGCCCGCCTGGTCATATGCCTTGATGGTATCCGGCCGGCTTCCGCTAAAAAAGATCTCCCCATATAGGTCGTCCTCGATGACCGGGATCTTTTGTTCCTCTGCGAAGGCTGCGATCTGTCGTTTCTTATCGGTGCTGAGAATGGCCCCGTCGGGATTATAACAAGGATGCAAACTTTAATAGTAAGCTTTTGGCAGGCTTCTTTCAGATCGGCCAGCTCGATCCCAGTCTCAGGATGAGAAGGGATGGTAGCCACTTTCAGGTTCAGGCACTCCAGGGCCTGCATGACACCATAGTAGCAAGGATCCTGTATGAGGACGGTATCTCCGGGTCGCGTAAGTGCCGTAAGGCAGCAAAGGATGGCCTCCATTGCCCCATTGGTAATGATCAGCTCGTCTGGATGCAAAGAGCCTTTCCAAAGAAATGATCTCCTGGCTATCTCCTCCCTTAAAGACTGGTTGCCTTTCCGGTCTTCGAGTTCCAGGTAGCTTCCGCTGATATCCCGGGAGTTGTTTTGTATGGCTCTTTTTATGCCATTGAACGGGAGCAGGCGATGATCAGGTACCGCATTTGCAAAGGAGACGAATTTTTTGCTTGTGCTGTTTCTCCTTAATTTTTGCAGGAGCTGGTCGATATGGACTGTTCTTTCCGATAGCGAGACCGGTAAGGGTAGGGGAAGGGGCAGGTTTTTTCCGGATCGGTGACTGACGAAGTACCCTGACTTTTCCCGGGATGTGATGAGGCCCTTATCGATCAGATAATTGAACGCCTGCAGAATGGTACCGATGCTTAACCCGTTCTCCTTATGCAGGCTCCGCAGCGAGGGAAGGCGGTCCTCCGCCTTGAATACGCCTCTTTCGATCATCTCGGTGATCTTATTGGCGAGGCCTATATAAACGGGTTCTTTCATGGAATAAAGATAATCTAATGACCGGCAATCACTGTCAATGCATCACACAGCGCCTTTATTTCTTCTTCCGTATTATAATAATGTACAGATGCCCGGATGATACTGCTCAGGTGATTCTTATTCATATAAAGCAGTGTCGATCCCGCTGAGCCGACGGAGACGTTGATGTCTTTTTGTTCCAACTCATTTTTTACCACCTTGCTGTCAAGGCCGTTGACCGAGAAAGTGACGATGCCGCACTGGTGCTGGCCGATATCATGAACGGTAATGAATGGCATATTCTTCAGCTGCTGTCTCATGGAGCCGGCCAATAGCTGTACGCGCTGCCAGATCCGGTCTATGCCGATGTTTAAAGCATATTCGATCGCCTTCGCCAGGCCGAGGGTAAGGGCTCTGTTCTTTTCATAGAGCTCAAATCGTCTGCCGTCATCCCTGACGAGATAATCAAACTCGCTGTTGAGCCGGGCCGTATGCCCGTCCATAAAGAAAATACTCAGATCACCCTGAACTTGTTTCCTGACATACAAAAAACCCGTGCCTCTCGGCGCCCGCAGGTATTTTCTCCCGGTTACGGAGAGGATATCGCAGCCGATCTCTTCGACATCGATGGGTACCTGTCCTGCTGTTTGGCAGGCGTCAACCAGATATAGTATCCTGTGTTTTCGGGCGATGCTGCCGATCTCCACGATCGGGGTCATCCC
>Ga0193717_1002615_pt1 | contig 10325 bp, 8 predicted proteins | sample U2c2metaG_FD_145900 | JGI IMG/M metagenome (GOLD analysis project Ga0193717, IMG submission 145900) | Soil microbial communities from a riparian zone of the East river system, Colorado, United States - U2c2 | ecosystem: Environmental > Terrestrial > Soil > Riparian zone | place: USA: East River...
GGTCGGAGGGTGGGGGATCGACAGCAGTTCGTGCATTGCGGCGGCGCCACCGGCGGGGGTGTAGTCGGCGTGTGCGATGTGGCCGGGGTCCACCGCCAAGCCGGCCGCGGCCATCGCCGACGAGTAGCCGGCGCGCCGGCGCCTTGCGGTGTCCGCGCCTTCGGGACCGGCAAGGTGCGCGATGCGCTGGTGCCCGAGCGAGACCAGATGGTCCACGGCCAGTTGGCTGCCCCGCTCGTCGTCGAGGATCACGTACCGGTGCGAGCCCTCCGTCCGGCGGTTCACCAGCAGCCACGGCACCTTCGACGCTCGCAGCTGCTCCAGGTCGTGCCCGGACTCTTCACCGGCGAACAGCAGCCCGTCGACCCGGCCTTGTCCGAGCAGGTCGAGGTAGTGCGGCAGGCCGATCCGTACCCCAGGCGAACTCGCGGTCATCAGCCCGTAGCCGAGCTGTCCCGCGGCCTGCTCGGCGCCCTTGATGATCTCGGCATATACCGGGTTCGCGAAGTCCGGGATGAACAGGCCGTACATGTAGGCGCGCGCGGTGCGCAGACTGCGCGCCGCGGCGTTGGGCCGGTAGCCGAGCTTGTCGATGATGTGCTGCACCCGGGTACGGGTTTCGGGCCGGACACTCAGGTTCGGGTCGTCGTTGACGACCCGCGACACCACGGACCGGTCGACTCCCGCCAGCCGCGCGACGTCGTTGAGCGTCACCTTGGCCGGCCGCGCCGGTTTCCGCATATCCGGCATCGGCCTCCGCCTTTCCTTCCCTGACGCATTCCTGCCCACCCTAACTGTCGCGCGCCGGAGGTTGGGCAGGGCGGGCTGTGCCGGAAAGGTACGCGATCAGAAGAGGCACAGGGGATTGACGGGCGATCCGGTCCCACCGGGGAGGCGCAACGGTGCGGCGGTGAGCAGGAATTCTGCCGTGCCGAGCTCGGCGCAGACCTCGACCAGTTCGGCGAGGCGGGGGCAGTCGAGCAGCACCAGCCCCATCGCCACCAGCCCGATCTGGTGCAGCGGCAGCGGGACTGCTTTGCTGGGGAACGGGATCTGGTCGACGCAGTCGCCGCTGTAGACGGCGACTTCACGTTCGTGCAGCCAGGGCAGGCAGCTCGCGTCAAGCCCGGCGCGCACGCTCGGGTCCTCGGTGCCCTGCTCGGCTTCCCGGCGCTCCAGGCCGACGTGCACGAACACCGCGTCGCCGGAGGTGACTTCGGTTCCGGACAGGCGCTCGGCGGCGGTCAGGTCCTCGGCGGTGACGGCCTCACCCGGAGTCAGGAACGGCACCCCGCGCACGGCAGTGACGTCCAGCAGGACACCGCGGGTGACGATCCCGTCCCGTTGCGCGTGGATCGAACCGGAGCGCAGGCCGCCGGGCCGCAGCAGCTCGTCCGAGCGGCGGCCGTTGTAGGCGTTGCCTTCCCAGAACACGTGGGTGATCGCGTCGAGGTGGGTGATGGCGAAGCCGTGCGGAGCCAGTTCGAAACTGTCCAATGCGGACACCGGGGACGTCGAATCGAAAAGCATCCGGTGCCGCAGCGGATCCGCGTTCAGCTGATCGGCCACTGTGGACAGATCGCGGCCGATGGACACGCTGCGGCCGTGCTTCACCAGCGCGGCGGCCGCACGCCGTTTGGTGTCGGTGATGTAGTTCAGCGTGCCGAGCTCGTCGTCGGCACCCCACTTCCCGGTGTTGGAACAGCGGTCGAACAGGGCAACGATCTCGTCGTCGGTCACTGATTCGCTCCTTCGTCCGGGTTTAGCCGGTGTGCGGGCGGCTGGACCATTTCGAGCACGATCTGGTCGGGATCCTCGAAGTAGCAGGTGAATCCGCCCGCATTGATCCCGGCCGTGATGTCGTTGGGCGGCGAGTAGAACTTGACGCCCGCCGCGGTCAGAGTCCGGTAGCGGTCGTGGATGTCGTCCACGGTCAGCGCGAGATGCGCGGCACCGGGATTGCGGATCTCGGCCTCGCCGCGGGTGCCCTTCGGCCGCAGATACTGCACCAGTTCGAGGTCGTGGCTGGACAGGCCGCGCGGCTGCCCGGGCACCACCAGTTGCGCGATCCGCAGATGCGCGTCGGGATAGCCGACCAGTCGCCGGGTGTACTCGTTGCTCTGTTCCTGGGTGTGGATCAGGTCGAAGCCGAGCTGGTCGGTGTAGAACGCCACTGAGGTGTCCAAATCGGACACCGTGAAGCTGAAATGCCAGACGCCGTGCAACACGTGCTCTCTCTCAATCCATTTCAAGGCCGCCGCAGACGTTCACGGCCTGTCCGGTGATGTAGGAAGCGGACGGCGAAAGCAGGAAGGCCACGGTCTCGGCCACCTCCGCCGGGGAAACGATGCGCCCCAAGGGGATCTGGGCGGCCTGCTTGTCGAACGACTCCTGCGGGGTGATGTGCTCGATCTTCGCCTTCTGCTCGTGGATGGCGCGGGTCATGTCGGTGTCGACGACGCCGGGGCAGATCGCGTTGACGTTGATCCGGAACTCCGCGAGCGCCTGGGCGGCCGAACGGACGACGCTGATCACGCCCGCTTTGCTCGCCGCGTAGTCCGCGGCGGTCGCCCTGGCGCCGCGACCGGCGACCGAGGCCACCGCGACCATCGCCCCGCCGCCGTGCTGCCGTGCCCGCCGGGCCACCGACTGCAGCAGCAGGAACGTGCCCTTGAGGTTGACCGACATCGTCTGGTCCCAGCTGTCCTCCGGCAGTTCGAGGAACGGCCGGTTGCGGATCATCCCGGCGGCGCAGACCGCGAGGGTCAGCGGACCCAGTTCGCTTTCGGCCCTGGCCACGGCCTCCTCCACGGTTGTGCCCGAGGTCACGTCCACGGGGTAGACGCGGGCCACGCCTCCGTCTCCGGTGATCAGGTCCGCGGTCTCCTGGGCGGGTCCCGCCGCGATGTCGGCGACAGCCACCGTGGCGCCTTCCGCGGCGAGCAGCCGGGCGCACGCGCGCCCGATCCCGCCACCCGCGCCGCTGACGATCGCGGTCCTTCCGTCGAAACGTCCCATTGAACCTCCTCGTTCGTGGGGCTTTCAGGTCTTAGTTTTCTGTTCTCCACAGCGCGAGCGCCGCGTCGACTGTCTCGTGTGGACGGCCGAGATAGGACTCGGGCGGCAGCTCCTCGATCGTCGCGGCCACCTCCGCGGGCAATGCCTGGCGCAACGCCGTGAACAGCGGTTCGCCGGACGCGCGGCAGTGGCCAACGGCTTCGTAGACCACGTCGTGGGCGCGTTCGCGGCCGAGCCGGTCCGCCAGCCGCATCATGTACGCCTCCGCCATCACCAGGCCGCCATCGGCACGCAGGTTGGCGCGCATCGCCGCCGGGAACACCCGCAGCCCGGCGGCGATCGAGGCGGAGGTGCGCAGCGCTGCCGCGCTCAGGCAGACCAGCTGCGGGAGCACCTGCCACTCCGCCTGCCATTCGCCCGCGGCGCGCTCGTGCCCTGCCTCCATCACCCGGAACAGTGCCGAACTCAGTGCCCCGGTGGTGGCCGACAGGCCGATCACCGCCTCGGACTCGATCGGGTTGACCTTCTGCGGCATCGTCGAAGACGCGCCCCGGTGGTGCCCCGAGGCCTCGCCGACCTCGGCGATCTCGGTGCGCGACAGGTCGACGACCTCGCGGGCGAACCGCGCGCAGGTTCCGGCGAGCAGGGCGCAGACCAGCCCGAATTCGGCGAGTCCGTCGCGTGCCACATGCCACGGGACGTCCGTGGTGCGCAGGCCGAGCAACTCCGCGACCCTCGCGCGCAGCGCCACCGCGCGGTCGCCGTACGCGGCGGAGGTCCCGCCCGCGCCGAACAAGGACACGACCGCGAGCCTGGTGCGAGCCGCCGCCAGCCGGTCGCGGTGGCGCGCCAGCTCGCCGACGTAGGTGGCGAGCTTCGCGCCGAACGTCGTCGGCACGGCCTGCAACGCGTGGGTGCGCCCGGCGATCACGGTCTCGACGTGTTCCTCCGCCAGCCGGGCCAGCGAATCGCCGAACTCGGTGAGCAGCTCGCCGAGCCGGGCGGCGGCCTCGTCCAGCTGCAGGGCCAGCCCGGAATCCATGATGTCCTGGGTGGTGGCGCCGTAGTGCACCCGCCCCCGGTGGGCCGACGGCAGCGCGGCGTCGATCTGGCGGACGAGCGACAGGATCGGGTACCCGACCGTGCGGGTCTCCTTCCAGAGCCGTTCGTGATCGATGTTCCCCGGCTTCGCGGCGTCGGCGATCGCCTGCGCGTCAGCGGCGTCGAGTACGCCCAGCTCTCCCTGTGCGGTGGCCAGCGCGGCCTCGACGCGCAGCCATGACCCGACCGTCGCCTCCTCGGACAGGACCTGCGCGGTGCGGTCGTCGCCGTACAAGCCGACGAGCATCTCGAAGCGCTGCGGACTCATCGCCCTCCTTCGTGCTCGGTAGTCGATCAACATGCAGTCAATCGATTGTCTAATCCTACGGCCGCTCAGAGTCAAGCTCAACGCACACCGGGTTTGCAAGTCTCGGAACCCTGTGTTTTAGTGAGATCAATCGTTTGACTAGATGAGCGGGACACCGGAGTGGTGGAGGTATCGATGACAACGGATCGGCTCACGGCGGACCTGCGCGCGATGTGGCGGATCAGGGCCTTTGAGGAGAAGATCCAGGCCCTGCACAAGAACGGTGACGTGCGCGGCTCGGTCCACCTGTGCATCGGCCAGGAGGCCGGACCGGTGGGTGCGTGTGACGCGCTCGGCGAGCCCGACGCGCTGTTCGCGACCTACCGCGGGCACGGCTGGGCCATCGGCCGCGGGACGCCGCTGCGCCCGCTGTTCGCCGAACTGCTGGGCCGTGCCACCGGCGTCAACGGCGGCCGGGGCGGCTCGGCGCATTTCAGCGCCCCCGAGTACGGCTTTTACGGCGAGGACTCCATTGTCGGCGGCGGAGTTTCACACGCTGTCGGGGCCGCGCTCGCCGGCAAGCACGACGGCACCGGCCGCCTCGCCATGGCCGTCTTCGGCGACGGCGCGATGAACCAGGGCGCGGTGCACGAGGCCATGAACTTCGCCGCGGTGTTCGGCTTACCGGTGCTGTTCCTCTGTGAGAACAACCGGTACTCCGAGCTGACACCCATCCGCGACATGGTCCGCAACGAGCAGCTGACCGATCGCGCCACCGCGCTCGGCATGCCGGCCACCCGCATCGATGGCAACGACCCGGCCGTGGTCCGCGAGACCGTCGCCGATCTCGCCGACGCCGCCCGCGAAGGCGGTGGGCCCGCGTTCGTCGAGCTCACCACTCAGCGGCTTGTCGGGCACTACATCGGTGACGTGCAGCAGTACCGGACGAAGGAGGAGCTCGCGGCTGACGGCCTGGTCGAGCCGATCGCGATCGCCACCGCGAAGCTCGCCGAGTCCGGTGTGGACACCGGCGCCATCGAGCGCGAGGTCCGGGACGAAGTGGAAACCGCGGCGCGCCAGGCACTTGCCGACCCGGCCGCCGACGTCAGCAAGGTCAAGGAGCACCTCTATGCCTGAGCTCAACTACTCCGGGGCCGTCAACGCGGCGCTGCGCCGCTGCCTCGAGGAGATCCCGGAAACCTTGCTGTACGGCGAAGACGTCGCCAAGCCCGGCGGCGTGCACGGCGTGACTCGCAGGCTGTGGAAGGACTTCGGCGACCGGGTGTTCGACACCCCGATCAGCGAATCGGCGATCCTCGGTTCCGCGATCGGCGCGGCCATGCTGGGGCGGCGGCCGATCGTCGAGATCATGTGGGCCGACTTCTTCCTCGTCGCGCTCGACCAGATGGTCAACCAGGCCGCCAACGTCCGCTACATCTCCGAAGGCCGGCTCACCGCGCCGCTGGTCGTGCGCACCCAGCAGGGGAATTCGCCGGGCGCTTGCGCACAGCACTCGCAGAACCTCGAGGCGCTCTTCACGCACACACCCGGCCTGCGGGTCGCGATGCCGTCGACCCCGCAGGACGCCTTCGACGTCATGGTGTCCGCCGTGTACAGCGACGATCCGGTGGTCGTGATCGACAACCGGACGCTGTACTTCGGCGACAAGCAGGAGGTCGTCACCGACGCCGCGCCCGCCCCGATCGGCGGCAGTCACCTGCGCCGCACCGGCGCCGCGGCCACCGTTGTCACCTGGGGCGCGATCACCCACCAGGTGCTCGCCGCAGTGGACCGGCTCGCCGGCGAAGGCATGCGGGTGACCGTCCTGGAAACGCCGTGGCTCAACCCGTTCGACCACGATGCGCTGCACAAATCCCTGGCCGGCACCGGAGGACGGCTCGCCGTCGTGCACGAGGCCAACACCACCGGCGGGTTCGGCGGCGAGGTCATCGTGCGCGCGCTGGAAGCGGGAGTCCTTTCCGGACGTCCACTTCGGATCGGCACGGAAGATTCGCGGATCCCCGCCACCCCCGAACTCGCCGCCGCCCTCATCCCGGGCGCCGACCGGATCTTCACCGAGCTGAAGCAGTTCCTCACGAGGTGAACTGAATCCCCTGGAGTCCCCTTCCTGGAGTCAATGATGACCAAGGTTCGTTACCAGGTGTTCGCGATGAACTTCGTGGCCTGCCTGATCAACTACGGCGACCGCATCGCCCTGTCCGTCGCCGCGCCGTTCATTCTCGCCGAGTTCCACTTCTCGCCCGCGTTGTGGGGAATCATCCTCAGCGCGTTCTTCTGGACGTACTCGCCGTTCGCGCTCCTCGGCGGGTTCATGGTCGACCGGATCGGTGTCCGCAAGGCGTACACGATCTGCATGCTGGTGTGGTCGCTGACCATCCCGCTCACCGCGAGTGTGTGGAGTGCCGCGTCGCTCATCGTCGCCAGGCTGCTCTTCGGGGCGGGGGAGGGACCGCAGGCGCCGATCAGCACCAAGCTGACCGCGAACTGGTTCCCGATGCGGCAGACCTCGACCATGCTCAACCTGGCGCAGTCAGGCACCACGATCGGGCCGATCATCGCGACCCCGCTCGTGGTGTGGGCGTGCACGACCATGGGCTGGCGGCCGGCCTTCGTCATCCTCGGCACCCTCGGGGTCGTGTGGTGCGCGGTGTGGTGGTTCGTCGCCAGGGACCGGCCGCAGGACCACCCGCGCGCCGATGCCGCCGAGCGGGCCTACATCACCGCCGACCACGAGACCGTGCCAGGCACGGCGAGTGCGGGAAAGGTGCGGTTCTGGGCGCTCCTGCGCACGCCGTACGTCCTCGCGTTGGCGATCGCGTTCTTCGCCTACTCCTGGGTCCTGTTCATGTTCCTCACCTGGTACCCGACCTACCTCGTCGACGCGCGCGGCGTGAACAAGGCCGACCTCGGCGGGATCGCCACCCTGCCGTGGATCGCGGCCACGGCAGGCTTGATCGCCGGCGGATTCATCGCGGACAGGCTCATCAAGCGGTCCGGCAGCTTCGTGAAACCGCGCAAGTGGATGATCGTCGGCTGCCTGATCGCGGTGGCCGTCTGCTTCGGGCCGTCGCCGTTCGTCCAGTCGCCCACCCTCGGGCTCGCGCTGGTCTGCGTCGCGATCTTCTTCCTGCTCGCCAGTTACCAGTACCAGGCGCTGGTCGTCGCGCTGGTGCCCGAAAGTCACCGCGGCCGGCTCGCCGGCGTGATCCAGATGTGCTCGACGCTGGCCGGTATCTTCGCGCCGATCGTGACCGGCGCGGTGGTCGAGGCCACTGGCAGCTACACCCCGGCGTTTGTGGTCGGCGCCGCGCTGGCGGTCGTCGGCGCACTCGCGGTACTGGTGCTCGTGAGGGAGAAACGGATGGTGTCCCCGTCGAGCCCGGAAACGGCCATCGCCGTGGCCTGACCTGTCCGCCCCCAACTGTCCGGGACTGTGCCTGCCGCCAAGCACGTCGTCTCCGGTGCTTCCGTCCTAACCGCCCAATTACCTGATTTCGAACGGGGTCAAACCAGTGAGCGCAGTCATGTACAGAGCAGTGCGAAAGGTAGCGGGCAGGAGAATTCCGGCTCTCGCCGCGGGAGTCGCTTTGGTGGCGTTCACGGCGGCGTGTGCGTCGCCCGATGCCACCACGTCCGCCGCCGTGAACTCCGGCGGCCCCTTCACCATCGGCCTGGCCAACCAGCAGGAGTCGGTGACCTTTCCGGCCGCGATCACCAAGGGCGCCAAGGACAAGGCGGCACAACTCGGTGACAAGCTGGTCTCCCTCGATTCCCAGGGGGACCAGCAGAAGCAGGCCAGCCAGGTCCAGGACCTCATCGCTCAGCAGGTCAGCGCCATCCTGCTGGTGCCGCTTTCGCCGGGGCCGGCGCAGGCACTCGTGGATCAGGCGAGTTCGGCGGGCATCCCCATCGCGACGGTCCACGGTTACGTCGGAGCCGATCGCGCGGTCGGCGACCCGTACTCGAAGCTGAAGTTCGTCCTGGACGAAAACGAGGCCGAATAGGGCGCGACGGCGGGCCAGCTGGCGCTGAAGGCCTTCCCCGCGGGTGGCCAGGTCGCCGTGATCACCGGTGCCCCCGGCTTCGTCGAGAACACGACCCGCGTGACCAAGTTCCAGGCAACACTCGAAGGCGCCGGGAAGTACCAGATCGTCGCGAACCAGCCGGGCAATTGGACCAAACAGGACGGTCAGTCGGCCTGCCAGAACATCCTCGCCGCCAATCCCGCGGTCGGCCTGTTCTACGCGATTTCCGACGACATGGCCGTCGGCTGTGTCGCCGCGGTCAAGTCGGCCGGGTCGAGTGCGAAGGTCATCGGCATCGGTGGTTCCGCGGCCGGCATCGACGCCATCAAGTCCGGTGAGCTTTACGGAACCGTCTGCTACAAGCCGTACGACGAAGGCGGGATGGCGGTGCAGATGATGCACGACGTGCTGGCGGGCAAGACTTCCGCGCCGCCGAAGACGACCTTCTACGACACACCTGGCGTGACAGCGGACAACGTGTCGAGCTGCGTCCCCCAATGGTGACTCCCGTGGCCCCGTTGCTTGCCGTCGAGGACGTCCACAAGATCTACGCCAGCGGTACCCACGCGTTGCGCGGGGTTTCGCTCGCCGTGCGGCCCGGCACGGTCCACGGGCTGATCGGCGCGAACGGCGCGGGGAAGTCGACGCTCATCAAGATCATCTCCGGAGTGGAACAGCCGAGCGGCGGCGGGCTTTCCTGGAAGGGCGGACCCGCCACCTGGACCAGCCCACTCGGGGCGCTTGACGCGGGCTTGGCCGCGGTGCACCAGCACACGCCGTTGGTGGAGCCGATGAGCGTGCTGGACAACGTGTTCCTCGGCCGGCGGGAGTCGGCCCGGTGGGACGCGCCGGCCCGGCGGCAGGAGCTGCGCGAACTGTGCGAGCGGATCGGCTATGACCTGGAGCCCGACGAAGCCGTCGGCAAGCTCTCGGTCGGTGCCCGCCAGATGGTGGCGATCCTGCAGTCGCTGGCCAGGAATCCCTCGCTGGTGCTGCTCGACGAACCCACAGCCGCGCTGTCGCCCACGGAACGGGACATCCTGTTCCGGTCCGTGCGGCGGCTGCGCGAGCTGGGCACGACCTTCATCTACGTGTCGCATTTCCTCAACGAGATCCTCGATCTCACCGACCACCTCACCGTGCTGCGGGACGGCCAGGTCGTGGTCGACGAGGAAACCAGTGCCACCAACGAAAAACAGCTCGTCACCGCTATCGTCGGTGACCGGCTCGCTCGGATCGAGCAGAGCGCGCCCACGCCCGCGGGGACCCTCGGCGAACCACTCCTCACCGTCGAAAACCTGTCGTCGCCCGGCAACTTCGGCCCGGTCAGCTTCACCGTGCGCGCTGGTGAGGTGGTGGGGATCGCGGGGCTGCTCGGCAGCGGGCGGACCGAGCTACTCGAAGCGATCTTCGGCGCGGACACCACCGCGAGCGGCACGGTCCGGATCGGTGACCGGACCTTGCGGGGGCGATCACCGCGCCGCGCGGTCCGGGCTGGGCTCGCCCTGGTCCCGGAGGACCGGTCGCGGCAGGGATTACTGCGGGACTGGGAGATCTGGCGGAACATCTCGCTGCCGTACCTGCCGTCGGTGTCCTGGCGTTCTCTGGTGCCCGACCGCGACCGCGAACGCGGGCTGGCCGGCCGGGCGATCGCCGATCTCCGGATCGCGGCAGGCTCGGCCGAGATGCCGGTCGGCGAACTCAGCGGCGGCAACGCCCAGAAGGTCGTCTTCGCGAAATGGCTCTACGGCCCCGCGACGGTCTTCTTGCTGGACGAGCCTTCGGCAGGGGTCGATGTCGGCGCGAAGGCCGACATCATCGGGCTCATCCGGAGTCTGGCGGCTGGCGGCAAGGCGGTGCTCATCGTCTCCTCCGAGTTCGACGAGCTGCGCGGCGCGTGCGACCGGATGCTG
>Ga0193717_1002616_pt1 | contig 10322 bp, 15 predicted proteins | sample U2c2metaG_FD_145900 | JGI IMG/M metagenome (GOLD analysis project Ga0193717, IMG submission 145900) | Soil microbial communities from a riparian zone of the East river system, Colorado, United States - U2c2 | ecosystem: Environmental > Terrestrial > Soil > Riparian zone | place: USA: East River...
CGATACGTCGGGCAAGGCCACCAAGTCGTTCAAGGACGAAGCGCACCTTGCCTTCATCCGCAAGCTGCCGTCGTGCCTCTCAGGAGCCCACGGGTGCGATCCTGCCCATATCTCGGCAGGAAGCCCGATCCACAACAAGAAACGCACTGGCGGCGCGCAAAAGGCAAGCGACTGCTGGACGGTGCCGCTGACCCGCGCGGAACACGATGCGCAGCACGCCCATGGCGATGAATTGGCATGGTGGCGCTCCCACGGCATCGACCCGTTCGAGCTCGCAATCAAGCTCTACGAAAGCACCGGGGATGCAGCGGCATGCATCGCGATTATCAGGAAGGCACGGACATGACCCATCCAGAAAGCCAGATGCTCAATGATAAGGGCTTGAGGGCAGCTATTGATGCGGCACGCAATGCCGAAGAAAACTGCGATCCCACAATAAGCGCGGCCATTCGCGCCTACCTCTCCGCTCTCCATAGACAGGAAGCAGCGGCACCGAGCGTGACGACAGACACATTCCTGCGCGACAATCCCTTGAAGGACGATGCTCCGAGGTATGACGGCACCTCATTAGGCGATCTGGCAGATGAAATCGGCAGCAAGATCGAGTCGCTGTTGTCCGAAGAACGGAAGGGCGCATTTATCGGCTCGCACCAAGCCCGAGCAATCAAGGAAATCCAGGACCAAATTCGCGCCTCTCCCGCTCCTGTCGCAGCGGCGCCGGTAGGGGAGAGCGTGGAAGCATTCGCAGATGACATTGCCGAAGCTGTGATGCCGTTCATGGACGAGATGTGCGGTCGCGGCGATGTCAGAGCGGCTATCGCTCGCATCCTATCTTCCATCATCCCGGCCGCCAAGCCTGCGGGTGTGGAGGCGCTGACTGCCGAGAATGAGCAACTGCGAGCCGAACGCGATGCGTTGTTCAAGAGGATCAATTCGCCTGAAACCGAAGACTGGATGGCTGGTGTTCCGCTTGAGGCTGCGCATCAGATCGAACGCCATGGCGCCGAACACGATGCCGGCAAGACGGCGTGGGATTGGTTCTGGCTGATCGGCTACCTCTCGCAAAAGGCTGCCGCCTCACAGACTGCCGGCGATCTTTTCAAGGCCAAACACCATACCATTTCCACAGCCGCAGCGCTGCTCAACTGGCATCGTCATTTGACGGGCGAGAACACCGCAATGCGTCCCGGAATTGATCCTGTCGCGCGCGGTATCGAGCCTGCCGCTCTCTCCGCAGGAATAGCAACACCCAAGCCGGAGGGGGCGAAGGCGCGGTGCTGCTCAGCTACATCGCCTTGCTCTTGGCAGCGCCATAACGGCATGGACAGCGTATGTCCTCTGTGCCAAGCCGCTGCAACCGCACCGGCAGGGGATGTGGATGGGGTACGCGAGGAACTGCACTCCTGCGTTTGCCTGCTTGAAGTAATGGCCGATAACGCCAAAGAGCGTGGCGATGATGTCGAATGGGCGATGATGTCCGTCATGGCCAAGAATGGCCGTAACGCTCTCGCACCGGCAGGGGATGGGGTGGCAGGCATGGTGCTGGTGTCTGACGTCATCGAAAAGCTTGAGTTCAACGTCAAGCATTTGATCGCCGAAGACGACAAAGCTGATGCCCTATTTACGCTCGACATCGCAAGAGACGTGATGGCCGAATGCGCCAAAGACCTCGCATCCCTTTCCGGAGGAGGCCAATATCGTGCGCTCTCCGCCTCTACCGCTGGGGGTGGAAAATGACCCGCGAACTGATCCAGGAACTGCGGGACGGGCTGGAATTGGCTTGTCGGCGGGTCTGCGATAGCTCCGTGGCAGATCGGATAGGCCGCCGCGATTTCCGGGGTGAGGCCTTTATCGCGCACCCAGCCCTGCATGACTTGGAGCGCCCGTTCCACGTCGGAAACATCCTGCATACCGCGCGACCAGCGGATGGTGACGGGCGCAAATCGGTGCATCGGCGGCGCTTTTAGTTGAGATAATCAAGCGGTTATGCTACTGTTTTATAAAGGAAAAAGCAACATGAATGCCACCAAACAGACCAACGCCGAAACTGCTAACTTCGAGATTGTGGAGCGCTACCTCCGCGAAATGCTTGCCAAGCCGTCCAGCCTCACGGACGATGAGCGGACGCTGATCGCCGGGAACATTCGAGGCTTCTACGCGGCGGTATTCCCGTTCGGGCCTTCCATCAACGCGGGTTCATGCAAGCAGTTTAAGAACGGCTGGTGTTCCTGCTCCGAGGACTGCGCAACGGTTATCCTCAAGGAGGCCGAGACGGCAATCGAGGAATACTCCTGCCGCACGCCGGTCCCGCATATTGCAGCCGAAATGGAGGCGCTCGCGTCTCGTATCCGTTGGTTTCTGACCGCGAAACGACCGGACGCTCAGAAATATCTCGACGCGCTCGAAAGCATTGATGCAGTCGCCGTTGACTTCGGCCATTTCGAAAGTGCCGCGCGGACGATGCAGGAGATCGCCCGCAAGGCGATTGCCGGGGTCAGGTCATGATAGGCAATCGTCTTTGGCTGAAGGCACACGCGCTTCCAACCAACACGCCCCTTCACATTGTCGCGGTGCTTCGCGCCATGGCTGAAAACTATGCTGCTGGGCATCCATGGAGCGAGGTCGATAGCTATCAGGTTCGCGCGGCAGCAGACCTCATCGAAAGCCTGATCGCCGCCAAGCCGGATGTTGGCCGTCCTGTTCCCAAGCATGGGAGCGGCCCATGACCACCGCCCTTCATAACACACGAAAGACAGGGGAATGAGCGCGCCAGTCCGAGTTCTGCCCTGCCCGTTTTGCGGCGGGAAAGCTGAGCACCACGATATTGGCAACGCGCACACCAAATCGCGCTCCACCAAAATCTGGTGCACCGAATGTCACTTCGCCAAGAATGTGGCTGCGATACGCCATTCTCTGGACTGGACGAGAGAGCACGCCATCGCAGCATGGAACCGTCGCACCCCGCCCGCCAACCCTCACGATGGGGGATAAAAACATGACGAGGGCGCTCACCATGGATGAAGCCGCCGACGCTCTGCGCATAAAGAGGCGTGCATTTCAGGAGATCGTCAAGCGATACCCCTTTTATTATCCGAATGGCCAGCGCAAGCTATTCACACCCGCCGATGTCGAAGCAATCAGGAAGGCGCTCCGGAAGGAAGAGCAATGCCGCTTAAACTCGTCCCGCCAAAGCCCGGCAAGACCCCGAACTGGTACATCAGGGGAACCTATCTCGGATGCTATGTGGAAGAGAGCGCAGGAACTCCTGTCGAAGCCATCGCGAAGCAGCTCCTCAACGCGCGAAAGCGGGCCATCGAACGTGATCGCACTGCCGCTCCGGTAGACAACGACCCAGAAAAGAAGCCCGTGGAGACGTTCCTGTCCGCTACCCTCTCCTACATCGAAACCGGAGGCGATCGCCAATACTTGGGCCGCTACGACCCGGACACGGGTGAATGGAAGGGCGGCCTCATTCCCGAGATCGGCGAAACGCCATTATCCGAGATCGACCAAGCGTTGATCGACGCCACGGCGAACAAGCTCTACCCTGGCACGAGCGCAGCCACTCGCAACCGGCAAGCCTACACCCCCATCTCCGCAGTGCTGAAGCATGCCGGGCTGGACTTCAAGATACGGCGCCCGAAAGGCTGGCGCGGCAAGAAACGGACGGACTGGCTACACCCCGAGCAGGCATTCCGGCTCTTTGCCGCCGCAGAAGAGATCGACCACGAGTTTCAGATCTTCCTGATTTTCCTATGCTACACCGGATGCAGGCTTGCCGACGCGCTTAAGCTGACATGCGCCCGGCTGACGCTCTCGGAATCGTTCGCCTACATCGAGCAGACCAAGAACGATGATCCGCGCGGCGTTCATCTGCCGCCGTTCCTAGTGGCCTCGCTGGCGAACCATCCGCGCGGACTGGACCGCGACAAGCAGAAGCTGTTCCGGTTCCGCAAGTGCGGGCGGCTCTACACGCTGATGAATAAGGTGAAGGAGAAGGCGGGCGCTGACGTCGATTTCGTCAGCTTCCATGTCCTTTGCCACACATGGGCGACATGGATGCGCCGCTACGGCGGGCTGGACACGCGGGGCCTCGTCGGCACGGGGCGCTGGCGCGATGAGAAATCGGCCGCCAGGTATGAGCATGTCGTGGTTTCGGAAGAGGCGCGAAAGGCTGATTTGCTGCCTATCCCGCCGCGCGCGAAGAAAGCAAGATTGGTGGAAAATCCGGGGAGCCGCGTCTTGCGGAAGGTCAAGTGATTGATTTCCTTAACCTCAGTCTGCCCTTCACACGGGTGGGGTCGCAGGTTCAATCCCTGCATCGCCCACCATCTCGGCACCACCTTAACGCTTTGTTTTTATACGAATTTCTGCTAATATTCGCTGGTTTCGTCACCGGCTATCTTCGGCATGCCCCGGCGAACGCAAGCGGAACTCGGCACTGGCACTCGTGGAAAATCCGGGAAGTCTGTTCCCGAGTCGTTCGCGCGTGCGGCCTAACCCCAGCCTAAGGAGATCGAGATGGACAGCAAAGGCGCGGCAGTCATGTTGGCATTTATGGCCGGCGTTATGACGGGGCTCGCCGACAGAGATGCCATGCTTGGGTTCGTGGCGTTCGTTCTCATCGCGATGTCTATCTGGCAATATCGGCTCAAGTCCTAGCCCCACTATGTTCGCAGCACCAGATAGGGAGAATGAAGAATGCTGGTTCCAGACCGGAAGAATAGCGAGGTTGGCCGACAGCGGCGCAAGACGGCATCCGGGCGCCTGCTCCATTGCTGCTGCATTTGTGGCACTCTGGATACATGGAAATCGACTTGGGAATATTACGGCAGCTACAAGGACGAGGAGGACGGCGTTGCGCTACCCAAATTTTGTTCCAAGGCCTGCCGCAACACAGGCGGTCCCGATGCAAGTCTCGTGACTACGGAAATGAAAGAGACCGCGCGCAATGCCGAATGGAGAGAGCCGGACACCACATACCGCGAAGCCACTGACAAAGAGAAATTCCGCTTCGCAGTTGACAAACAGAAGCGGAGCTCTCGCCCATGAGCAGATTCCCCGGAGACGCCAGCTTCATTCTCCACCTTCTCCCGTATGCGTTCGTGGTGGGCATTATCGTGGGGGTGTTGAGATGGTGGGGGTGGTTATAGCGCAGGGGTGTGGAGTGGGGAAGATCGTTCAGGGCGTGCGAAAGCTCGTCGGCGATGTCTTGGCGGACAGGCTCTTTACATCGGCGGCCATGACGCGAACATCGGCTTTCAGCCCGGAGACGGTATCGTTGAGCGTGTCGAGCTTGCCGCCCAGCATTTCCAGGATCTTGTCCATCCGTGCATCTTGGGCATCGTCCCGCTTGTCGTTCTGGTCGAGGCGTAGCTCGATCGTCCCCAGCGGCTTGAGCTGGGCTTGGATGTCATCGATATTGCGGTCCAGATCAGCCGAACGGGTCGTGCGGACTTGCTCCTGCCCTTCAACCTTGGAGGTCAGCGTGGCGAAATCCGCCTTCGAAGCCGCATCGGTCGCAAGCGTGCTGAACTTGTAGTAGAGCCCGCCGGCTATGAACGCCTGCGTGACCACCACCAGCGCGAAGCCTACGACTGCGCTTTGACTGATCGGTCGCTTGTCCACTCGAATTGCGAGCATCTCTGTTTCCTCGTCGCCTGCCATTCTTCATTCCTAATAAACGACCCAAACGCCGGGCGGTTGCTGCTACCCTGCGGGAGATGCTATTTCTTCGCTTCGCCTTCGACCACACCTTCGGCATGGGATGCTGTTGCCGTCAACTTCAGCAGCTCATCCATGCGCGAATTGATCGAGACGTGGACTTCCTGTATCGCAGCCTTGTTCTTGCGCGAGGCCCAGAAGCTTAGGCCGGCCGTCAAAAGCGTGATGACCTGGGTTATGAGGATCAGCGTGGCGCCGAAGGTGATCATGTCGAACACGCGTGAATTATCAGCAGCATGATCACCACCACGCAAGCCAGGAAGGCGAGACGGCCCCAGAACAAGCTGTCCACGGCAACGCGGTCACCCGTTCAGGCCGGGCAAATTCAGGCCACCCAACGCTCGGAAGGCCCACAGCAGCACCAGCAGGCCGAAGATCAGCCACACGAGCTGCACGACCTTCCCAGGCAGCGGCACGCCGATGACGGACAGCGCGTAGAGCACGATATAGATGATGATGGCGAGAACGGCGGCGTAGATGAGCAGGGTGATGATTGCTTCGATCATGGGAGTTGTCCTTTCACGGACGCCAGCCGCACAACTGCTGGCCTTTTTCATTGTGCGCGAGGATGGCGGCCACGGTTGCGTCTGACAGCGTTGCCACCTCTGAGGCTGTCGGGCGGATAGGGTGTTCAACGGCGCAAAAGCTGCCACCGGTCGTGGTGCATCCGGAGAGCGCTATGAGAGCGACGAGCGCTATTGCTTTGACCACTTGCCCAGCCTTTCGCGGTTGTCGTTCGGCGCGCGACCGGCCACTGCATCATCGATCTTCCGGGCGTCCGTGGTGGCCTGGGCGTCGGCTTCAGCCTGCTTTGCCTTCTGGCTGGCCTTGCCCATGGCGTAGACCTTCCATAGGCCTAGGAGGGCCGCGCCGCCCGCAACGATGTAGGGCCAGAACTGAGCTAGGAGCGCGCTCATTAACGCGCTCATTGCTGCGTGTCCTGCGTGACAACCACCACATTCGGCGCGTCCGATATGAACCATCCGCAGCCGAAGACGATCACAGGCGCCAGTGAGGTCCAAAGCTCCGGTTGCGCGAAGTCGGGGAAGAAATGTCCGGCAAGCGCACGGCACACCTCGACCACGGCACTGCCGACCACGGTTAGCTTGTTCGTCGGGTTCCGTGACGGCTGGTTTACGATGTTCGCCATGTCAGCCTCCAAAATATTTCGCTGCGCCCGTAGCCAGGGCGATGATGATGGCGCCGATCGCCATGAAGCCGGTCTTCGACGTAGGAAGGCCTGGAGAGGCAGGCGGCGCTTGCGGGGTCTTTGCCACCACGACAATCGTTTCGTCCTTCTTGGGGCCGTCTGCGATGGTTACAGTGGCATTCTCGGCGGGGGCGGCAGGAAGGACTTTGGCAACGGAAGGTGCGACAGGCTTCGTCAGGAATTGCGCCCGCTCGTCAGTCCGGCGCGTTGCCAGACCTTTCAAAACGACCTTCTTGCCGCCGACCGTGCCTTTGTTCCAGGCCAGCATGGAATCGGCTGCCGCCGCCCGATTGCCCGCATTGAGGTTCTTCAGGACCGACGAGCCTTTGAAGCCGCCTGCCCCGATGTTGAAGACCAGCGATACCAGTGCATCGAACTCGTTCTGGTTGAGCGGCACCTTCACCGCCGAGGAAACCGACTTCTCGACGCTTGCCAGGTCGCGGGCCAGGATCTGATCCGATTGCGCGGCGGTGATCTTCAGGCCCCTGGTGACCTTGGGCGGGCCGGCGACTGACGTATGGCCGACCCCTATCGTAAGCACGCCCACTGAATCGGTATAGGCGGTCAGCACGTTGCCTTCACGACGAGCGATTGCCGTCCGTCCGGCTGGACTGGTCTGCATGGGATTTCCTTTCGAAGGATGATTGGCTGCGAAGCGACGGGAGCTTGTCCCATTTTGAGGCCCTAAAGGCAGGCGCTAGGCCCATCGCTTCGCATAGGGTAATCGGCTTTTCGAATAGTTGGATTGCCTACGATTCAGGCTTCAGGTACAGACCACGGGATGCTGAAAGCCGTCGAAGCCGATACATTAGTTGCAGCGAAGCAAAGGTACGTGGCGCTCGACGGGCTTCGAGGCGTCGCGGCCTACATGGTAGTCATATCTCACTATATTGGATCGGACTATAAAGGCGCGGGACTGACGATTCTGGCGCCGCTGCACCTGGCCGGCCAGGTCGGCGTGATGCTGTTCTTCGTGATCTCGGGCTTTCTCATGGGCGAACTGTATATGCAGACGCCTTGCACCAAAGAAAATGTGCGAGCGTTCTATGTCAAACGCATTGCCCGCGTCGTGCCCCTGTTTTACTTGATCGTGTTGGTGAGCTTTACGCTGTTTGTGGCCCGCCACAATGTCTGGCCCCTGTACTACGTAGACCGCTTGTGGCCTTTCATGCTGTTCTGGAATGGCGGCAACAACGTACTCTGGACTATCCCTGTTGAGGTGCAATTCTATGCAGTTTTCCCGCTGATATGGTGGGCGTTCAGCAAGGCAGGAAACGCAATAATGATTCTCCTGATAATCATCTGCGCCACTATCGGAGCGTCGGGAGCGACGACGCCAGCCCTATTTAATTCTTTCCTGCCATTCTTCGCGGCCGGCCTACTGCTGTCGGTAGTGGAAATACCCTACTCGCGGCTGATGGAGTTTCTGACCATTCCAGCATTCGCACTGCTGATTATCGGCCTGCCGGAAGTCAGTACCGCCATGGGGTTTAAGCCCACTGGATTATGGTCTTCTCCGTTTTACCTGGCGTTGGTTCCGACAACCGTCCTGCTCATTGTGAAATCTCGCTTGGCTGGAATTGTGCTAGGCAGCAAAATTGCCACCTTCGCCGGGGCGATCAGCTATTCCGTGTATCTGCTGCACATGCCGACCCACTTCGTCCTGCGGCAGTTGCCATTCTATGACACCGCACCACTGCTGTTCATCTGCGTTGCGCTGGTTGGCGCCACCGTCGTGGCGTGGCTCTCTTACCGGTTCATTGAAAACCCGGCTCGCCGTTGGGTATCGCGCTTCGCTTCAGCGCGGGTAACAAGACGGCATTCACGCCGTGGGGTAATTGAACTTGCAACTGATACGCCCGCTCGTAGTCATGGGGATGGCAACCGCTGCTCCTGCCCCGACCTGAGTTAGCGTTATTGTCGTGCCGCCATTTCCTATAATGGCCTGCACCATGTTGCCCGCTGTGTGCGCAACGCCATCGATATAAAGCAATGCGGGCGTGCTGTACGCGGCAGCCATCGGAAGACCGGAGATCTGTATGTTCCCTGTCCCGGTATGGGCAGACCATGTGAGCGTGAACTCGCCTTCGATGTATTCTCCAGCGCGCTTAAACCAGCCGTCCCGCTGCGAATACGTACCCGCGCCGGCAGCGGTGGTTCCCGCTATAGCCGGAACGAACGCCAGTTTCTTGACGTTGTGGATATAGTTCAGACCTGAGGCATCGCTGACCTCGGTCATCCCCGCCTTGCATATATTGCCTTCTACAAAATAATTGCGAACCGCGGATGCGAGAGTGACACCAAAATTGACACCCTCAAGCACATTGTCTGTGATGACCGATTGCCGCGCCGAATAATTTGTGGAGGTCCAGACGACAGGGCTCACGGAGATGCAAACGCTGCCGGTATTGGTGGCTGTGATCCCGTTGCCGGTTATGCTCGTAGACGAGCAGTCCAACAAATCTATAGCAACCGAATTAGTATTACTAACGAAAAACAGATTGTTGCTGATTTGGGAATATTGGATAGCCTGAAGCTGAATGCACCGAGTTTCGGCGTTTATATGCGTGCCAATCATGCACAGTTGCGCTTCCGCACCAACATTCGTTGCATTCCATACGACACCGAAATTAACCGACACGAAGTCACAATCCGTGACGTGGATGCCTTCAATAAACTGCCCTGCCGCGATTACCCTGTTAAAGAAATACGCCTCACACCCACGGATATGAAACGGGGAGGCGTCTTGGCCTGTCGTCGCGATGACTTCAAGGAAAGTGCCAAGAGTGTGGTCCGACAACGCGCCATAACCGTAGGTCTTTTCGATGGTGGCGGAAGAGACGGAAGTAAGCTCGATGCACTTGGACCAAGTGGCGCCAGCTTGCGCTGACCGGAACACGCACTCACTGACCAGAAAGAATGGCGCTGGTCGAGCGACAGTGTTATTCCCGTCGACGGCCAATGCCTTGCCGGCCGCGCCAGACGTTGCATCCTGAATGAATGTGATCCCATGGACGGTGACCACGTTGCCAGGTGCACCAGACCGCATGAGCCACCAGCCGCCAGAGACCATGGTGATCGAGATGCCGTCCGTGCCATTCCACCGAAGATTGGTTTTGCCGTAACCGTCGCCAACGACGTGGAGAGTGTCAGAATCTCCTGTCATGGTGATCGTGACGGCATTCAGATTGTAATCGCCAGAGGATATGTGCAGCGCGCCCAACAGAGGACGGACAAAATTCATAGCAGCAGTCAGGGCTGTCGTGTTCGCAGCAGCGGTCCCAGCCGCATCAAGGCCAAACCATTTAGCGTTGACAGGACCGGAATTCTGCCTCACCCATGCCCCGCTTGCACCGGTAGGGGCGCTGGTCGGAGCAACATACATGCC
>Ga0193717_1002617_pt1 | contig 10322 bp, 13 predicted proteins | sample U2c2metaG_FD_145900 | JGI IMG/M metagenome (GOLD analysis project Ga0193717, IMG submission 145900) | Soil microbial communities from a riparian zone of the East river system, Colorado, United States - U2c2 | ecosystem: Environmental > Terrestrial > Soil > Riparian zone | place: USA: East River...
GATCGTTTTAGACCAGCGCTCGCATCGCCACGACGACTGCTCAGCGACGCTGACACCGGCTGGGCTTGCGCAACTGAACGCCTGGGTGGACCGCCTGATCTCCGAGCACAAGTTCGGCGCGGTCGTCACCGGACAATCGTTGCTCGACAAGCCGGTGGGCGACTTACAGGGTAAGGTAGAAGACCGGATGCTGTCGAACTATGGCGACTACGGCGCTGTAGTGGGGGCCCTTGAGCGCCTGGCCAAGGCGGGACGGCCTGTGCTGTTGCTCACCGGTGACGTCCACTGGGGGCGCATCACCGCGATCAAACAGGGCGGCCGCGCCAGGTTCTACGAAATCGTGTGCTCGCCTTCGTCGCTGGTCTCCACCATCGGCAAAGATCAGCTCAAGACCCTCGGCGCAGGCTTCAGCGCTTTCTTCGGAGGCGAGGTGAAGCGCTGGCCGCGCCACGCCGAGGCGCCCCCTCCCGAATCCTACTTCGCACCGCAGGTCTTCGGTAAAACCTACAAAACCGAAGTGCTGCACAAGCAACAGGGCGACCAACTTGCCACGCTCGCGCTGCGGCAGGCGGCCGGTGCACTGGAGGCCAAGGTTACTTACTACGAGATTCACGCGTCGCCGAAGCGGCCGGTGGAGACTATTCCATTGGGTCTGCTTCGCGATGGTGCATAAAAGGAGACCACCGTGCTGAACATCGTCACATCCAGGGCCACCAAACCGAATCCGCACTTCGTACAGTGCAGACGCATTAAAGATGAAACCAACACCAGGTGGCTGGAGCGTAACCTCAAAGAGCTAGCGGGCGAAGACGGCGCGGAAGGCAGCGCCTACCTGGTGCTGCTGGGAGGGAAGATTAAGGCCGACTTTCACCTGCGCGTCGCCCAAGGCCACTTGCGCAACGACATGAGCCCCAGCCACTGGTCGCATGTCGCTCTGCTGCAAGGCTCCGGCCCGACCAAGAAAGGCGCGTTGTGGGAGATTTCGCTCGAACCCAAAGGCGGATTTGGCTATCCGCCCTCGGACAACGGCGTCCAGGAAGGGTACCTCAAGAACTACGCCAGCAAGAATCAATATCCGAACGTGGCCGTCATGCGCGTACCCGTGAAGCTGAGCGCAATGCGCGAAGTGCTTAAGCGCTTCAAGCAGCAGCGTGCCGAGATCGATTGTGTGGAACTGACTCTGCTCTGGTTAGGGTATGTGTGGGGCGTCGGCCGAGCCGGGAATCCGCTGCTTGACGGCTACGGAACACCTTCGGCGGCGTTCATTGAAGCGCTGGCGTCGGCTTGCGGGTACGACCTCACGCCGGGACTTGAGAGCCGCGCAAGCTGCCCCGAAGCGATCTGGCAGGCGGCCCGTTGGTGGCACGAGTTCCATGGCGGCCGCAGCGATTCCTCCTGGATCTGCGGAATGTGGCACACCGAGCATTACCTCGGAAAGTGACCTGTGTGTACCGAAAATCAGATTCGGCAATATCGGTAGTACCGATCGTGAGATGATGGCACCGAGGCCCTCGATCGACCGATGGACGGGAGCGTCTTTGTTCAGAGAACGATGAGTCTGCGATTCATTAAATTAGTGCACGTAGGATTGTAGGGTCCGGCGCAAGTGGCGAGATAGACCGCATGCGCATCGCGCTTAATAGTGTGCGCCCAGTCTTTCAGCGTACCGACCATTGGACCATCTTACTGCGCCTGAAGCAGTACCGCAGGCAGCCTAACTTTAGGTTGTCACGCCCTTTCTCTGTCGCCATACTAAGGAGATCGACGGAGGGCATCATGCAGAGAACGATGCGAGCGATTTTCTTTGTGCTTTTGGGCGTCGGACTGGTCGGCTTTGGGGGTAATCCTACTGCCGAGGCCGCGCCGCCCCCGCAATGTAAGAAATTCAAGATAAAGGTGAAAGCATCCGAGCCTTTCAAGAGCGTGACCCTTCCTCCAGCGGGCGGGTGCACTGCCAAAGAGAGTAGAGGCCACCTGATCCCCGACCCGAGATGTAGTCCGGGGGCCGTCAATCCTACTCTCACCCTGAAGATGTTGAAGACGAAGGGCTTCACGACGAAATGCGTTCGTAACCTAACGACGAGCCCAGCACAGAAAGCGCAGACCTACAAATGGTACGGCCTCGACAAGCCTGAAAATAACACCGGCATGAACATGAAATGTGAGCTTGATCACATCGTGTCTTTGCAGCTGGGCGGGGCTGACACCTTGGATAATCTCTGGCCGCAATGCGGGCCCAAGGGGGTCGCCCTTCCGAAGCGCCATTTCAAGCTGAAGGACGACGTTGAAAATTATCTCGCGCGGCAAATCAAGGCCGGAAAGATCGCCCTCAAAGAAGCGCAGCAGGGCATTGCCGAGGACTGGACGCAATATCTCGAAGATGCCTTAGCCGCAAAGTTGGGGAAGAAAAAGAATTGACCACGCGCGGTGCGCGATTGATGCGAGTGAGCGCGCAAGGCCAAGCGGACGATAGGGTCCGACGCCATCGGCCTGCTGTACGCTGGCGAGTTCAAAACGCACGACCACGTTGCTCAGGCGAGCAGCAATTCGATACACACAGCGGTGGCGGTTGGCATCTTGGCGCGTTGGCAGTATCTTCTCACGTCAACATCGGAGTTTGAGTATGGCCAAGGGCACCGTGAAGTGGTTCAACCCGACCAAAGGGTACGGATTTATCCAACCGGCGAGCGGGGGTGGGAAGGACGTTTTCGTTCACATCTCGGCCGTGGAAAAGGCCGGCTTAAGCACCCTCAATGAGGGGCAGACCGTTGAGTACGAAGAAGTGCCCAACAAAGGCAAGACATCAGCAGAAAATCTGAAGGTCGTGTGACCGGCAAGAACTGCTGTCAGCCAAGTATCACTCGATGACAGACGAGGCGCTGCGTAAGAATCGTGTCATGTCCGCTTTTGCGTTGATAGCGACCGGATCGCAGACATGATTGCCCCTACCGGAAATCAAATCCGGACGTATTGATGGTGCAAACCTCCGAGCTGCATCAAAAGGCGCATGGCATGAGATCAATTGGTCACCCGGATTTTCAATACACACCGTGGTCACTCGAGAGGCGCGCGGCGGCGGGCAAAGCTGCGCGAGCACGCGCGAAGGCGGGCGCTACCAAGTCAGTTGCAAAAGCACAAAGAAAAATGGCCGCGTCCCGGTCGAAGCCGAGGGCACGGTGAACGACGCCTGACCGCTACCCTTCGCAAAGGAAGCGAGCGGGATGAGCTTGTATTTTGAAGAGCTCGATTATCGGCCGACGCCGATAGGCGCGCTGAGCCTGCGTCGCCGCCGGGAATTGTCCATGGGGGTCGATGTCTTCGAGATCAAGCTCGGTGACGAATATCTGATGTCGAGCCTGTTCACGGCGTCGGAAATCGCGCTGGCGCGGTTGGCGCTGGCGGACCTTCCGGGGGCCGATCTGGATGTCGTCGTGGGCGGTCTTGGCCTTGGCTACACTGCCCAAGCGGTGTTGGAGAATAATGCGGTCAAGTCCCTCGTCATTGTCGAGGCGCTCGATGCGGTCATCGACTGGCATGAAAAGGGCGTGTTGCCGCTCGGGCCCGCGCTGACGGCAGATCCGCGCAGCAGGTTCGTGCTTGGCGACTTTTTTGCGCTGGCGGCCTCAAAGGAGGGTTTTGATCCGGATGCACCCGCTCGACGGTTTGATGCCATCCTGGTTGACATCGACCATTCGCTGGACTCCCTTCTCGATCCGCAGAACGCCGACTTTTATCAACCCTCGGGGCTGAAGAGGCTCGTGGTCCATCTCCATGCCGGCGGCGTCTTCGGCCTTTGGTCCAACGAGCTTCCGGATGAGTCGTTCACGGCGCGGCTCGCCGAGGTCTTCGCCACGGCGCGCGCCGAGCGTGTGACCTTCCACAACCCGCTTCAGAACCGGGATTTCACACAGACTGTTTACCTCGCGCGAACTGCGGCCGTACCCGCGCCGCATGAGGCTGAATGATGGCAACCAGATTGAACCTTACCGTCGAGGACGCTCAAGAAACTCGCGCCAAGGTCCACGCCGTCGGGCTGCGCGGCTCTTCCAATGGAAGCGACATTCTTCAGGACGCCAACCGGCGCCAGACGCTCGCCAGCCAGGGCTGCTGTTCGCGCGGCAGGCCGGCAGGGCGGTAATAGTGAATAAGCTCAACGAACCCCGCAGCTGACACATAGCGGCGCCAAGTTTCAAGATCATGGTACACACCGTAGCGGCCGTGGCTCCAGCCTTCCTCGTTATGGCCGCGCGGGTTCGAGCTGAACAGCACACCACCGGGCTTCAAACTTGCGAATAGTTCCCCCAACACCCGCGGCAACTCTTGGCTGGGCACATGAAACAGCGCGGCGTTAGCGAACACGCCATCGAAACGGTTATCCGGCAGATTGAGCTTAAAGAAATCCTGCTGCCATACTTCGCAGCCACTGTGGGCGCGCGCCATCGCGGCGAAGTGTGCGGCGCCTTCCAAACCTACCGCGATGTGACCGAGTTCGGCAAACACCTTGAGATCGCGCCCGGCCCCGCAGCCAAGATCGAGTATCGTGAAAGGCGGTCTGCTCTCGATGTATTGCAACAGCGCAGCGATGTTCTGGCTGACGTCGTGATCGTGCGTGCCTTCCCAGAAGTTTTCGGCACGCTGGTTGTAATGTTCCAGGGTGAGGTGGGAGAGTTTTTCCAGGTCTTGCGGATTCAGTTTCATGTCGGTCTGGTCAAGCAGGCGTGCGGCCACCGCTCGTGCGGTGAACTCAGCAATGGTCAACACACCGCGATGCGTCAAGCGTGCCCTCAGTCATGGGCGCTCACCAACGTCCACAGGCACTCTATCCAGCCGTCGGCATCAAATCGTATCACGGACAATAGCCAGACGCTCCATTCCATAACTGAGTCATTATGCGAATCGCCAAGATCAGCCCTTTTTCTTGTCCTTGTCAGGCTCGACAAACCTGATGATCATTTCTCGTGTCTCTTTGTCCAGCTGATCGAGCAGCCCGTACTGTATCATCAACTTGAACAGTTGGGCCGAGTGTCGCGGGTTACCTTTCTTCGCGCTCGCGACTAGAACCTTATATACAATCGCCTCGTTGGGCAGCGTTTTTGCTTTGCCCCCTTCCGTTATGGCGCCAACCTCATTTAGAGCATCCTGGAGAAGTTGCTTGCTTGACTTTCTTATCCGTGGCCTTCCCTTTGGATTGCCCGAGCGTCCGGCTTGAAAACGCCTATTACTAGGCGGGTTCCCGTACCCGACGTCATAATCCTTCGGCCATGACTTTCGCCAATTCTCACTCATGGTAATGTCCTTTGGTTCAAACGTTCACGCGACACTTCAGAAAATGACTGCTGTGTGGCTTCAAGTATTGCATCATCCTTCGCGTATGCCTCCCAACGCCGAATGATGCGGTCGACATAGAGTGGGTCGATTTCGATCAGCCGCGCGCGCCGCGCGGTCTTGTGTGCGGCGATCAGCGTCGATCCGCTGCCTGCAAAGCAGTCGAGCACGATTCCCTGACGGCGCGACACATCCTTGATGGCGTCCGCGATCAGCGCGACCGGCTTGACGGTCGGGTGGAGCGCAAGTCCCTCCAGGCGCTCAGTCCCGCGGGAATTCATGCCGCGGTAGTTCCAGACATTCGTCCGGTGGCGGCCGTGCTGCCCGAGTTCAAAATTATTGATGTGCGGAGCCGTTCCGGATTTGAACACAAAGATCAGTTCATGGCGCGAGCGGTAGAAGGAACCCATGCCACCATTGTCTTTCGCCCAAACACATAAATTTTTTAATTCCGCATAGGCGATCTTGGAGGCGCCTAAGACCTCGCCTATGTGTCGCCAGTCCATGCAGACATAGTGGATCGAACCGTCCGTGCTGAATGTTGCCAGATGCCGGAATATCTCGTTGAGGAATTTGGTGAACTCTTCCGGCGACATCTCGCCGGAGGCCATGGCAAACTCACGGTGTTGTTGCTTGCCCAGCCCGTCGATGGGAACGTTGTAGGGGGGATCCGTGAATACCATCTCGGTGCGCTCGCTGCCGAGCAGTGCCCGGAACGACGCCGGGTCACGGCAGTCGCCGCACAAGAGCTTGTGTTCCCCCAGCACCCAGAGATCGCCGGGTCGCGAGACGGCAACTTCGGCCATGGCTGGCAACCGCTCGTCCGCCGGATCGCCTGGATCCTGGGGTCTCATGCCGTCGAGGAGTGTGTCGATTTCCGGAACCGAGAAGCCGGTTACCTCGACGCTGAAGTCGAGATCCGGCACCGACAGGGCCTCAAGCTCAATGGCCAGAATCTCCTCGTCCCACCCCCCGTTCAGCGCTAACTTATTGTCTGCAAGCACATAGGCGCGCTTCTGGTCGGCGGTCATGCTCGAAAGCTTGACGCAGGGCACGGTCTGCATGCCGAGCAAGCGGGCGCCGGCGAGACGGCCATGGCCGCACAGAACAGTCAGTTCTTCATCAATCAAGATTGGATTGGTGAATCCAAACGTATCGATGCTGTTAGCAATCTGGCGTATCTGTTTTTTTGAATGCGTCCTGGCATTGCGTGGGTAAGGACGCAGACGTTGAATGTCGATATATTCAACAATAAGGTCTCTGTTAAGATGCATTTAGTAATCCTGCAATTAGAAACGTTGAAATGATAATCGTTAAATAGTCGATCCCCTCGCTTCGAACTCGGGGGGGAGCAGCAGCTCGTGTTAGATAAGTGGCATTGGCCCCTCGTGCGCAATGCTGGTGAGCTCGGAGTACGTAAGAGTCTCAGTCCTCTGAAATCAAGGCCGGGAGGGCCATTGCTCGTAAAACATCATCCTAATACGGCAGATTGTAACTCGCCGGCGTAGTGTTGCAAGTGACTCTGGCCGACTCGGCGATAACAAATGAGTGACCGCCGGCGCCGACTCTGGTTTTAGGCGCAATCGTGCAAGGGTCGCCCTGTCAATCCCCAGGCCGGCCACAAAGCCATAACATTGCTCAGCTTCCGCTCGACTTCGCGGCCGAACGGAGCGTGTGTCGTGTCCTAAACCGAGGAGACACGCCATGACGCCCGAAACTTTAGACGCCGCCGTTACCGCGGTTTTGCACCAGGTCAGCCAGAAGCTCGAACAGGCCGTGCAGATCGCCAAAGCGGCTGAAGCCTGCGCCGAGGCCGGCAACCCGAAGAAGGCCGTCGAGATCATCATGGATACCGAAGACCTGGTGTTCCAGGCAACTACGCTGCTCAACGGGGCAACCGTGCTTCGGTCGGCGTTCGGACCCGACGACAGTGAAGCCTGAGGCAGGCCGAACATCCCGTCCTGCAACAAGCAAGATGATTGCTGACATTCCGCTCGACTTCACCAACACCGCAAGCATGTGTGGACCTTAAGGAGACGATCATGACGCCGAACATCGCCGAGACCGTCATCAAGGAGTTCGTGACCCTGATCCGCAAGCGCCTGGAGGCGGCTGCCAGCATCGCCAAAGCGGCGCATGTCTGCGCGCAGACCGGCAGCGCGGAACAGGCCATCGAAATCGCCGATGACATCTGCGAGGAGGTGCGTGAGGCGAACCGGATATTCGGAGCTGCTCTCACCGTCCGCCGCTACTCGAAAGGCTGATGCCAAGCTCAGCCGGCCTGCGCCATTCCCCACGACACTCCGCCAGCGCCGTCCCGGCCTCCGCGGACTTGCCGTCGTGGCAGCGATCCTGCTGCCACGACGAAGGGAAGTCCGATGTCCAAGCTCACCGACACTCAATTGATCATCCTGTCGTCCGCCTCGCGGCGCGATGACGGCCTCATCCTTATGCCGAAGAATCTGCAGGGCGGGGCCGCCACTAAGGCCGTGAAGCCGCTGCTCGATCGCGGCCAGCTTGAGGAGATCAAGGCAACGCCCGACCTGCCGGTCTGGCGGCGCGACGACGACGGGTCCCATGCGCTTCGCATCACCAAGGCCGGCCTCACGGCGATCGGTGTGGGAGGTGCGGGGGAAGCTGCGGCGGAGAAGGGGAATCAGGCGAAGACCAAATCCAAGGCAGCGACCGCGCGGGCAAAGGGTCGAAAATCGGCCCGCGCTTCCACACGATCCGGAAAGCAACGCGGCCCCCGGTCGGACTCCAAGCAGGCCGACGTCGTCGCCACGCTGCGGGCGCCCAAGGGAGCGACCATCGCGGCCATCATGAAGGCGACCGGCTGGCAGCAGCACTCGGTGCGCGGCTTCTTCTCCGGCGTCGTGCGCAAGAAGCCGCGCACCAACCTCACGTCGAAAAAGATCGATGGCGAGCGAACGTACCGCATTACGGGCGGCAGTCGATCCCGTGCGGCCAAATCCAAACGGCGCAGCCGCTGAGTCGATCGACCGTGCGCGCATCACGCGACACCGATTGGGATATTGCCGATCTTGGCAAACTCCCACGGTCCAAGCTGCGGGAGGTTTGGCAAAACGAGCTCAACGAGAACCCGCCGGCATGTTTCGGGCGCGAGCTTCTGGCGCTCGGCATTGCGTATGCCCGCCAGGAACGCCGATACGGTGGCTTCCGCAAAACATCGGTCCGCGAACTCGATCGATTGTTCGGGACGTCACCACCAGTGGGGCGGCCCGGCACCATCCTGGTGCGCGAGTGGCAGGGCATCACCCATCGTGTGACGGTCGTCGCCGATGGCTTCATCTGGAATGGCAACACCCATTCCAGCCTTTCGGGGATCGCGCGGGCTATTACCGGGACCAAATGGAACGGGCCTCGCTTCTTCGGGCTGCGGGAGGCGACCGATGGGCTCTGAACGGCGGAGCCTGCGTTGCGCGATCTATACCCGGAAATCATCCGAGCACGGGCTCGAGCAAGATTTCAACTCTCTCCATGCTCAGCGTGAGTCTGCCGAAGCCTATATCAAGAGCCAGGCCCACGAGGGCTGGAAATTGGTTCGGACCCGCTACGATGATGGCGGTCTCTCCGGTGGCACCATGGAGCGGCCGGCGCTCCAGCGTCTGCTTACCGACATCGCGGCAAGCCTCGTCGACGTGGTGGTCGTCTATAAAGTAGACCGATTGACCCGCTCATTGGCGGATTTCGCCAAGCTGGTGGAGGCCTTCGAGGCCCATGGGGTCTCGTTCGTGTCGGTGACCCAGCAGTTCAACACCACCACATCGATGGGGCGGCTGACCCTCAATGTGCTGCTGTCCTTTGCCCAATTCGAACGGGAGGTCGCGGGCGAACGCATCCGCGACAAGGTTGCGGCCTCCCGCCGCAAGGGCATGTTCATGGGCGGCAACGTACCGCTCGGCTATGACGCGATCGGCCGGAAGCTGCTCGTCAACGAGGTTGAGGCCAAGACCGTCAAATTGATCTTCGAGCGGTATCTGGACCTCGGCTGCGTCCGGTTGCTCCGAGCCGAACTGGATCGGCTGGACATTCGCAGCAAGTACCGTGTCGCCGAAACCGGACGAGGGATCGGAGGCGGGCCGTTCGGCCGCGGCGCTCTCTATTACCTCCTCAGAAACCGCGTCTACCGCGGCGAGGCGGTGCACAAGGGTGTTGCGCACCCGGGCGAGCATGACGCCATTATCGATCAAGCCCTATGGGATGCCGTTCAGGCGAAGCTCTCGGCCCAGAACACCAAGCAGGGGAGGGCCCGCGCCGAAAGTGGGGCGCTGCTGATGGGGCTCCTCTACGACGATCGCGGCAGCCGGATGTCTCCCAGTCACACCACCCGCAAAGCCGGGCGCTACCGGTATTACGTGAGCCAAGCGTGCTGCAGGGCAGGAAAAAGGAGGCGGGCTCGATCGCCCGAATCGGCGCTGACGAGTTGGAGGGAATCGTCGTCGAGGCGCTGCGCGGCACATTCCCGGACATGAACCGTGACACGGGCGGAGCGGCAATCCGCAATGTCACTTCAGATGGCCAAGTCCACTCGCGCGAGCCCTGCGGCCTTCAGGATCAGGATGCCCGAGAACTGGTCAGCCGTCATGTCGAGCGGATCGTGCTTCATGCTGCCGAGGTCGAGATCATTCTTCGGGCGCGTGACACCGCTTCACCAGGGTCAGGCGCAGACGGCAAAGGAGGAGTTCTTCACGTGCCACTCGAACGGCGCCCTCGCGATCGTAAGGAAATCATCATTCCTGGCAATGCCGGAACGCCGGCGCGCAGTTTGGACCATTCGCTCGTCCTGACTGTCGCACGAGGCAGAGTCTGGGTAGATCCTTATGCCGGGGTGAATATGCTGACACCGCCGAGATTGCGCGCAAGTTCGACCTAAGCGAACCGTACGTGAGGCGAATGCTGCGGCTGGCTTTCCTTGCGCCGGATATCGTGGAAGCAATCGCCGAAGGTCGACAACCTCGCGCGCTCACCCTACA
>Ga0193717_1002618_pt1 | contig 10321 bp, 5 predicted proteins | sample U2c2metaG_FD_145900 | JGI IMG/M metagenome (GOLD analysis project Ga0193717, IMG submission 145900) | Soil microbial communities from a riparian zone of the East river system, Colorado, United States - U2c2 | ecosystem: Environmental > Terrestrial > Soil > Riparian zone | place: USA: East River...
CATCTACGGCGTCACCGCTTACTACGTCGCCCAACGCACCCAAGAGATTGGTATTCGCATGGCCCTGGGTGCGCAGATGAGTGACGTCATGAAGCTGGTTTTGAGGAGTGGAATGGTCCTGGCTTTGATGGGTATCGCAGCCGGGCTAGTTGGTGCCTTCGCGTTGACGCGGTTGATTGCAACTTTGTTATTCGGCGTCAACCCAACCGACGGCGTGACCTTTGGCGCCGTGTCCCTGTGCTTGCTTGTGACCGCCCTAATTGCGTGTTATCTGCCGGCGCGGCGTGCCACTAAGGTGGATCCGTTGGTGGCGCTTCGCTACGAGTGAGCTCTTAGCCCTTTTTCTGCGTCTGCATAAGTGGAAATTAGAGTCTGAATCAGAGATTTGAGATCTAAGAGCAAGAGAGGTGGATTCAAGTTGAAGGACAACATCACGCGTCTAATAGATTCTTCGACGCGTAGCGGCGGCGTGAATTTAGCCCGGTCTTTCAAGGCCGGGAAAGGAAACCGAAAACACGCTTTCGTCGCGTCAGCGACGGCTGAACCAGTATTCAATCGTCGCTAACGCGACGATGTGTTTGAAATCTCTGAACCCGGCCTTAAAAGACCGGGCTAAATTCACGTCGCCGCTACGCGTCGAAGAATGCTTGGACAGCTGTTCTGTTGCACTTCAAAGTGAATTTGGGAGACAAGAGTCGAAGGAGTAACTAGATGCAAACCCTATGGCAGGATATACGCTTCGGCGCACGAATGTTGTTGAAAAACCCGATTGTGACGCTGGTCGCGATCATTGCGTTGACGCTGGGGATAGGAGCAAACAGCGCGATCTTTAGCGTGGTCAACGCCGTGTTGCTGCGCTCTTTGCCCTACACCGACGCCGAGAGCCTGGCCATCGTGTGGGAGAAAAGGCAGGGTGGCAACTCCGAGAACGTAATCAATCTCGGTAACTTTTTCGACTGGAAAGACCAGAACAGTGTTTTCTCCGACATGGCTGTGTTCTTTGATCGCACCGTAAATCTCACCGGCGTCGGTGAGCCCGAAGAAGTGCCAGGACAAATCGTCACTACAAATCTTTTCCCATTGTTGGGAGCCACTCCAGTACTCGGTCGCACGTTCGCGCCGGATGAGGGCAAACCCGGGCAACCGGATGTTGTCGTCATCAGCTACGGTTTGTGGCAGCGCCGCTTTGGCGGTGAGCCCAGCGTAATCGGCCGTCAGATCACTCTTAATAATCGGCAGAACACAATCATCGGTGTCATGCAGGTAGACTTTAGCTGGCATGTTCCCAAGGGCTCGATGACGCGCAAGTCCGCCGAGATCTGGACGCCTTGGGAGGTCTCCAATGAATTGCGGCAGCGCCAGGGTCGCTTCGGGTCTGCCGTGGCGAGATTGCGTCCAGGTGTCACGGCCGCCCAGGCGCAGCAAGAACTGGACATGATTGCAGCCAGACTCGAAAAACAATATCCCGAGTTCAATACAAAATGGGGTGTAAACGTCGTTCCGTTGCGCACGCAATTTACCGGCGACATTAGAAAGCCTTTACTGATCCTGCTGGGAGCGGTGGGCTTTGTGCTACTGATTGCCTGTGCCAACGTCGCGAACCTGCTGTTGGCCCGCGCTGCCGCACGGAAAAAAGAGATTGCCTTGCGTGCCGGGCTCGGCGCCAGTCTCTGGCGTATCGCGCGTCAACTACTCACTGAGAGCGTGCTGCTGTCAGCACTAGGCGGCGCACTTGGCCTCTTGTTGGCATGGTGGGGGACGAGAGCGTTGATTGCTCTTAGCCCGCCTGAGCTTATGGATCTCCGTGAGGTGCGCGTTAACTTGCCGGTGCTTGGTTTTACTTTTGGTGTGTCTCTGTTTACCGGAATCGTCTTCGGGTTGGTACCAGCTCTGGAGGCTGCGCGCTTTGATCTGCAGGATTCGCTCAAGGAAGGCAGCAAGAACATCGGAGGCAGCGCACGGAGCCACCGCTTTCGAAATCTCTTTGTTGTCACCCAGGTGGCACTGGCGCTGGTGCTGCTCGTTGGCGCCGGCCTGCTCCTGAAAAGTCTGAATCGATTGCAATCAGTTGATCCCGGATTCAACCCAAAGGAGTTGGTGACAATGCGGGTTAATTTGCCGTCGAGAAAGTATGACACCGATGCCAAGGTCATCAATTTTTTCCAGCAAGCTGCGGAGCAGATGAAAACGGTGCCTGGCATCGAGGCCGTAGGGGCAATCAACTCGTTTCCGTTTACCGGCGGGCTATATCCTGGCACAGATATGGAAATTGAGGGCCGGCCAAAGCTACCTCCTGGTCAGGGGCTTGGTACCGGCATCTGCGTGACCGACGCAAATTATTTCCAGGTTATGCAGATCCCCCTGAAACGGGGCCGACTCTTTACGGCGCAGGAGGCTACAGAAATTCGCCACGTGGTCGTCATCAACGAAACGTTTGCGCGAAAGTTCCTGTCCGGGGAGGAGCCAATCGGCAAGCGAGTTACCATCAACATGAAAGACGAAAACGTGCCCACGGAAATTATCGGCGTAGTAGGCGACCACAAACATATGGGTTTGGATGTGGAGGTCGAGCCGATGGCCTACTGGCCGCAGCCGGAGCTGACCTATTCCTCAATGACTCTCGTGATACGCGCGAGGGGCGAGGCACTGAACGTTTTGCCAGCCGCCCGGTCGGTAATTCGTAACCTCGATCCAGATCAGCCGGTGAGCGAGGTAAGCACAATGGAAGGATTACTTTCCAAGTCCCTGGCGCGATCACGTTTCAATACAACGCTACTGACGATCTTCGCATTTGTCGCCCTGGTCATGGCGGCGGTAGGGATTTACGGCGTTATGTCTTATTCCGTTCTGCAACGCACTCACGAGATCGGCGTACGCATGGCCCTGGGAGCGCAAGAGCGCGATGTGCTTAAACTCGTAGTCAAGCAGGGAGTGGTACTCGCCGCGATCGGAGTGGTGGCGGGGCTGATTGCCTCGTTCGGGTTGACTCGATTAATCGTCAGTCTTCTGTTTGAAACCACGGCAACCGATACGACCACGTTCGCGTTGGTAGCGATTGGCTTATTCATCGTCACGCTGCTGGCCTCTTACCTGCCCGCGCGACGAGCTACGAAAGTGGATCCGTTGGTGGCGCTGCGCTACGAGTGAAGAGATTTTTGATTTGCGATTTTTGATTTTTGATTGAGGTCTTGAGATTTGCGATCTGAGATCTGAGATCTGAGATCTGAGATCTGAGATCTGAAATTTGAGATCTGAGATCTGAGATCCGAGAATGGGAGATGACCTTGAGACCTAAAGCCAATCGGCAATTGGCAATCGGCAATTGAAAGGGGGGCCAAAATGGAAACCTTACTTAAGGACATTCGCTACGGCGTCCGTAGTTTGCTGAAGCGGCCGGGGTTTACTGCCGTCGCCATTATCACACTTGCTCTCGGCATCGGCGTGAATAGTGCAATTTTCAGCGTAATCAATGCCGTCTTGTTGCGTCCGCTTCCGTATAACGAGCCGGAGCGTCTGATGACGTTTCGGTCGAATCAATCAGTTCTGGACCTTGCGGACGTCGAAGCGCAGAGTCGGACCTTTAAAAAGTTGGGTGGTCAGGTGGCCAGTCCTCTTGACTACACTGCCGGCAGCGAGCCCGTGCAGTTTCGAGTAGGCATGGTCACCGGCGGTTTTTTTCAAACGCTAGGTGTGCAACCAGCGCGCGGACGTTTCATTACCGCGGATGACGATAAGACAGGTGGCCCGTACGTGGTCATGCTAAGTCACGAACTATGGCAAAGAGAGTTTGCTGGTGACCAGCAGATCATCGGGAAGACAATCCCGCTCAGCGGCAATGTCTACACTATTATCGGTGTCATGCCAGCGGGTTTCGACACGCCGAGAGATAAGACCGAGGCTTGGGTTCCGGTTCGTGTAGGTAATCCGCTTGCGGCTAATTTTCGCGGCGTGCATTTCCTGCGCACCTATGGCCGCCTGGCGGCGGGAATGAGCCTTGAGCAGGCGCGTTCGGAGATGCAGGTTATAGACCAGAACCTGGCCACCCAGTATCCGGCGGACAACAAGAACCGGAGCACGGTCCTGATTCCATTGCACGAGCGAATCGTCGGCGAGTCTCGCACTCCGCTGCTGGTATTGTTTGCAGCGGTCAGTCTGGTGCTGTTAATTGCTTGTGCTAACTTCGCCAACCTACTCCTGGCACGCGCCGCAGAGCGTGAGCGCGAGTTCACTATTCGCGCAGCGCTCGGCGCGGGACGCTGGCGATTGATAAGACAGTTGTTGACTGAGAGCGTACTAGTTGCAGTTGCCGGCGGGGCGGTGGCTGTCTTGCTCGCGGTCTGGGGAACCAACTTGCTAATCGCGATGAAGCCCGAGAACTTACCACGGCTGCAGGAGATCGGAGTGGATGCTCGAGTTCTAGGCTTCACCTTCGGTTTATCGCTACTGACCGGGCTGATCTTCGGCTTGTTGCCGGCCTGGGCTGCTTCGCGAGCAGGGGTCAATGAGGGGCTCAAGGAAGGTGGTCGAAGCGCTACAGCCGGCAGTGCGAAACAACGTTTGCGCAGTACTTTTGTGGTAGTGGAGTTGGCCGTGGCCCTGATCCTACTTGTGGGAGCCGGCCTGTTGATAAAGACGTTTTGGCAGTTGCGCTCGATCGAAACCGGTTTCAACCCTGATCGTCTGTTGACGATGAGAGTCGATTTGCCTGAAGCGCGCTATAAGGATATTGACAAACAGATGCAGTTTCGCACCAGGGTGCTGGAGGGAATCAATTCGTTGCCTGGTGTAAAGGCATCGATGGTAAGCGAGGTGCCCTTGAGCGGGGACTCGCTTGATCACAACTTTCTGATAGACGGTCGTCCACCGATTGCTCCGGGTGATGAGCCGAGTGTGGAAACGCGCAGCGTCATAGGAGACTACTTCGGCACCATGCAAATTCCGTTGCGCGCCGGACGAGACTTCGGGCCTCAGGACTCTCTAGAGGTAGAGAAGGCTCCATTGGTGGGTATCGCCAACGAGGCGCTGGTGCGGCAGTATTTTCCAGGTGAAGATCCGCTCGGCAAACGTATTCGCTGGGCGAGCGGTCCGGCGAGTCGCTGGATGACAATTGTCGGTGTGGTGGGCGACGTCAAACACTTCGGACTCGATCTGCCGGAACTACCGGCCTTCTTTTCACCGTATGCACAGGCAGCGCCGTGGAAACGCTGGATGATTGTGGTGGCTCGGACTCAATCCGACCCTGCCGCGATGGTGAACTCGGTCAAGGATCAGATCTGGCGAGTCGATTCGCAGCTTCCGCTAACCAAAGTGCAAACGATGGATGAGGTGGCGGCAGGTTCGTTCGCCGCGCGACGTTTTAATATGCTGTTGCTCGCGATATTTGCCGCGCTGGCTTTGGTGCTGGCGGCGGTCGGCATCTACGGTGTGATGTCGTATACGGTTACCCAGAGGACGCAGGAGATTGGGATTCGGATGGCCCTGGGCGCTCAGGCTGGAGATGTTCTTAAACTAATAGTCAGAAACGGAATGATCCTCACCTTGATCGGGACCGTTGCCGGACTGGCAGGTGCATTCGCCCTAACCCGACTCATGACCACAATGCTGTTCGGAGTCACCCCCACCGACGTCGGCACGTTTGCAACTGTGTCTCTGGTCCTAGTCGTTGTCGCGTTCCTGGCTTGCTACCTTCCGGCGCGTCGTGCGACGAAGGTCGATCCACTTGTGGCGCTCAGATACGAATGAACTTAGAGTTTTGGACTTCGAACTTAGAGCTTTGAGCTCAATCAAGCACGTTCTTCCTCGAAGGTTAACTCCGTAGGAGTTAGATGTTTATAGATCAGGAGAACGAATATTCCGTCGGCGTTCGGAGGGCGGAATGGGACTAGATGAGTACCTGCCAAGTTGAGTTCCGCCCTCCGAACGCCGCGGGTGGGGTTGGCGTCCAGTGCTATAAACATCTCACCCTTACAGGGTGAAAGCCAGAGGTTCTGAACAAAGCACCAAGTACGGAGAACTAAGTAACAAGGAACCAAGTAACAGAGAACACCTTGCCCAAAATCTTAATTGCTGACGATCAACCCGACGTGCTGGCTGCGCTGCGTCTGTTACTAAAGGGCGAGCGCTTCGAAATTCAAACTGCTTCGTCACCCGCCGCCGTGCTCAGGGCCCTGGATTCGCAGGAACTGGACGTCGTCCTGATTGATCTGAACTACGCGCGCGACACCACCTCCGGCAGCGAGGGACTCGAGCTGTTGACCAGAATCCAATCACAAGACCCGACTATCCCAATCGTCGTGATGACCGCGTGGGGGAATGTGGATCTCGCAGTTGAGGCCATGCGCCGCGGTGCGCGCGACTTCATTCAAAAGCCCTGGGACAATGCGCGACTGTTGGCTGTTCTGCGAACGCAGGTTGAGCTGGCCGAAGCTCTGCGTCGTGGCCAAAAACTGGAAGCGGAGAACCTGGCCCTGCGCGACACGGCCGCCGGCACCACGGCCGAGCAACCAAAAATTATCGCGGAATCTCCGGCGATGAAAGAGATACTCAAGCTGGTCGAGCGGATTGGACCGGCTGACGCTAACGTCCTGATCACCGGCGAGAACGGTACGGGCAAAGAGGTGATCGCGCGCGCGTTGCATGCGATTTCCGGCCGCTCCCGAAAGCCGCTGGTTTCGCTCAATGCCGGCGCGCTTGCCGAAGGAGTTTTCGAAAGCGAGCTCTTTGGACACGTGCGCGGCGCATTTACTGACGCCAAGACTGATCGCGTGGGACGGTTCGAACTGGCCGACGGCGGCACGTTGTTTCTGGACGAGATCGCTAACGTTCCACTCAACCTGCAACCAAAACTTCTCCGGGTCCTGGAAACAGGCGAGTTTGAACGGGTCGGCTCGTCGAAGACGCAAAAGGTAGACGTGCGTGTGCTGTCCGCTACGAATTCGGACTTGAATGTTGACGTCGCCCGGGGCAGGTTTCGTCAGGATCTCTTGTTTCGCTTGAACACAGTCGAAGTTCATCTGCCGCCGCTTCGCGATCGACTCGACGACATTCCGCCCTTGGCCGAGCATTTTCTGCGCCAGCATCGCGAGCATTACCGGCGCCCGGTTGAGGGCTTCAGCCGTGAGGCTGTTACAGCTTTGCGGCAGCACGCTTGGCCGGGGAATGTCCGTGAATTGGATCACGTGATTGAGCGTGCCGTGTTGATGACTCAAGGTATGACAGTCACGGCCTTTGACCTTGCCTTACAGGCTTCAAGAGATGCCAGTGTCTCAGCGCGCCTGGAAGAGATGAGCCTCGAAGAAGCCGAGCGCCTGTTGATTGAAAAAGCCTTGGCCCGTTTTGAAGGAAATGCCAATCGTGCCGCCGAGGCGTTGGGCTTGAGCCGGAGCGCGCTCTACCGACGCTTGCAGAAGTATGGGTTATCATAACGGCGTGAGCGTCGATCCAGAACCACGAAAGCACACCACGACCCTCACTACTCTTGACCCAGGGCTAAAGAGTGGTGGACGCCTGAAGTTTGAGAGCCGGGTTACGATTCTGGCGGTTTTGGCAGGTCTTCCCGCAGTGAGCTTGAGCGCCTTGCTGCTGTGGCTAGACGGCTATTCGGCCCGCACCCAGTGGACAGTCGATCTCTTGCTGGTGTTCTTGTGGCTCGGCATTGCTATCAACCTCAAGCAGCGCATCGTGCGACCGCTGCAAACCCTTTCCAATATCCTGGCCGCAATTCGCGAAGGCGATTTTTCCATCCGCGGCAGACGCGCAGGGAGTGGTGACGCGCTCGGCGAAGTGATGATCGAGGTCAATGAACTGGGACAGACGTTGCGCGAGCAACGACTGGGCGCACTCGAAGCGACAGCGTTGCTGCGCACGGTCATGGCCGAAATCGATGTGGCGGTTTTCGCGTTTGATGGTGATCGGCGTCTGCGCCTGGTGAATCGGGCCGGCGAGCGATTGCTGTCACAGCCGGCGCCGCGCCTGCTGGGACGCACCAGCAACGAACTGGGGTTGGAGGCTTGCCTGGAGCGCGAGTTTGATGGTCCACAGACGATGCAGATGGTTTTTCCCGGCGGCGTCGGTCGCTGGGACATTCGCCGCAGCACATTCCGAGAGCGGGGTGTGTCGCATCAGTTACTGGTGTTGACCGACCTCAGTCAAACCCTGCGCGAGGAAGAGCGCACTGCCTGGCAGAGACTGTTGCGAGTGTTAGGCCATGAGTTGAACAATTCACTGGCGCCCATCAAGTCGGTTGCGGGTAGTCTTGCCGATCTACTCGACCGCCAGCCTGAGCCTGCGGACTATCGCGAAGACATGCAGCGCGGGCTGGACGTCATTTCATCGCGCGCTTCGTCCCTGGCGCGCTTTGTCGAATCCTATTCAAAACTGGCGCGCTTGCCGCAGCCCCGGTTCGAGGCACTGAATGTGGGAGAGTTGGTCCGGCGCGTAGCCAGCCTGGAGACCAGACTGCCGGTTAGCGTTGTTGCCGGGCCTGAAGTAGTAGTTCAGGGTGATGGTGCGCAGTTGGAACAATTGTTAATCAACCTGGTGCGGAATGCAGTCGATGCTTCGCTTGAAACTGGCGGGGCAGTCAAATCCGGATGGACTCAAAACAACGGCAAGCTTGATGTTTGGATCACCGACGAAGGACTCGGTCTCGCCAGTACGGCGAATCTCTTTGTGCCGTTCTTTACGACAAAAGTCGAAGGCTCCGGTATCGGGCTGGTCCTCTCGCGGCAGATCGCCGAAGCGCATGGCGGAACGCTGACTCTTGAGAATCGTGGGGACTTGCGTGGATGCGAGGCGCGTTTGAGATTGCCGCTGTGAATACTAGTCTGCATTCGAAAATTCGCAGGTTGGGAAGGGCGGTCTACCCCCGTTCAAGATTCGCAGCCATTCATCCTGGAGTAAGTAATTCACTGTTGAAAGGCTGCGAATCTTGAGCGGGTGAACCGCCCTTCCCAACCTGCGAATTTTTGGCGCTTGAGTGGTATCTGTGATTGCAGCAAATACAATAACGGAGCACTACCTTTCCAAAAACAACCTTGACTAAATAGTTAGGGTCGCGCTATTTTGTTCGCCCACTTCGAAGAAGTAGGTAAACGGTAATGAATCGCGCCACGTGTTACAGCCTCTCTTAAACCTTTGCGACCCCAGGTCGGTCGTTCCCTCTGAGTGTATTTAGGTTTTCTTAACTCTCTACAGACGCCGGAGCCTTGTGTGGATTTCACGCAGGAATGGCGGAAAAGCGGCGTAACAGCCAATGATTCTCGCAAATACAATTTGCGAGCGAATAGTTATGGGCATAGAAGATTTCATCAGGGAAGCTCACTACAAACCGAACGACTATATTGCTTATCACGTCGGGCGGGAGTTGGCGGAGCTGCACCCCGGAAAGGCAATCATTGAAGGGAACAGCGGGTATTTTGACCTGGAGGCATTCGTGCGCGCGGACAAATGCTCAGTTGTCGAGGAGTCGTCCGTTTTCAATCACCTCAGAACGGAGTGGGACGGGCCTCGCAAGGAGCTAACCCATAGAGTAGAAAACTCCTGGCTCAACGTGCTTTGGCAAGGACAACTCCTGGATGTCGTAATCATTACCTGGTCAGAGGGCTACCGTTCGCGTCATCACTGGATTGTTGCCGAGGATAAGATGCGGGCCGAGGCTTTTTTCTCCGAAGTCTGCGAATGGTCCTCGGAAGTCCATGGTGAGCTGCTCGTTTTCCAGGACGGCGACTGGGAGAAGAACAAGGATCTGTACGATGGAATCAAGACCGCTACATTCGACAATTTGATCCTGAGGGATCCATTGAAGCGGGAGATTCAGAACGACTTTGAGCAGTTCTTCCGATCCAGGGAGGTGTACGAACGCTACCGCATTCCCTGGAAGCGCGGAGTTCTGTTCATCGGGCCGCCGGGAAATGGGAAGACCCACACACTGAAAGCTCTCATCAACCAACTCGCGCAGCCGTGCTTGTATGTGAAAGGGTTCAAGTCGGACTATGGTACCGAACAGGAGAACATGCGCCTGGTGTTTGAACGTGCGCGCATGACCACTCCTTGCCTGGTGGTGTTCGAGGATCTCGACTCAATGATCGACGATAAGAACCGATCATTCTTCTTAAACGAGTTGGATGGGTTTGAAACAAACACCGGGGTCGTGGTACTGGCAACTACCAACCACCCAGACAAGCTGGATCCAGCTATCCTGGATCGCCCCAGCCGCTTTGATCGGAAGTACTACTTCCATCTACCGGCGGAGACCGAACGCCTCGGTTACATTGGGGTGTGGAACAGGGAACTGCAGCCGGAACTGCGTCTCTCGGAGAGT
>Ga0193717_1002619_pt1 | contig 10318 bp, 10 predicted proteins | sample U2c2metaG_FD_145900 | JGI IMG/M metagenome (GOLD analysis project Ga0193717, IMG submission 145900) | Soil microbial communities from a riparian zone of the East river system, Colorado, United States - U2c2 | ecosystem: Environmental > Terrestrial > Soil > Riparian zone | place: USA: East River...
CCATGACTATTTTCTACGGAATCGTATTTGTTCTCGTTGATATAATTTACGGGACCTGAAAAAGCCAGACCGATGGTGCCTTCACCCTTCCACCACTTCCTGAGATTGCCGCCTTCCATCTTTGTTTGCTGATATTTCAGCCAGCTCTTGTAGGCGGCACGATAGGCCGAATTCCGTGCATACATACCTTGTGCCATTATTTGATGACTTGATAATATTAGCAGGCAAGAAATTATTAAGAGTCTATAGACACTTTAAAACTGAACTGGCATCAGCTTGAAACAAATACGCCCCATCAGGCAGAACAATTTTTAAACTCCCCCTTAATAATCGCCATTCGATTGAAGATATTGAAAGGATACAAGGGTACTTCCATTGGCCAGACAGTCACAGTATTTACACCACTATCTGGCGCTTCATGCGGATACAAAGGATTTGCTGTCGGGAAACAGTACATCGTTTACGGGAATAGTGAAAGCTATTATATGGACGTTCTTTTTAGTAATTACAGCAATTTCGGAAATCTTGAGCTTGCTCATACCTTTTGGACAAGCGATTGCACCCGAACAATGGAATACAGTGCTGCTGAAATCAACAAATTGGAGAAAGCCTGCTGTTTGGAAAAGGAGGATCAATGAACTGTTAATAGTGGATAAGGCAATTAAAACAGAACACAGCCTTGAAAACAAAAAATGCAGAATTAAGTATTATTGACTATGAAAAGAATAATGTTGCTAATGCCCTTGCCTCATTTGGACAGCATTGTCGTTGGCGCAAATGGGACACTATTGACTATGAAACATACGAAGGCAAACGGTGAATGCCGGATGTCAAACACGTGATAAAACCGTCCACAAGTTATATAACGTCAAAGCTTACGCCAATGACAAGCCATAAGGCATTTAAAACACAAAGATTCAAAACGACATTTAATACTGAGAAGCCCGACTTTAAAAGAGGACAGTCAACGTATAACATCCTTTCTCTCTTATTTATATGCTGACTGTCCTCTTTTCTGTTTTGGGAAATTTTTCCCAAACACGTATGGAAGGAATGATGTGAACTGCTGAATTATAATGTGACACCTGTATCTATGTAAATTTTTGGTAAAATATTTTCGAGATGGTCGTCTTCAGCATCATAAAATTCCCGTAATCCAAAGACATCGAAAAGATCTTTAGGCACGTCCCATTATGCTCACGTGAGCAATTGGCAAAAGACATGTGGATATTTACATACCTCTGCAATGGGATGAACATGACTGATGTTCTGCACTTAAAGCGCAAGAACATTACGGATGATGCATTTTACTTTTTTCGTGAAAAGACCAAGCGTAAGCAAGACAAGGTGGCTATAAAGGTGGTATTGAAGGATGAAACACGAGAGATAATTAGCAGGCAATCAGTAAGCACGAAAGCGGAAGAGTATATATTCCCTGTACTAATCGATGGTATGACAGCAACGGAACAGCACAACAAAATTGGTTTATTTACGAAGCTGGTTAACAAATACCTTAAAAAGATTGGTAACACGCTTGAAATTAAGGTAAAGCTTACAACGATAACTGCCCGACATAGCTTTGCAACACAGCTTAAAAATAAAGGGGTTGCAATGGAATTTATTAGTGAAGGAATGGGGCATAGCGATATTAAGACAACAAAAAACTACTTATCAAGTTTTGAAGATGCTGAGCAACGGCGAATGACCGATTTGCTGATACCGGCGTACTAAGATGCTATTAATCGTCCTTAATATTATTAGCGTGCAACCACTACATTTACATGCTTGCAAAGCGATGAAATAATGATAATTAATACAGCAGAAATAAGCGCAGTTAAACTAAAACTGTTAAACGATTCATCTACTGCCGACGCATTACCGTTGCTGTGACAAACAACTATCGATGGCTGACAATAAATTTTTAAAACAAAAAATAAATTTTGACAGTATGATTTTCTTACTAACTTTGTATGAAAATCCTACAGATGGTAAACATAGATCAAGATTTGGCAGAACAATCAGTCATCAATACAATTCAAGAAATTTGTCAGAAATTGAAGATTGATGCAGTGATTGATTCTGAATTTTGCCCAGGCAACTATATACAAAGTCAAATACTATTTTCATTTATAAGCATTATTGGAGATTCGTTGGGTGTTACCATTCCTAACGAATGCTACATATTTATGGATAAAAGCAGACGGCCATTATCTATTAAAGAAACAGTCCAAAAAATTCGTAAAGAAGCAAAGCATGAACATTAACAATAACATGTCCGACAGAGAAAAAATTGCGGAGCGATTGAAGGAAGCTAGAGTAATGGCTGGGCTATCACAAGATAATGCAGCAAAGATGTTGCAATTACAACGTCCGGCTATCTCCGAAATTGAATCAGGGAAAAGAAAGGTAAGCGCGGAAGAGATAATTCTTTTCGCTAAACTCTATCGTGTAAGTACATCTTGGCTGCTCCTAAAGGAAGAAGAGCATGATGCAGATATGAGTGATCAATTAAAAGTGGCTGCAAGGGAATTAAGCAAGATGAGTGATACAGACCGAAAGAAATTACTTGATATTTTAAAAATTTTGCCCAATACATAATGAACCCATTGTACAGAGACGCTATTTTAAAAGCAAGTCAAGTCAGAAAGCAGCTTGGAATAAATATGTTCCAGCCACTTAACATTTTTGATGTGTGCTTAAGCCTAGGCATTACTGTTAAGTTCGTTGATGTAAATATGGAAGGGCTTTATATTAAACAAGGCAAAGAATCAACTATACTCATATCAACTCAACGTCCCTTCGCAAGACGATATTTTACTTGTGGACATGAGCTTGGGCATTACGCTTTCGGTCATGGCCTAAAGGTGGATATATTATTAGAAGAGAACACTGGTGCTACAGAAGTGAAAGATAAAGATGAAATATTGGTTGATGCTTTTTCAGCAGCTTTTATAATGCCAGTGGGAGGAGTACTTGCTCAATTTGCTAAAAGAGATTGGAATATTGCAGGCGCAAACCCTCTTCAATTTTATACTATATCATCAGTATTTAATGTGGGCTATCAAACTTTAATTACTCATTGTAAGGTAAATGCATTAATATCTGAACAACAGGCATCAGCCCTGTCAAAACTTACACCTGCAAAGCTTTTCAAAAACTATTTTGGCATTGTTGACGACAAGTCACATTTTAAAATCGTCGATAATTTTTTCCAATCAACAGTTGATTTAGAAGTCGGAAATTATGTAGCACTTCCTATTGATTTTATCCCTGAAGAGGGTTATCTGGAATTAGTATTAAACTCGACAGAAGACGTTTACGTTTACAGGGCTGTTAAAGCTGGAATTTTTACTGTAGCTGCATCATCTGGGAACAGCCTCTTTGTAAGAGTGCAAAAACAAAACTATATAGGCTTTGCCGATTACAGGCACTTTGAAGACTAAAAGAATAATTATGGATACAAATTATGTAGTAAGCGGCCTGAATTTATCAGAATCATGGCTTACAGTTTTTGATAAGGTTACAAATAATACTGGTAATGAATTATCGCCTTTAGTAGTAACCATAACTGACTTTAGCGAGTCTTTGGCTGTTAAACGCACACTAGATAAGCATCTTGTCAAGAACGAGCATTATGGGATTGATACGGTAGCCGCTACCATCTTTCCCGATGCATTATATCACTTTTTTAAAACCGATCGCAACCTACTGTATGCTAATTATATCAACAATTTGCCTCGGCTTAAACGTGCTGATCCTGCAAACAGACGAGGCACGTACTTTGAACGTTTAATAGCCTATGATGAAATAAAGCGTGTGAATCAGCTTGAAATTATTATTGGATCTTTATTGGATAAAAATAATCCTAGACGTTCCAAGCTGCAGGCAGGTATTTTTGATCCGTTGCAAGATCACTTAAATGATAAGTATCAAAAATTTCCGTGCCTACAACATGTTACATTTTACAAATCAGAAACTGGTGGGTTAATACTAAATAGCTTTTATGCCATCCAATATCTATATCAAAAGGCTTATGGTAATTGGCTTGGTCTAATTAATCTCGGTAAGTTTGTGGCGAATGAAGCTGGTCTGAATTTCGAGCGATTCAATTGCTTTATCGGCATAGAACAACTGGAGGCAAAAATAACTAAAGCTGATGCAAAGAGCTTATTAAAGGACATCAATACAGCAAGCCAATTGCAGTAATTTGAAATGGAACAGACAAATCAAGAGAAAATTTTAGTTACAAAAATGCCGGCAATAACAATACATACGCCCATATCTCCGGCAAAGACAACTGCTGTATATGATAGCTATTGGAAATTTGCATCTTTGCGACAAGAAGCATTTTTTAATAGAATAAACGGTAGCGCATTTCCTTGGACAAATGACCAGATAATATCGCGCTTTAAATTTACAAACGTATATCGGGCGTCTGATAGGGTTAGTCAATATCTCATTAAGCATGTTATCTATAAAGAGGGGCTACCGACAACACCTCAAGAAGTGCTGTTTAGAATATTGTTATTTAAACTGTTCAATAAAATTGAAACATGGGAATTGCTACAACGAACGTTCGGAGAACTTACTTATGAGAGCTATGACTTCAAGCGTTATGATGATATTCTAACCGAAACTATTACATCCGGTAAGACAATCTATTCAGCAGCATACATTATGCCATCTGGGCAAAGTAGGTTTGGATTGGTAAGGAAGCATTCAAACCACTTGAAGTTAATAGAGTTCATGCTAGATGATAATGCAGCGGATCGCCTAGCTAACAGTCGAAGAATGCAGACGGCTTTTGAAATATTAAAAGGCTATCCGGGGCTTGGTGACTTTCTAGCATATCAACTATTGATCGACATAAATTACTCGCCGATTTTAAATTTTTCAGAATCAGAATTTGTAGTTGCGGGTCCAGGGGCAAAAGGCGGAATTAGTAAATGCTTTAAAGACACTGCGGGACTAAGCAATATCGAAGTAATAAAATTTATGACAGATAGGCAAGAACGCGAATTCGATAGATTAGGCCTTTCTTTTCAGACACTGTGGGGGAGAAGATTACAGCTAATTGACTGCCAAAATATTTTTTGCGAGGTAGATAAATATGCGAGAGTTAAGCATCCCGATATTAAGGGTGATAGTAAGAGGGTTAAAATAAAACAGATTTTTAAGCCGAATTCAAAACACATAGATTTCTGGTTTCCTCCTAAATGGGGAATCAACAATGCTGTACAAGAATCAAAACCGTTAGTCGCTAACATATCAACTGAACTATGGGATTTATAGGCAATACAGGACTTGAGAGCTTGTTATCATCGACAGATTTTATCACAGGTTTTGATCCTAAACGAATTAAAAACGGCGCATATGAAATGTCGTTGGGCGCGGAAGTGTTTCAAACGGATTCTAGTCCAAGGTCAGTAAAGCAATTGAAAAAAGATGAAAAGATAGAAATCAAGCCCGGTCAATTTGCACTACTATTAACCAAGGAATATGTAAGAATACCTGAGGATAAAATTGCGTTCATTTCAATTAAGGCTGGCGTAAAATTCAAGGGACTGATTAACGTTTCCGGATTTCATGTTGATCCTGGATTTGAAGGAAATTTGTTATTTTCAGTATATAACGCTGGGCCTACTAATATTATTCTGTCGAATAACACACCTTACTTTCCAATATGGTTAGCGGATCTAAATGAAAAGCAAGACTATAAAGGGGATCATGAAAAACAGACAAAAATTCCTGATTCGCCTGTAGAAGCTTTAAGTCAGGGTGAGCTTGCATCGCCTAATATTTTAAGTAAGCGAATCGACGATGATAGAAAAGCTGTAGATAAGAAAATTGACGATAATAACTCAACAATTGATACGAGAATCAGCGTACTTGAGAAAGATCAAAAAGCAACTAACTACATCTCTGTAACGGCCGTTGGCGTGGTTATAGCAATTTTGCTTAAGTTAGCATTTGATTGGTACGGCTTTAGTATGGGACTAAATAAAGGTATCGACTTACAAAAAAAGCAGTTTACATCTGACTCGATGATTAATCTGCAACTGAGCGAAAAGAAAAAACTGCTTATAGAAATAGACAGTTTAGAGCAGCTAAGGGAAATGGAAGAACAACATTTTTTTGATTCAAGCTTTGCAGAACCAGAGCAAATACCTCGGCTATTTACAGTTGCATTCGAGAGGGTTGGAGCGTATGATAAAGGTAAGGTTCGAGTTGTTGTTGATGATGGCATACAACTTGGAGACATCATCGACGATAACGCTTATGTCAACGATTTTTACCGCTACCATGATATATTTCATTACTCCTTTGCTACGCTGCTTGGTTGGTCGCCATGCACAAGAGCGATGATGAAGCGTAAACGAAAAAGCAACGAGTTGATGGATAAAGTTGAAGATGGTGCGCGAGCAACAATTACTGAAGAAGCTTTGTCAATGATTATTTTTAATGAAGCAAAACGCAAAGACTATTTCAAAGGAGAAAACAGAGTGTCTAGAACAACATTAAGAATAATAAAAGAAATGACCGAAAACTTTGAGGTCAATACACGCACAGTCAGCGAATGGGAACGTGCCATCCTGAAAGCTTATGAAATATTTAGACTGTTAATTGAGAATAGTGGCGGAAAGGTTGCGTTTGATGGAATAAATAAGTCAATTAGCTACCAACAGTTGGCCTGATGATAATTAGCATTGGCTGCGATATTGTTGAGCATGAGCTAACCAGAAAACTTAATTGGGAAAATAGTGCTTCGATTCAAAATCGCATATTCTCAGTACTTGAACTTGACATTTATGCGTCGGATAAAAAAATAACTTTTTTAACTGGCCGTTTCGCTGCGAAAGAGGCAGTTTTAAAGTGTCTAGGTAAAGGAATGGAAGACGGTATAGACCTAACAGACATTCATATCCTCAGATCTGAATTAGGTACACCAATAGTTACGCTAACTGGCAATGTGCAAGCCTTGTCAATTGCAAGAGGAATTAAAAAATGGCACGTTAGCATTACTCATTCCAACAACACTTCATCAGCATTTGTCATAGCGGAAGGTAACTAACTGCCGTATTACTGTTATTAACCCTTAACGATCGGGGGAGGGTCTATAATAACCAGGGCTTTAAATTTATTTAATTATGGACAAATTCATTTACCAAAAACTACCAAAATCATTCATTAGTCGCCTTCTTTTTAATTTTTTTGGGGTGCTTACCATGATTAGTGGTTTACGAAGTGCAATTGATATTGTCACAATGCTATGCAGGGTGGCTTCCTTCTGTTGCAGGGCAATATCTTCATTGGCGGTCTGTAGTAATTTCAGCCAGTTATTCAGGGTGCCGCCGGTCATGTTCCGGACACTATAAGAGATGAACAAACGGCCTTCTTTTCTTTCTCTCACCAGCATAGGCCGATGATCGTAAACATAGTCCTGTAGGTGTGCTTTGCAGCGGTACCAAAAGGCACAAACCGCAGAGGCTACACCATACACAAACGAAGGCACAGCCTTTGCTTAACTGTTTTGTTGATAATAGGCTACGCTCAACTAGGTACAACTAGTCATATTGAGTTGTACAATCCAGGATTTCATCTTTAATTAATGCACCTAAAACGGGTGACAATTGGAGATATTTCCGACTAATTACATTTTTATAAACTATTTTGTCAATTGATTTTTCGCAATAATTATTAGTAAAATGATAGAAAAATGGACTGTATTTCAAATCAGTTGACACAAAATGGTAAACTGTAGCTCTCACTATTGATATGGAAAAATATTCATTTTCATTAATCTTGTATAGCTTTTGTTTAGTATTAAAATTCGATATATTTTTTAAGTACGTATTTTCATTTTGGCAAAATTCAAAACTATCAATATCATTATACTCACAACCATAAAGGCTATAATAATTAGCATATTTCATATAATGGTAGTTTTTTCCTGAAGCAAATAAAAATCCTTTCAAACTAGAAAACTTGCCTAAATCCAAACTATCAGCATAAGAAATATAAAAAATATGCGCGTAGCATTTATTATGCGTTTTATAATAATACCTAATTTCCATTCCTGATACTGTATCAATTCCAGAATAATGAAACTTTAAATCAGTTACATCAATTGGCATTTCTTTCATTTTATTGAAAAAAATTTGATTAATGTTTTGTCCTTTAACTACACAGGATGCAATTAAGCAAATAAAAATAATTATACTTTTGATGTTATTATGGATTATTGGGTTTACCTCTTACTTTTTCTCCTTTTGAAGCACTACCTTGAATCATTGGTTGTACGTCATTTCCTGTAAGCTCGACATTGCTATGTTCTCTAGCAGTCGCTAAAGTAAGAGATTTTCCATCAGCGTCGGCTGTCACATGGTTTAATTTAACGTCAATACTACTAACACCTGGAAATAGTATGACCGCTATCTTTCTAGCCGTTGCTGTGATGGCCGCACCCCTTCCCTTCTTATAAGCGATCTTCCGAAAGAAGTGTACCAGGTAATCGTCTGATTTGGATTGCCCGAGCGCATTGGCCGCATCCCGAAGTGCTTTCGTAAGTACATTCCTGCTCTTGTCTGTCCGGCTGCTCAGCACCTTGCCGCCGCTGATCCTATTATTAGGCGTCAGCCTCAACCACGGCGAAAATTGTTTTGCAGTATCGAACTTGAATATACCGGTTCCCATCTCACTGATGAAGGATAAGGCGGTGCCTGATCCAACACCCGGTATCGCGAAGATATCAGTGGCAAGTATATCGTAACAATGATGCGAAAGGTCTGCATTACACCTATGCTTGCCGCTGTTCGGTTTCCGCACCAGTTCCACATTGGAAGGTGTTTCCAATTCGGCTGGTTCCAGGCCCACGTGCTGTGCCAGTAGTTTCTCTATCTTTTCATCACAGGCTGATATCCGTGCTTCATGCAATGCCATAAGCTCGTAGCAATCCTTAAGCTCATAAAGCAGCTCATCATTCCATTGGCCGTTTAACAGCTCAGCAAGTTCCTTTTGAGATTTCTTCACACGTGCGTCTGCTAATGCAGCTAACGTGGTTGCTGAACGCTCGCCTGCCAGGATACCTTCTATTATAGCGCGCCCGCTTTTACCAGCTATGTCGCTAATGGCAACGTCAAGGGGGATATTCATCAACCGCAAACATTTCTGCACTTTAAGCGTGTACTTTGCTACCGTCTCTACAAGTGAATGGCGGTGTCGCGTAATGATCCGCAATTTCAGGGTCATTGCATTGGGAAGAAAACTGCTGGAAAGCATGCCAAGTGAATGTAGCTTCTGAATCCACTGACAATCCTTCACATCTGTTTTTGCGCGGGCATTCGTAGTTTGGTTACCCGGAACCAACAGAACTTCGAAACCTGCTTCCTGCAAAACACAGAACAGCGACTGCCAATAACTACCGGTACTTTCCATGGCAACGGTAGTGACCTTATGCTCCCGTAAGATACCTATGGCTCGATCATGTCCGGATGTATTGGCGCTGAATTCGAATACATCCTCAGGCTTCTGGCCCACTGCCAATGGTTCTTACAAAAAGTGCTGTGCTGAAAACAGCACTTTTTACATTCCGGCCAGCAAATGGTAAGGGATATTTATTCACCAATAGAGAACAAGGCTTTATTACTGCCACTACAAGTTAGACACGGGTTCTTAGTTTTCCAACCTACTGGCAAATGGTATATGATACCGTATAGATGATTGATAGAATAAATTGGGTAATGATAGATTTTGTTGTTTCTGTATCATTAAAGTAATTCGGCTGCCTTTTTGCAAATCGTTAGCGATAAGAATCGGAATACGCCGACAACACCTCATCTCAAGTTCATGATTATCCCTTGTAAGATAAAAACGGCCAAACGGTGAGTTCGGGATACTCAAATTCTTATTGACGTCATCTCTGAGTATGAATGCCAAACTTGAGCCGATGAAGTTGATGATAGCGGCTTTAAACGCCGGTGTTAATTTCTAATAAATTTGACACCGACTAATTTTACACCGTCGGCGTATCCCGTTCTTCAGGTTATTGTAATTTTGCGTCTATGGATTGATCGCTAAAATAATGCAACGCCATTGGGACATAGTGGAAGCCATGTTGCACTGTCACTACAAAGCATGGACACTTGCGAAGAGCGAAAATCGCATCGCAGGCATACAGAGCTTTATTGATTCTATCCCGCCTTTATCTTCCGAAACACCGCTTCGGCTTTCAGGTCAGAAAGTAACCCCGGCAGACAGAATTGTATTATCAACGCTGTATCATTTGCAGAACGCGAATAGTAGCGCTATGCCAACAGTA
>Ga0193717_1002620_pt1 | contig 10315 bp, 7 predicted proteins | sample U2c2metaG_FD_145900 | JGI IMG/M metagenome (GOLD analysis project Ga0193717, IMG submission 145900) | Soil microbial communities from a riparian zone of the East river system, Colorado, United States - U2c2 | ecosystem: Environmental > Terrestrial > Soil > Riparian zone | place: USA: East River...
TTCCCAAAGACACCCGCGCACTTGCCTCAGTAGCCCGGCAGTTTGGTTGTGACTCGCTGGTTGTTGATGCGGTTATCGAAGTGAATCACCGGCAACGACAGGCAATGTTACCGAAGATTGAAAAGCTCGTTGGCGATCTCAAGGGCAAGACTGTTGCAGTGCTGGGTTTGGCGTTCAAGCCGGAAACAGACGATATGAGAGAGGCGCCCTCAATTGACATCATTCGTGGCTTGCTCGAGCGGGGGGCGAACGTGCGCGCCTACGATCCGGTGGCCATGACAGAGGCGGCCCACGTTCTACCGAGGATCGAATACGCTGCTGACGAGTATGAAGCAGTTAAGGATGCAGATGCGCTCGTATTCGTAACTGAATGGAATCAATTTCGAGCGCTCAACATGGCTCGGATTCGGGACTTAATGAAGGCACCTAAGGTTGCCGATCTACGTAATATCTACCAGCCCGATGACATGCGTGAACTAGGATTCGACTACGTGGGAATAGGTAGATAAGGTACTGCCAAAACGATCGAATATCCTGCTAGTGTTGTTCGTCGGTTTTTGCTGATATGAGTTTATCAGGAGTAGCGTTGGTAACCGGAGGCGCTGGCTTTATCGGTTCGAGTATCGCTTCGGCCCTTGCGTCAAGCGGTGCGCGTGTTCGCGTGATTGATGATCTGTCGACAGGTTACCTTGAGAACCTCGGAGAAATTGGCGGTGACATTGATTTTGTCAAAGCGAGTCTCGCAGACGAACCTGCTCTTCGTCGCGCTCTTGAGGATGTAGAGCTGGTCTTTCACGAAGCAGCGATTCCATCGGTTCCGCGTTCAATTGAGAACCCACGGCAGACTCACATTGCTTCGGTGGATTCGACGTTCTCTCTCCTGCTCGCATCCAAAGAAAAGAAAGTCCGACGCTTAATCTATGCTGCCTCCAGCTCTGCTTATGGCGATCAGCCAACTTTGCCCAAACGGGAAGACATGTTGCCGGATCCACTATCCCCTTACGCGGTGGCGAAACTGGTTGGTGAGTACTACTGTCAGGTCTTCACACGGGTTTACGGTCTCGAGACCCTGTGCCTGCGATACTTCAATGTGTTCGGCCCGCGACAGGATCCGAGTTCGCAATACTCCGGGGTAGTCTCGCGCTTCATCAGCGTGCTGTTGAAAGATCAGCGGCCGGTAATATATGGCGACGGCGAACATTCGCGAGATTTCACCTACATCGACAATGTCGTCGATGCGAATCTCAAGGCTGCCGAAACCAACAAAGGGCTTGGCTCAGTTATCAATGTCGCTACCGGCGAACGAATTTCTTTGAACCGACTGCTGGAGGAGATTAAGGCCTTAACCGGCAAAGGGGATGTAAAGGCAGACTATCAAAATGCTCGCGCCGGAGATGTGGTTCACAGTCTAGCGGACATCTCCCGAGCTCGCGAGTTTCTGGGCTTCGAACCGCGCGTGGGCCTACGTGACGGCCTCAGACTAACAATAGACTGGTGGAAGCAGAGCCGTTTCGCTGCCTCATGAGCTTAGCTGCAAAAGTCCTACACGTTAGATCCCACACTTTTCGCATTCACCAAAGCTTGCAGACTCAACAGGTAAGGTGCTCGTGCGACCCCCCGGTCGGTAATGATTGCTGAAATAAATTCATTTGGTGTGACATCAAATGCAGGGTTATGGACGACGACACCGTCCGGGCCGAGTTGATGACTACCGATGTGCGTAACTTCGCGAGCGTCACGTTCTTCAATAGGGATTTCCTCACCGGTGGAAAGTGACAGATCGAGCGTGGTGATTGGCGCGGCTACGTAGAAAGGGATGTTGTTTTCCTTTGCCAGGACAGCAACCATGTAAGTGCCGATCTTGTTTGCAGTGTCTCCATTTGCGGCAATGCGGTCGGCGCCAACGACGACACAATCTACCTTTCCGCCCTTCATCACATGTCCAGCCATCCCATCCGTGATCACGGTAACCGGGATATTGTCTTTGGCTAGTTCCCAGGCGGTCAACCGCAAGCCCTGCAGAAACGGCCGGGTCTCATCGGCGATAACGGCGACCCGTTTTCCAGCATCGCGTGCGCCGCGAATCACGCCCAGGGCGGTGCCATAGTCTCCTGCCGTTGCCAGCGCACCCGCGTTACAATGGGTCAGCACCGTAGCTCCGTCGGGAATTAGAGGCGCGCCAAAGTGCCCGATCGATCGATTAGCGTCTATGTCCTCCTGGAAGATGTTGAGTGCTTCGGTCACCAGATTCGCCTTAATCTCCTCCGTGTTCTGGGTACGCGCTTTCTCACGATTGAAGGCCTGGCGCATTCGTTCAATCGCCCAAAATAGATTGACAGCGGTAGGGCGAGTCTTGCTCATTACCTCGCACATGTAACTAAAATCATCCTCGAGATCTGCCACTGAAGTTCCCACCGATTGCTTGGCGCCGAGCGCTAGCCCGAAAGCTGCCGATACACCAATCGCCGGAGCCCCGCGCACGACCATTTTCTTAATCGCTTCCGCGACCTCTTCATAGGATCGCAAGGTCAGATATTTTTCTTCGGTTGGTAGCAGGCGCTGATCGATCATGCGCACGCCTTCGTCGGTCCATTCCACAGTCTTTATCATTTGGTTACGTGTTCCCCTGTTCTCAAAATCCGGTGAATCTTACTGGACAGGTACGGTTGAATCAACGCCGCACCGTGCTGAAGAACACGTACAGGCGGTACCAGTAACCCAGGTTTGACTCTCCAGAGATCTGCGTGATACTGTCCGACCGCAGTTAAGCGGATGTTATTGTTCTTTGCTAGATCAAAGTGACAGGGTGCCCCCAGTTGTGGGGGAGAATAGGGAAGCGGGTGTGAATCCCGCGCGGTCGCGCCACTGTGATGAGCATTGCCGTGAACGCCTTTTTAACAAGGCTTCACCGGTAAATTGCTTCTAAGCCAGAAGACCTGCCGATGTCACTTTGCAGCCTTTTGAACGCCTCGCGTAAGGGTGTTCAGGCCGCACGGATTCCGGGCCCACTATTGAGTCCCGCCGACAGCCTGTTCCCAGCGAGGAAACAGATGATCGGCGGGATTTTTGTTAGGCACACCCTCAACACAACCAGGTTTTAGGTTAATTGCGACTGCGATGTCAGTCCTGTGTGCTTTTCTTCTGTTAGCGTGCTCGGTTCAAAAGCCAACCCTAACCGAGGCATCCGACGCGAGACAGGTCACTGATGAGGCTGGAAGAAACGTCACCGTCCCAGCAAAGATTGACCGATTCATCTCGCTGGCCCCAAACCTAACCGAAATTGCTTATGCAGTCGGTGCCGGCGATCGCCTGGTTGGAAATACTACGTTCTGTGATTATCCCGAAGAGGCCAAGAAGGTGGCGAAGGTTGGCGATACGCTCCAACCTAGCATTGAGCGAATCCTCGCTCTACGACCCCAGCTGGTTCTCGTCTCAACAGCCTCTCAACTCGAAGTGTTTACGAAACAGTTGGACGAACATCGGATCGCTGTCTACGTGACAGACCCACGAGATCTTGAAGGAGTGTTCCAGTCGATTGAGAACGTAGGTAAGCTCTTGAATCAGGAGTCGCGCGCCGAAGAAACCGTGAGTCAACTACGTCAGCGGGCTAACGCGATTTCAGATGCGATAAAGTCCAGGAAACCGATCAAAGTCTTCTGCCAGGTTTCCGCCCAACCTCTCTACACAATTGGACGTGATTCATTCGTTACGGATTTGATCCGGCGCGCCGGCGGAGTTTCAGTGACGGCGGATGTACCGGAAGCCTGGCCAAAATACAGCCAGGAGTCGGCGGTGGCCGCCCGGCCCGAAGCGATTATCCTTCCAACCAACGGCTCCATGGGTAGCGCAAACGCCGACGTCGCGGAAGGACTGAAAAGGTCGCCGGCGGCTCTTAGCGGCAGGGTCTACAGAATAAACGGTGACTTTCTTTTGCGACCAGGACCTAGAGCGGTCGATGGCGTAGAAGCGCTTGCGCACACTCTACATCCCGAAGCATTTAATCAATGACATCGAATACTGAAGCAGCTCTGGAGCGCGGACCCACGGTTCGAGGTCTTGACGAGGGAAGGGTAACGCTGCGCCAGACACTAATTGCTTGCGGCCTGCTCCTGGTTGCGTTACTAGCAGCCATCCTGATTACTTCGTTGTTTGGCAGCGAGCGACTTCCGACACGAGCATCAATTTGTGCGATCGCATCGTTTGGACGGTCTAGATGCGGGCTAACCCCTGACCAATACGCGATTCTGCTGGAGATTCGCCTGCCCAGGATCTTTCTGGCAGCTGCGGTCGGCGCCTCGCTAGCGGTTGCCGGAGCGAGTTACCAGGCGCTGCTTCGCAATCCTCTGGCTGAACCATATCTGCTGGGAGTCTCCAACGGAGCGGCAGTTGGCACGATGATCGCGTTGGTATTCTTTGGTGCCTGGGAGTGGAGCCGCCCGTTAATGGCGTTTACCGGCGCGCTGGCGGCGACCTTTGTGGTCTATCGACTTGCGCACGGAAGAGCTGGGGCAAGCCCGGAACGACTGATTTTGTCTGGTGTAATTGTTACTACGTTTCTCTCTTCTGCGATTGTCTTCGTGACGACATTGATGGATGCAACCAGAATACGGTCATTCACATTTTGGCTGTTGGGCGACCTCTCCGGGGCTACAACCAGACTGCTTGCACTCGCCATCGTTGTGGCAATCGTCGGCACAGCCGTCCTGGCGGCCAACGCCAGATCCCTCAATCTCTTGATGCTGGGCGAGCGGGACGCATTCGACCTGGGCGTTGAAGTGGCTCGGGTACGCCTGGTTGTCTTCTTTGTCGCCAGTCTGTTGGTGGGGAGCTCGGTAGCCTCCAGTGGTTCGGTAGGCTATGTAGGTCTGGTTGTCCCTCATCTCGTCCGACTTTCACTGGGCAGTGACAACCGCATCACGGTTCCGGCGGCGGCGCTGGCCGGGGCACTCTTCGTGGTTGTGGCCGATACGGTTGCGCGAACGATAATTGCGCCGAGGGAACTTCCGGTGGGGGCAATTACCGCGCTGATCGGGGCACCGTTGTTTGTTTATCTTCTGAAACGAGGCTGATCGAAATTGCTTCAAGCCGAGCACGTCACAATCAAGTATGGATCACGACTAGCAGTGTCAGATGTGTCGTTGAGCATAAGACCTGGAGAGATCACCGCGATTCTTGGTCCAAACGGCGCTGGTAAATCGACGCTCCTGCGGACGCTGAACGGGGCCTTAAAACCCAGCTCCGGACAAGTCCTACTTGAAGGTTTGCCCTTACATCAGTTCTCGAGACGCGTTATCAGCAGGCACATAGCCGCGGTAGCGCAGGAAGGCGATGTCCGATTCCCAGTGACGGTGCTTGAATTTGTTCTCGGGGGACGTTACGCGGCTGCCAGCGCTGGCGCTTGGGGCTGGGAAACAAATCGCGACATCAAGGTGGCCCACGAAGTTCTCGACGAAACTGAGCTGACCGAATTGTCAGGCCGGTTGATGAATGAGTTATCAGGCGGCGAGCGCCAGCGCGCCGTTCTGGCTCGGGCCCTGGCAACTGAAGCGTCAGTCTTGTTGCTCGACGAGCCAACCGCGAACCTGGACCTCGCGCATCAAGCTGCGATCCTCGCCTTAGTCAGACAACGATCTGATCTTAATAAGGTAGCGGCAGTTGTGGTCACGCATGACATCAACCTGGCGGCTGGGTTCTCAAATCACGTCTTGTTAATGAAAAGCGGACACGGCGTGGCTTTCGGTGACCCTGCTAAGGTGCTGACACCAGAATTGCTCAAAGAAGTTTTCGGCGTACGAATTTTAGTTGATGCACATCCGATCACTGGTGTGCCGCGAATCACGCCGGTGCATGAAGTGCGCCGGTAACCCGGGAGCGCAGCTTAGTGCTTGCGATCTCTCATCAACCGAGCTCGGCTCAAGGGAAGGCGGTCAAAATCCGCCACTGCCCGCGCAACTGTAGGCGACGATAACGCGTGCTGTCAGCCACTGGGGCTACAAAGGATGAAGGCGGAGGGATGAAAGATGAATACTCTTCGCCGTCCCGTCAGCTTCCTGAAAACCTGGGAAGGCGCATGCGATTGATCAGCAACGAGTGATGTCACGGAAGAGGCTAGATTATGTCATCCCTTCCGCCTTCATCCTTGCTTTTCACGTTGTGAGTCAGGAGACCACGCTGCTGCTCTTTCGTAAAGCTCGCACTGCGACGGGCAGGAGACTCTACACATGAAGACTCAACACGATCGACTGATCCCTTTCTTTTTTGATAAGCCACTTAGCATTTTGGGTTTGCTGTTTCTCTTCACTGCTTTTTCGTCCGGCGCTTCTGCGCAAACCGCCGCGACCAGCGCAGGGATTACGGTGCGGATTACGGATCAGCGCGGCGCCATTGTTCCCCGGGCGGCTGTGACTCTCTTCACTCGCGACAACCGAGTTCGCATCAAGACCTCCACCGATGAGACAGGCAAGTGCAACTTCGAACAACTCGTCGCAGATGAGTATCTGATCGAAGCTGAGGCTGCCGGCTTCGCCCGCTCAGCCACGAAAGTTCTGCGCGTTGAGCGCAACGCGTCGGCAACGGTTGATATTTCCTTGCCGCTTGCCGGTGTCAATGAGCAAGTCACTGTCACTGCACAAGGTACGGCGCAACCGGTTGATGAGGTCTCCAAAGCGGTTTCGGTGGTGGACCTGCAGGAGATAGATGAACGCGACGAGACCGCTATTTCCGAAGCCTTGCGCACGGTTCCGGGGTTGCGAGTCCAGCAGCTTGGCGGGCCAGGCTCGTTCACTTCAATTAAAACGCGCGGATTGCGCAATGAAGACACAGCGGTCTTGATTGACGGCCTACGTTTTCGCGACGCTGCGGCCCCGCAGGGCGATGCCTCGGGTTTCCTCGAGGATTTGATCGTCACCGATGTAAGTCGAGTCGAGGTTCTTCGTGGGTCGGGCTCGTCGCTCTATGGATCAAACGCCATCGGCGGTGTCATCAATCTTGTGACAGACGAGGGCGGCGGTCCTTTACACGGAAATTTACTCGCCGAAGGCGGCGGGCTAGGTATGTTTCGCGGCCGAGCCCAGGTGGCGGGTGGCGCGCGCAATGACAGCATTGTTTACAGCGCTGGTTTCTCACATTTCAACGTGACCCGTGGTGTTGATGGTCATGACGAAGCTCGCAACTCGAGCGGACAAGGTCGCGTTCTCTTTCGTCTGACACCCTCCACCACTCTCTTGGGGCGGATCTACGCAACCAACTCCCGCGTGCAACTGAATAACAATCCTGAGGGCATTGGCAGTCTACCGCCAGCCGGCATCATCGAAGCTATCGCTCTCTCGCCTGAGGAACAGAGTCGCTACGAAGCTGGCGTTCCCACATCGCTTCTGAATATTGGCGCGGCTACTTTCATACCCGCGGCAAACGACCCCGACAACCTGCGCAAGGCTAACTTCTTTTCCGGTGCGTTGGTCTTTTCGCAACGACCATCCGAAACGTTCGGCTACAGCTTCAGCTATCAGGGTTTAGCCACCAACCGCACCGGCGTCAATGGACCATTGGGAGTTGGGTTTCAACCGTTTGGAGGCACCGAGCAATCGGACTTCGACGCGCGCGTTCATACACTCAGTGCACGTCTTGATCTCCGGGCCGGACGTGCGAACTTCATCACTGGCGGTTACGAATTTGAAAACGAGAACTTTAGAAATCTGTCATTTCAAGTCAATCCCGCGGACAATTCCACAGTAGACGTGACGCAGAGGAGCCAAGCGCTCTTTGTTCAAGATCAACTGCGGCTCCTGGAAGACCGGCTGCAAATCTCGCTGGCGTTTCGCACCCAGTTCTTCAGTCTCCAGGAACCGAAGTTCACGCCAGCGGCTTCCGCCCCCTTCACCGGGATTGTCTTTCAATCACCTCCCACGGCTTACACGGGAGATGGATCGATCGCCTACATGTTCCGCTCGTCAGGCACAAAGCTGCGTGCTCATGTCGGAAATGGTTACCGCGCCCCGTCACTCTTTGAGCGCTTTGGCACTTTCTTTGGCAGCTTCGGCTACTCCACCTTTGGCGATCCGCGCTTGCGGCCAGACCGATCAATCGCCGTGGATGCAGGTCTTGATCAGACGCTCTTCCAAAACCGCTTGCGCGCATCAGTGACCTACTTCTACACGCGCCTTCAAGAGGTAATCATTTTCGACTTCTCCGGCGCGATAGATCCGGCCACAGATCCGTTCGGCCGCTTCGGCGGTTATCGCAATACGAATGGTGGTATTGCTCGTGGTGTCGAGTTGAGTATAACAACTACACCTACACGAACGCTGAATCTCTTGGCATCATATACCTATACAAAGAGCCTCCAGCGCACGCCTCAAGTGGCGGGAGTCCTCCGGTCCCTCGTGATTCCCGATCATCAATTCTCGCTGGTCGCTACGCAGCGCTTCGGTCGCCGCGTCCTCGTTAATTTTGATTTTGCAGCATCAAGTGATTACCTGGCGCCGATTCTTGATCCCAACACTTTCGCCAGCCGAGCTTATCGCTTCCGCGGATTAGCCAAGGCTGATCTGGGCGGAAGCTACACCCTGCCGTTTGGAGAAACACGTTCTTTGCGTTTTTTCGGTTATGTGGACAATCTCTTCGATCGCGAGTATTTCGAGAGCGGGTTCCGCACGCCGGGACGTACAGGTCGGGCGGGCGCTTCGTTTAGCTTCTAATTACCGGGGAGGTGTTGGTTGAAAGACTGGCACGAACAGTCCGCAAGCTACACAGTACCTTCACTATCAAATGCTGGTGAGGCCAGTGACACTGCGGCATTGATGTCGTGGAGCGGCGGCAAAGATAGTTGCCTGGCGCTCTACGAGATTCAGAGAGCGCGAAGCCCCCGCGTAGCTGCGCTGCTAACAACTGTCACGCGAGATTACGACCGGATTAGCATGCATGGGGTCCGGCGCGTGTTACTCGAAAACCAAGCGGACAGCCTGGGCCTGCCGCTTCATCCGATTCTCATCTCGAAAGACGCGACCAACGAAGAGTATGAGGAGAGGATGGGCGAGGCATTTTCAGCATACCGAGAGAAGGGAATTGACTCGGTAATATTTGGTGATCTCTTTCTTGAAGACATCAGAAATTATCGAGAGCAGTTCCTTGCGCGGCACCACATGCGCGGTCATTTCCCCGTCTGGAAGCGGGACACGTCTTGCTTCATAAAAGAGTTCATAGAATTAGGATTCAAGGCGGTAATAACGTGTGTTAACTCGGCCGCGCTGGATCGATCGTTTGCGGGAAGGCTAATTGATGACACCTTCCTTTCATCTCTGCCTGCCGAAGTTGATCCGTGTGGCGAAAATGGGGAGTTTCATTCCTTTGTCTTTGACGGACCGATGTTTTCGGAGCCGGTGAGGTTTTCTATGGGAGAAAGTGTATTAAGGAGCTCTTTTTGGTTCCGTGATTTATTGCCGAGTCCTTGAGTTGTTCACGATAGCTACCCACCGCTGCAATTGGTAGGATACAGGCGATGAAAGCTGGACAGCAGATCGTTTCGTTCCTTCCGTCCGCTACGGAGATAGCCTGCGCCTTGGGGTTGTTTGATCAACTGGTGGGAATCACCCACGAGTGTGACTACCCGGAGGAGATTGTCGGAAAGCCCATCGTCGTTCGCAATGCCCTTCCAATTGAAACGATGAGTCAGCTCGAGATCGATCAGGCAGTGGCTCAGCGAATGAGAGAGGGTCGCAGTCTTTACGAAGTAGATGAGAGACTTCTTCAGGCCCTGGCTCCGGACTTAATTCTCACACAGGATTTATGTCAGGTCTGCGCGCCATCAGGGAACGAAGTGTCGCAGGCTCTGAGTTTGCTACCCAAGAAACCGCAGATTCTCTGGCTGACGCCCAACTCGCTTGAACAAATCATGGGTAACGTGCGCGACTTGGGCGAGGCGACGGGTCGCTCTAAGGAAGCTCAAGAGTTGATAGCCACGGGTCGTGCCAGGCTCGAAGCGATTGCCGCAGTGACGCGCAGCCTGTCAGAGCGACCGCGAGTCTTTTGTATGGAATGGCTCGATCCCGTTTATTGTAGCGGCCATTGGGTGCCGGAGATGGTGACGCTCGCAGGGGGTGAGGATGCGCTTTCGCGCGAGGGAAGCGACTCCGTACGTATTGCCTGGGATGATGTGGTGAGATGGGCGCCTGAAGTTCTGATTATTACTCCGTGCGGCTTCAATCTGGAGAAGTCGGTCGAGCAGGCCCGCCAGCTGGTCCTTTACCCTGGCTGGTCAGATCTTCCTGCTGTCCGCGAAGGCCGAGTGTACGCAGTGGATGCGAACTCTTTCTTTGCT
>Ga0193717_1002622_pt1 | contig 10306 bp, 14 predicted proteins | sample U2c2metaG_FD_145900 | JGI IMG/M metagenome (GOLD analysis project Ga0193717, IMG submission 145900) | Soil microbial communities from a riparian zone of the East river system, Colorado, United States - U2c2 | ecosystem: Environmental > Terrestrial > Soil > Riparian zone | place: USA: East River...
TGTCCTCGACTGGCTCATCCACCAGGCCATCCCCACTTACGTCCCCACGGCCGCGCAACGGCATCGAGCCTCGTCGTTCGTGGACACCGGCCTCCTCACCCCGGCCGAGAGCCACGCCCGACAGGCGCTTGCCGTCATGGAGAGTCGGCACGCCGAAGAACGCGCTCGACTCGAAGCCGAATTCACCAAGGCCCAGGCAGCGGCCGAGCCGCTCCGCGACGGCCTGTTCTACGGCACTGGGAACGAATTGGTCCGTGCCGTCGAAACCGTGCTGCGGGCGGCTGGTTTCAACGTCGTCGACCTGGACACAGAACTCGGCCGGACTGCTTCTGCCGACCTCCTCGTGACGTTCGAAGGCCATCGCCGACTGATAGAGGTGAAGTCCGAGGGACGCAACGCGCGTGAGGCACTGGTAGCGGACCTCCTCAGGCACCTGCGCATCTGGCCGGATCTCCGTGCTGAACTGCCAGTTGGCGGTGGCGTCCTGGTGGTCAACCACCAACACCGGTTGCTACCGGCAGACCGTGATCGCGAGGTGTACCGGCGAATGGAGTTCGTCCGATCCCTCACCACGCCGGTGCTGGCCGTCCATGAATTGTTCGACTGGTGGCGAACCGCAGATTGGGCAGCGATTCGGCGAGCCATCCTGGGCACAGACCCGCCCGACCAGAACACGGCACCTCGACCCCCGAAAGCCCCGGTCCGCCCCTGAACCGTCCGGCGAAGACGAACCGAGACAGCGCATCGGGCACCGACGCTAGATTCCAGGATCGTGTGGCTTGTCCCCGCGGGAGGAAGCTTTCCGCGCTTTGCCATGACCTCAACCTGAGAGGTGTCGATTGGGCAACGTCAACACCGGGCACAGCGACCCGTTCGCCGAGCTGATCCCCGGGTGTACGAGCGCGGCGGCTGGGTGCATGTGGACGGTGCGTTCGGCTTGTGGGCCAACGCATCCGAGCGGCAGCGGCACCTGGTGTCCGGAGTGGAGCTGGCCGACTCCCGGTGCGACCGACGCCCACAAGCTGCTCAACGCGCCCTACGACTCGGGCCTCGCGATCTGTCGTGACCAGGCCGATCTGCGGCGGGCCACGGCCTTCGACGCCGCGTCCTTCACCACCGACGCCGAACGCCCTGCCGCGCACCTCGGGCTGCAGATGTCCCAACGCGCCCGCGGCGTCGAGATGTGGGCACTGCTGGCGAGCCGCAGCCGCACCGGGATCGCCGCACTGGTCGACCAGCTGTGTGCGCACGCGTCCCGCATGTCCGACCTCCTCGCCGCGGCCGGCGCGGAGGTGCTCGTGCCGACCGCGCTCAACCAGGTCCTCGTTCGGTTCGACGACGACGCGACGACCGACGCGGTGATCGCCGCAGTCCAGGCGGACCGCACCTGCTGGGCCGGCGGGACCACCTGGCACGGCCTGCCTGCCATGCGGATCAGCGTCCGCGACCAGGCCACGACGGGCGACGACATCGAGACTGCGGCCAGGGCGATCATCGGGTGCTGGTCGGACATCCAACACGGTCGATCCGATTTGGTCTAGACCTGTCCTTCGCCGATGTCCGCGAGTAACATCACATGATCAGAGCGTAGCCACAACTGGCATCCGCGCTCGTCCCCCAACGCCGAGGGAGCGCCCGATGAAGAGACATCGGCACGCTAGGAAAGCGCTTACCGCGATGTTCGCCGCAGCTGTGCTGGTGCCCACCGGCCTGGCAAGCGCGACACCGACGATCCTCGCGATCGTCGACTACCAGGCCGAGAGCGCCACCATCTCCCAGGGCGTGGTGGAGTCCAACCACACCGGGTACACGGGCACCGGCTTCGTCAACGTCGACAACATCGTCGGCAGCTACGTCCAGTTCAGCGTCTCGGCGGCCGCCGCCGGCCCGGCACCGCTGACCTTCCGCTTCGCCAACGGCACGGCCGTCAACCGACCCATGGACATCACGGTCAACGGCACGCTCGTGTCCGACGAGCTGGGTTTCGCCGGCACCGGCGCCTGGACGACCTGGCAGGACAACACGATCACCGCCAATCTGGTGGCCGGCGCGAACACCGTCCGCGCGACCTCCACCACGGTCAACGGCGGCCCCAACCTCGACCGGCTCCGCGTCGACGCACCCACCGACACCCAACGCCCGACCGCACCCGGCCAACCCGCCTGTAGCGACATCAGCTACAACGCGCTGACGCTCGCCTGGTCGGCGTCGACCGACAACGTGGGCGTGGTGGCCTACGACATCTACCACCTCGGCCAGAAGATCGCCGAGGCGCCTGCGTCCCCGGCGCGGGTGACCGGCCTGCAGCCGAACATGCGCTACCAGCTGTCCGTGTTCGGCCGGGACGCCGCCGGCAACGTGTCGGACTCCAGCCCCGAGGCGGTGTGCACGACCACTGCCGACCCGGGTGATCTGACTCCGCCGAGCACCCCCGGCCAGCCGTCGGCCTCGGGCGTCGGGCAGACGGGCGCCACCCTCACGTGGGGAGCGTCCGCCGACAACCGCGGCGTCACCCGGTACGACATCCGGCTGCACAGCAACGACGCGGCCATCGACTCGGTGACCGGCACCCCGCCGCCCACCACCAGGGCGGTCGCCTCGCTCGCCTGCGGCACCGCCTACACGCTGCACGTGGTGGCCAGGGACGCGGCCGGCAACACCTCGGCCGAGAGCGCGACCGTCAGCTTCACCACCGGCGCGTGCGGCGGCGGCAACAACCCGGCCACGCCGACCCAGGTGTCGACCGGGTGGACCATCCCGTGGGACCTGTCGTGGTCGCCGGACGGCTCGTTCGGCCTGGTGACCGAGCGGGACCACTTCCGGGTGTGGCGGATCAACAAGAACGGCAGCGGCAAGACGCAGGTCGGCACCGTGCCGAACAGCGTCACCACCGACGGCGAGGGCGGTCTGATGGGCGTGGCGTTCTCCCCCACCTGGAACGGCACGAGCGACCAGGAGGTGTTCTTCATGCACACCTCCACGGACAACAACCGGGTCGCGAAGATGAACTTCAACGGCTCCACGCTGTCCGGCTACACGGTGATCGTCAACGACATCAGGAAGAACCGGTACCACAACGGCGGCCGGATCGCGTTCGGTCCGGACGGCTACCTGTACGTGACGACCGGCGACGCGCAGCAGAGCAACCTCGCCCAGGACCGCAACTCGCTCAACGGCAAGATCCTGCGAGTCACGAAGACCGGGGCGGCCGCGCCGGGCAACCCGTTCGGCACGCGGATCTACAGCCTCGGGCACCGCAACCCCCAGGGTCTCGCGTGGGACTCGGCCGGGCGGCTCTGGTCCTCGGAGCTGGGCAACACCAGCCTCGACGAGCTGAACCTCATCCGGCCGGGCAGCAACTACGGGTGGCCGCAGTGCGAGGGCAACTGCAACGTGGCCGGCATGACCAACCCGAAGCAGACGTGGTCGACCGCGTCCGCCTCACCGAGCGGGCTGGCGTTCGCCAACGGCGCGCTGTTCATGGCGGCACTGCGCGGGGCCCGGCTGTACCGGATCGTGTTGAACGGCGAGAACGTCAGCTCCGTGACGTCGCACTACAACGGCACGTACGGCCGGCTGCGGGTGGTGGTGAAGGTACCGGGTGAGAACGCCATCTGGTTCGGCACGACCAACGCGGACAACAACGGCGGCCAGCCCGACGGGGCGGACCAGTTCCTGCGGTCCAACCTGAACTGACCAGCCCGACCCACGAGTCCACATCGGACTGGCCGCGCGCCCGGCTAGTCCGATGTGGGACAACCTGGCCCGCGTCGCCGCGAACCTGGTTACTCGTCTCTCCCGTAGGTTCGAACTCCGACATTCGTGATCGCCACCGCAGCCCGGGAACCAGTACCGCAGCCTCGTCCGCAACCACATCCTCACGCGCTGGGGCGGCACCCGCCTCGACGCGATCTCCGGACTCGCGGTGCACACCTGGGCCAAGAAACTCCGCGCCGAGGGCTACGCCGTCGCGACCGTCTCCACCATCATCAAAGTCATGTCCATGATGCTCGCCGACGCCGCCGACGAACACCTCATCCCCGCCAACCCGATCCAACCCCGTCGCCGCGGACGACGCAGCCACGAACCCCGCACCGAACGGCACTGGGCCACGCCCGAACAGGTCCTCGCGGTCGCCGCTCAAGCCGCCGCGCTCGTCGGGAACTGGGCCGCCGCGCTGATGATCACCGCCGCCTGGACCGGAGCACGCTGGGGCGAACTCGCCGGACTACAACGACACAACACCCACCTCAACGACGGCGTCATCACCATCAACATCCACACCGGCGCCCTCCACGAAGTCAACGGCCAACTCGAACTCGGCCCACCCAAAACCGCCGAATCCGCCCGCACCATCACCCTGCCACCGTTCCTGATCGAGCTGCTCCGCACCCACCTCGACACCCACGACCACCCCCACGTGTTCGTCACCAGCGACGGGCAACTCCTTCGACGGTCGAACTTCGCCCGCCGCGCGATGCGACCCGCCACCGACGGCAACCACCACCGCACCCGACCACAGGTCAGGGTGCATCCCGTCGTGCCCGAGCTGACCTTCCACGGCTTCCGACACAGCCACAAAACCTGGCTCATCGCCGACGGCATCCCCGACGTCGCCCAAGCACGACGACTAGGACACCGCATCCCCGACAAGATCGAACACATCTACTCCCACGTCGCCCCTGAAGTCGAAACCCGACTCATCACCGCACTCCAACACTGGACCACCGCACTCACCACCCTCACCACCAACCAACCCGACCACAACCCGAGCCCCCTCACCCCGCTGACACTGCCCGCCGCGCACACAACCGCGATCGACATACCCGCCTAACACCGCTCCGCACCACGTTCGCCATCTCCCACACGGAGATGGCGAACGCTCTCTCACCACACCCCACGACACAGGCGTCTTTCACACCGCGCCAGCAACCCGCGACCGACCCAACCCCACCCGAACCACCAACCGGGGTTCAACCGCCCCACGACGCAAACACCCGACCGCAACCATCCCCACCGCACGTCAACCGACCCCGACCCGAGCACGGTTCCCGCTCCTTGACCGCCGTTGCCGCCGGTTGACCATCACAGCGCAGCAAGGCGACCCCACATGCTGTCGGGTCAAAGCCGAACCATGATCGACTCCTTATTTTCTCCTTCTAGCCCTTGTCGATCTTGATCCAGGCCACAATGGACAAACAGGCAAGATCAGAATCCAGACAGCAAAAAGGCCCGCTGACCTGGACTTTCATCCAGAAACCAGCGGGCCTATCGCGACCGTCGGGCTGACAGGATTCGAACCTGCGACCCCTTGACCCCCAGGCATTTCGAAAGGTTAGCCGTCCAGGGCATCTAACCCCGCTGACCTGCCCAAACAGTGCGTTGACGTCCGTGCACGTCCGCCACAGTCAGAGGCGATTGTCACCCAGATAGTCCCTCAGCCTTGCGCCACTCCCCCTTGACCATCGCGGGTCAAGTGCGCCAGCGCAGGGCAAGACGTGCCCTACGGGGACTGGTTGCCGCGCAACAGTTCCAGGATGGCGTCTAGCTTCTGCCCGTGGTCATCTAGCTTCTGGCCATGGTCGGACTGGGTAGCGGCGATCTCGTTCAGCCGGTTGCCCTGCCGCTTCTGCGTGGCGTCGATCGTGGCCAACAGCTCGTAGATCGACTGGACGTCGTTGTCGAGCTGCCGCACCTTGCGCTCGATCTCCACGGGACCGGTCATGAGGACAGAGCCTAGCCGTTCGGCACACCCCTTCACCCCCTCAAAGTCGGTTACATCGGTTACATCGGTTACATGCCTGGTCAGAGGGGGTGCGGAACGGTTACCGGTCAAGTTACTGCGGTTACACCGGTAACACCCAGCCACTATCCCCCGGCTGTTGCAGCGTCCTTGTTCGTGAGGAGAGCGCTGTAACAGCCGGGGGTGTGTGTAACCGCAGTAACCGGGACCGTCACCGCTGGAAATGTGCCCTGAGCTGCGGTGTTACCGGTGTAACCGATGTAACCGACTTTGAGGGGGTGAAGGGGTAGTCCTCCCCCGGTCAGTCCCCGGGAGCCTCGCGCGGAATGGCGTTGATCTGCTCACGCAGACGGTCGACGTCCCACCTGTACCTGCCGGATGGCAACGTGAGGTCTGGCGTGATCAGGCCGGCCTTTACGTAGCGTTGCAGCGTGCGCGCAGCGACGCCCAATCGCTTCGCCGCGTCGGTGGTTGTCACCAGCCCGTCACCTGCCATGACCTGCACCTTAGGGCGTCCGAGTCCTCCAAACGGGTGTCTTGTCGTGACAGTCACTCATTGTCGTGCTAAGTCGCCTGTTGTCGCGAAAGTCGCCTGTTGTCGCCTATAGTCGCGACATGAACGCCACGCCCTACCAACCTCAGATAGGGCCTGACCTGGTAGGCGGCCCTGCCGAAGACAGGGCGCGGCCATGGCTGGCCCTTCGTTCCGGCGAGTCACTCCCGGAGTGGCACGACAGGACGTCCCACACGTGTTGGCGGTGCGGTGTCTACATCGTGGACAACGATGCCCTCGACCAGCACGAGGACCGCCACTGAGAGGGCGAAGTGTGCGTCACTGTTCAGTGATCACGGCGGCCACGAGTTCCGGTGATAGTTGCGCCGGCATATCGAAGAGGGCACCCGACCACCGGTCCGCGACGTCAACGGTTCGGATGTATCGCGCACCGAGGGAGCGGTAGTAGTCCTGGAGCTGCGGGTTCGTGCGCCAGGCGTCCCATCGAACGACGTCCAGTCCTGTGCTCGCTGCTCGATCTCGAGCCCACCGGATCATGAGCGCTCCGAGCCCTTCGCCCTTCCTGGCGATCCGCGACGCCATCTTGTTGATGTAGGCAGCCTTCTCGCCGAGTTCCTCGGGACTCCAGAAGTCTTGGTCTCCCTCGACTCCCATGGTCATGGTTGCGATAGCGTCGCCTTGGTCGCACATCAGCCACGTCTCGCCACGCGTGATGTTGTTTGTCAGACGAGTTCGAAAAGTGCTTCCGGTGCTCCATTGATCCGAACCGCGTTCCCTGAGCCAGTGAATTCGTTCGGTCAGAATCGACATCACGGTATCGATATCCCGCATCGCCGCCCGTCGCATCACGTACGGTCTGGTCACGGCATCGACTCTGACTTTTTCCGCTCAAACACGATGATGTGCTTCGACCCAGTCAGAACGTTAATGACATGTCGAACGGGTTTGTCGTCTTCCGTGAACCCTGTTATGTGGTGTACCGCAACAGGCGTGCCAGGGCCCAACTCGAGCCGTGTCACCTCGTCTGGATGAGGCATTCGCGCCTCGATCTCATCGATAGCGCGCACCTGTTCGTAGCCAAGTTCAGTAAGGACCTGACTAGCTCCACGTGCAATGTCTGCGGGATTCACGATGTCGGAACCCTGAACCAGGTCGAACGGGAAGAAACTGTCGTTGATATTGAATGGCTCATTATCGAGGTATCGAACTCGGCGGCGGACTACCACCAGGCTAGCTCCGGCGATCTCAAGACGATCCGACACCTTATCGGGAGGCTGGATAATCTCAACGCGAATGCGCTGCGATGGTTCACGACCTAGCGTCGTCTGCTCGTCCATCCATCGGTCCATCTCTGGACTCGCCGGTTGCGGCCGCCACTCAGCTTGCGGTCGGTGATAGGCCAGCTCGTGTCGCCGCACGAAGTACCCGCGTGGTCGCGACGGGACGATAAGGCCCTCGTTCACGAGAAGCGTGAGACCTTGCCTGATGGTGGCTCGTGCGACCCCGTACTCCTCCGAGAGCGCCTTCTCGGTAGGTAGTTGCTGACCTGCGACGAGGTCACCTTTCGTGATCTTGCCCCTGATCGAGTCTGCTAGCTGCTGGTAGACGGGCTTCGCCGAGTTAGTGATGCGCGGTGCCATGGCGACGAGTTTGCCCTGATCAGGGCGCATTGTCTAGTCAATCTGTACGAAGGTGTTGACATCGCTCCGAGCCCAGGTATGGTCTGCATTGTCTAGTCAATGCAGACCATGAGCTTGCGGAGGTCACGAGAGATGCACACGATGAGCGCCAGGCCCGACACGCATCCTGCGGAGTCGGACCTGTCTGACCTGGAGCTTTTGTCGTCTGCGCTTCAGGAAGCGATGGACGCGCACCGCGCCGGTCTGGTTCTCGGTCCGGGGGTGGATGAGGTGGCGTTGCGGCGTGCGGAGCGCCGTGCGCGTCGTGCCGACACCGACCGGTTGCTGCGTGCGGTGCCGGGTGGTGCGGCATGACTGAGTGGATGAGTGGCGGTCTGTGTGCGCAGACCGATCCGGAGGCGTTCCACCCGGACAGGCACGGGTCGGTGGAAGCGGCCAAGGCAGTGTGCGTGTCCTGCCCGGTGATCGAGCAGTGTCGAACCTACGCCTTGGAGCGCGGTGAGCGGTTCGGCGTGTGCCGGCTTCCTCTGGTTCTCGCCGTGGTGCCGTGGTCGGCGTCGGAGGAGTTCACTCGCGGCACCCACCTCGGGCTGCCGGTGCTGCTGTGGGGTGATGCCCCGCGCGCCAAGCTGGCCACCCGCCGGCAACTCACCGCGTTGGGGTTGCGGCCGAATGGTCAGGAGCCGGTGGCTTACCTGTACTTCCGGTTCCGTGCCGCGCACACGCAGGTGTTCGCCGAGTTGTTCCTGATCTCCGGTGCGGCGCCGAAGCGGACCGCGACCCGTGCGCAGAACCGGGCGTTGGCGATGGCCAACACCGCGCGCCGACTGTGCCGGGACTGTCAACGCGACTGCGGGTTTGTCCCGCCGATCGAGTGGGGCAAGCGGTGCGAGCCGTGCTGGCTGACCTGCCCCGACAACCCCGAGTTCACCGGCCAGATGGCCGCGTGACCAACCATCCCGAAAGGACCGACACACATGAGCAACGGACGATTCAGCGGCGAGTTGGAGCCCCAGACAGCGGCGGCTATTCGGGCGGTGGCCAACTCCGACAACTGGCGCGGTCTGAACGCGTCACAGAAGGCCGACCTTCAGCGCGAGATCGACAAGGGCCTGACCAAGTCCCAGAAGCGGACCGTGGACGCGCTGGCCAAGCAGGCCAAGAACTCCAGGAAGGGCAAGTGATCGCGATGAGCAACAACAGCGTGTGCGGCCACCGGGTCAACGCCAACGGCAACTGCTTCCACGGGGGCTGCTGGAACTCCAACGCCAACCGCAACAAGTGAACGGCGCATACCCGACCCAGATGACCACCCGGCCCGGCGCTCACTCCGCCAAGAACGCGCGCCAGGCCGGGGCTCCCAATCACCACCAGAACACCGGAAGTGGAGAGACCCAAATGGTAACCGTTAAGGCGGTACATGACCGGCTTGTCGACCAGGCGCACCGGTACCTCGACACAAGCCACCTCGGCTTGCAGGTGGATTTTGCCGAACTTATGAAGCTGGTCGCCGAGTTCGTCGTGGAGTACACCGACCACGCAGTCGCGGAGCGGAACGCCGCGTGGGAGCAGGCCGCGTACATGGCCGAAGACCTGGCGTGGGACATGCACGCCGCCCGCGAGACCGCCGCCGGGGAGACCGCTCGTGTGGGTGGTGAGCGGTGATGGCGCGGGAGATCGCGCACGAGGTTAAGAGCCGTGCTCTGTTCGGCCAGAGGTTCACGTCGTGGTGCGGGTTGACGTTCACCGAGTCCCGGAGCGCGGGCTGGTTCACCAAGTCGTGTCCGGCCTGCAAGACGGCGAAGCGGGGAGGGCGGAAGTGATGGCCAAGCCGATTGTTCACGGTTCGGCGCAGACGAAGGTGCGTGTGCCGGCCGGCTATGTCAAGGCGCTGTGCGGGCTGGTGGTGGCTCGCCGTGAGGTGCGTGCGTCCGGGGTGAGTTGCTCGCTGTGTCTGGCGGTCGCAGCGAACACTGTGGCGTCGCTTGCCGCTATCGGGAGTTCCGGGCGGGGTGGTCGGTGATGGCGACCGCACTGACGGCACTGTCCACTCTGGCCGGCATCAACGACCTGGCGGCCGCCCGGCCCGCCCTGGATGCGACGGCCGCTGCGGTGGCGGCGTGGTACGAGCAGAAAGCGTTCGTGCTGAACCACATCGCGGAGGAGTCGGGTTCGGACCGCGACGGGTGGGAGGCGCGGGCGAACGCTGCGCACGACCACGCGGTGCGACTGCTCGCCGGTGCGGCCGGGGGTGGTTCCCGATGAGCGGCGGACTGTTTGCCCGGTACACGGCCCGGCGCCGGCATTTCGCCGCGCAGGACGAGGCGGTGCAGGCGTGGGCGGACTTCACCGAGATCGGCGCTGGTTGGGTGGCGCGGTGGGAAGCGCTGTCGTTGATGGCTGACTGCG
>Ga0193717_1002624_pt1 | contig 10302 bp, 10 predicted proteins | sample U2c2metaG_FD_145900 | JGI IMG/M metagenome (GOLD analysis project Ga0193717, IMG submission 145900) | Soil microbial communities from a riparian zone of the East river system, Colorado, United States - U2c2 | ecosystem: Environmental > Terrestrial > Soil > Riparian zone | place: USA: East River...
TCCCTGCGCCGGGGCCTGGAGGTCGAAGATCTGATGAAGGAGGCCCACCCAGAGGAGCCGCACTGGTACCTCGCGGTGATCGGCAGCGACCCGACGGTGCGCGGCAAGGGGTTCGGTCAGGCGCTGATGCGGTCGCGGCTGGACCGCTGCGACGCCGAGCACGCGCCCGCCTATCTGGAGTCCAGCAATCCCGACAACGTGCCGTACTACGAGCGATTCGGCTTCGAGGTCACCGGTGAGATCAAGCTGCCCGCCCGCGATGGCAACCCCGGCCCCAGCCTGGTCCCGATGTGGCGGCCGCCGCGGTAGATGGCGCCGCCTGAATCAGGGGACCGGGGCACCATCCTTGACGAAGTACAGACCCGCGATCTGGCCATCGGAATGCACGGTCAGCCGGAACAGGCCCGGTGCGTTCTGCATCTGCAAGGGCACGTTCACGACAGTGAGCTTCCCCCGCGCGACGTCCTGGGGGTCGCCCTGAGAAAGGTATGGGCCCAACTTTTCTTGGTAGGCCGCCCAGGCCTGCTGGAGGGTGTCGGGCGGCAGTAGTCGCCGCATGGTCGGGTCGAAACTGACGGTGGCCGCGGCTGGGTCGCCCTGCACGATGCTGTTCAAGGTTGCCAGCGCGAGCTGGTCCGGGGTGACGGGAGCCGGTGTCGACGTCTCCGTCGGCGGAGGCGCGGCCGTCGAGGTCGCGCAGCCGGCGGCGGTCAGCACACCCAGCATTAGGGCGCCAACTGCAGTACGCATGGACTTGAGTTCCCTTCTGTGATCGCGATCCCCATTAGGCCACTCTCACAGATGCGTCGAACTCACCGGGCGGTTCTTCACCGTTCGACGCGGGCGGCTCGCCGAGATCTGCTCGTTGGTCGTGACTCTGGCTTGATCACAGCCATGACGCAGATCTCGCGACATCTGTCAGCTCCAGGAGTACTCGGCCCGCAGCCTCGCGGCGACCACCTCGAAGGTCGAGCGATCGAGGACCGCGCCCTCGCGCCGGATGCCCTCCTCGGGCACGTCGAGCACCCGATCGAGTCGGACCCAGCTGGCCCGGCCCTCGTAGTCCCAGTCGCCGCGGCCGATCCCGATCCAATCGCGGTCGGTGTGGTGGCGGTCCTGGCTGGACAGCATGAGACCGAGCAGCGTGGCACTGTCACGGCCCACCACCAGCACCGGACGGTCCTTGCCGCGGGTCGGATCGTCCTCGTAGACCACCCAGGTCCACACGATCTCGCCTGGGTCGGCCCGGCCGTCGAGATCGGGCGAGTAGATCACTCTGCGGGCGCGGTGGGCGGTGGGAACACTGCCCTCCGTCACCGGCCGCCCGGCGGTGATCGCGGGCTGGACCTCGCTCGACGCCCCCGCGAGGGCGGCCAGGCCGGCGTCCAGCCCCATCTTGAGGCCCTGCTGGATGCCGCGCTGCAGGCTGTCGGCCTTTGGCAGCTGTTTGATCAGCTTCGGTGCCTCGTTGAACACCAGGTGTTCCGCGAGACGCTGGAACGTCTTCCACTGCGACGCCATGATTTCGAGCATAGGTGGGAGCCACGATTGTGTCGTCGCGATGGTTGCTCGATACCCTGGTAGTGCCCCCGCACTCTCGTGAGCCCCGCCCGACCAGGAGATTCCCATCAGCAGTTTCGCCGACAAGACGTTCACTGCGCCGGCGCAGATCCGGAACTTCTGCATCATCGCCCACATCGACCACGGCAAGTCCACCCTCGCCGACCGCATGCTCGGAATCACCGGCGTCGTCGCCGATCGCGACATGCGCGCCCAGTACCTGGACCGGATGGACATCGAGCGCGAGCGCGGCATCACGATCAAGGCGCAGAACGTCCGGCTGCCGTGGGTGGTCAACGACGAAGAGTTCGTCTTGCATCTGATCGACACGCCGGGCCACGTCGACTTCACCTACGAGGTGTCGCGGGCCCTGGAGGCTTGCGAGGGCGCCGTGCTGCTGGTCGACGCGGCACAGGGCATCGAGGCCCAGACGCTGGCCAATCTGTATCTGGCACTCGACCGCGGCCTGACGATCATCCCGGTACTCAACAAGATCGATCTGCCCGCCGCCGACCCGGACCGCTACGCGGGCGAGATCGCCCACATCATCGGGTGCGAGCCCGACGAGGTCCTGCGGGTGTCCGGTAAGACCGGCGTCGGCGTTCGCGAACTGCTCGACGAGGTGGTCCGCCTCATCCCCGCCCCGTTGGGGGACGCCGACGCGCCCGCGCGGGCGATGATCTTCGACTCGGTCTACGACATCTACCGCGGCGTGGTCACCTACGTCCGCGTGATCGACGGCAAGCTCAGCCCGCGCGAGAAGATCAAGATGATGTCCACCGGGACCACGCACGAGCTGCTGGAGGTCGGCATCGTCTCACCCGAGCCGAAGGCCACCGAGGGCCTCGGCGTCGGCGAGGTGGGTTATCTGATCACCGGCGTCAAGGACGTCCGGCAATCCAAGGTCGGTGACACCGTGACGTCCGCGCGCAACGGGGCGACCCAGGCGCTGACCGGATACCGCGAACCGAAGCCGATGGTCTACTCGGGTCTCTACCCGGTCGACGGCTCCGACTACCCGAACCTGCGCGACGCGCTCGAACGGTTGCAGCTCAACGATGCGGCGCTGGTGTGGGAACCGGAGACCTCGGTGGCGCTGGGCTTCGGCTTCCGCTGCGGCTTCCTGGGTCTCCTGCACATGGAGATCACCCGCGAGCGCCTCGAGCGCGAGTTCGACCTCGACCTCATCTCAACCTCGCCGAACGTCGTGTACCGGGTGGTGAAGGACGACGGCACGGAGATCATCGTGACGAATCCCTCGGACTGGCAGGAGTGGAAGGTCCGCGCGGTCTACGAGCCCGTGGTGAAGACGACGGTGATCTCGCCCAGCGAATTCATCGGCACGATCATGGAGCTGTGTCAGTCCCGCCGCGGCGAGCTGGGCGGCATGGACTACCTCTCACCCGAACGCGTCGAACTGCGGTACACGATGCCCTTGGGTGAGATCATCTTCGACTTCTTCGACTCACTGAAGTCGCGCACCCGCGGATACGCCAGCCTCGACTACGAAGCGGCGGGCGAGCAGGAGTCCGACCTGGTGAAGGTCGACATCCTCTTGCAGGGCGAGCCGGTGGACGCGTTCAGTGCCATCGTCCACAAGGACGGGGCCTCCGCGTATGGCAACAAGATGACCACCAAGCTCAAGGAGCTCATCCCACGCCAGCAGTTCGAGGTGCCGATCCAGGCCGCGGTCGGCTCGAGAATCATTGCGCGCGAGAACATCCGGGCCATTCGCAAGGACGTGCTGAGCAAGTGCTACGGCGGTGACATCACCCGCAAGCGCAAGCTTCTTGAGAAGCAGAAGGAAGGCAAGAAGCGGATGAAGACCATTGGGCGGGTGGAAGTTCCGCAGGAGGCCTTCGTCGCGGCGCTGTCCGCCGACGCCGCCAGCGACAAGCCGAAGAAGTAGCGGATGCGCCACGGCGCGCTCGGTTACCGAAAGGGCGCATTGCGTCCCTCCGTCGGTCACAATGTTGCGATGAGACTGGGCCTGGTAACGCGCCGCCCGGTGCCCTGCGTTGCGGTGGCCCGCGCCTCTGCGGCGTGTGTCGCCGTCGCGATGACGGTGTTGTTGTCGGGGTGCACCACCACCGTTTCTGGCAATGCAGTGCGCGACAAGGATGCTGCCCCGCTGAACGTCGCGCCGCTGAAGGAATCGCAACTCGACGACGTGATGCTCAGCATCGGCGAGATCAACTCGATCCTCGGTTCCAAGGACATCGAGGTCGTCGACGAGACCGATCAGATGTCGGACAACTCCCATGCCGTCTCCGACCCCGACTGCCTCGGCGTGATCTTCGGTGCCGAAGAGAAGGTCTACGACGGCAGCGACTGGACGGCCGTCCGCGACCAGGTCTCCCGCGAACCAGGGGACGACAAGGACCACTGGGTGCAGCAGACCGCGGTGCTCTATCCCGCGGCGGACGACGCCAGGAAGTTCTTCGAGAACTCCAAGTCCGATTGGGAGCAGTGCGGCGGCTTCTCGGTAGCCGTCGACGACTCCGAGTCGAGTTACATCTGGGAGGTCGACGACGTCGGCGCCAAGGACGACCTGCTCACCCAGGTGACCACGCAGGAGGACTCCGGCGGTTGGGAGTGCCAGCACGCGTTGTCGCAGGTGTCCAACGTGACGGTCGAGACATGGGCATGCGCGTTCGGCATCAAGGATCAGGCGGCCGAGATGGCCCAGGAAATGATCAAGAACGCGGCCAAGAAGTAGGCCGCAGTCAGGCGACCTCGAGCACTCCAGGACCCGGAATGGGTTCGACGTCGCGGGCGCCAAGTCCGACGTGGCCGCCGTCGCACGTGAGCTGCACGGACACCGGTTCGCCGCAGTCCAGGTGCAGGAGTCGTACCGCGGGCCCGGCATCGTCTGCGGTCCAACGGTCACCCCATTGCATCAGTGCCGCCACGACGGGGAACAGCTCACGGCCCTTGGCGGTCAAGCGGTACTCGTATCGGCCGCGACCACGGTCGTCCTGGTACTCCACGCGCTCGAGCAGCCCGTGTGCCACTAGCGTTTTCAATCGCGCGGCGAGCAGATTTCGTGCGCACCCCAGCGCCGCGTGGAAATCGTCGAAGCGCCGCAACCCGTAGAAGGCCTCGCGAAGGACGAGCAAGGTCCACTTCTCGCCGACCACGCTCAGCGTCCGCGCGATCGAGCAATTGGCCGAGCTGTAGCGGAACCGATCTGTCTGCATGTCTGTAGATGATAGCTGGGTTGACTTTCTAAACCCATCACATCTAGGTTTACAAAATAAACTCAACCTGACCCGCGGAGGTATGACCCATGCCCATGCTCGACGCCTACATTCCCGCCGGCGCGCTCTCGCACGGTGCCGAACAGGCACTGATGTCCGAACTGACCGACCTGCTGTTGCGCCACGAGGGCGCCGATCCGGCCGATCCGCGCGCCAGGGCCATCGCGTGGGTGTTCCTGCACCGCCCCGCTGCGGTCTACGTCGCCGGTGTGCCTGCGGCTGAACCCCGCTACCGGATCGTCGCGTCGGTGCCGGAGGGCCAGTTCGACGATGAGCGCCGCGCCGCCATCGTGCGCGAGGTGACTGATGCGGTGCTGCGCGCCGAAGGGGCGGCGCATCCCCATGATCCGAACCGGGTGTGGGTGTTCACCAACGAGATTCCCGACGGCACCTGGGGCGGTGCCGGTCGTATCAACACCTTGGCCGACATCGTTGGCTACGTCGTTGACGACCCCGAGGCGGGCCGCGCCTACGCAGAGCGCCGGTTGTCCGGGCGCAGGCGGCCAGTCTTTCCGGCTAGCGCGCTGGCCCGTCCGGTTGGGATCACCCTGAGGACAACGGTGTTTGCCGATGCGACTGACCGGGAACCGTGAACGGCATGCGCGTCGAAATCATCGAGACCTCGGGCCTGGGCGACCGTAGCTACGTGGTCAGCGACGGCGAGGTTGCCGTGGTGATCGACGCGCAACGCGATATCGACCGAGTACTCGATCTTCTTCGCGACAGAGGCGTTCGGCTCACCCACGTGTTGGAGACTCACCTGCACAACGACTATGTGACGGGTGGACTCGAGCTGGCCCTGGCGGTCGACGCCGAGTACGTGGTTCCGGCCGGGGATGACCTCGGCTACCGGGCGCGCCGGGTGGGCGATGGTGACATCGTCGACGCCGGGGCGTTCCAGTTGCGGGTCCTCCACACGCCTGGACATACCCACGAACACGCCAGCTACGTCCTGCTCGACGGATCCGGCTCCACCGCAGGGGTTTTCACGGGTGGATCGATGCTCTATGACAGCACCGGTCGCACCGATCTGCTGGGTGACGACAGCACGCGTGCGCTGGCCGCCGCGCAGTACCACTCGGTGCGGCGCATCGCCGACGAGGTGCCCGATCACACCGCGGTGTATCCGACCCACGGATTCGGCAGTTTCTGCTCGGCGAGCGCCGCGGGCCGCGACGAGTCGACCATCGGCGAGCAGTGGGAGAACAACCCGGCCTTGACACAACCCGAGCAGGCTTTCGTCGATGAACTGCTGGCCAACCTCGCGGAGTACCCCGCGTATTACGCGCACATGGGCGTGCTCAACCGCGAAGGCCCGCAGCCGATCGACCTGACGACGCCCGCGCCCGTCGATCCCGGAGAACTGCGTCGCCGCATCGAGGCGGGGGACTGGGTGATCGATCTGCGCAGCCGCACCGCCTTCGCCGCCGGGCACGTGGGTGGCACCTACGGCTTCGAGTTGGCGGGCTCCTTCGTGACCTACGTCGGCTGGCTCTACGCGTGGGGCGCACCACTGACGCTGATCGGCGATGACGAGGACCAGATCGCCTCGGCGCAGCGCGAACTCGCGCGGATCGGCATCGACGGTATCAACGGTGCCGCGACCGGTGACGTTCAGGTGCTGGCCGGCGAGTACTCGTTGCGCAGCTACCGGGTCGCGGACTTCGCTGCGTTGGCGGACGAGCCGAACTGGTCCGACCTGACGGTTCTCGACGTGCGTCGAAACGACGAGTTCGGCGAGAGCCACGTCCGAGGTGCGGTCAACATCCCGGTACACGAGTTGGCTGACCGGATCGATGAACTGCCGGACGGGCCGCTCTGGGTGCACTGCGCCAGCGGTTACCGCGCGTCGGTGGCTGCATCGATCCTGGACAAGTACCAGCGCAGCGTCGTTCTGATCGACGATGACTTCGGCAAGGCCGAAAGCAATGGCCTGACAACCTGATTGCCTGCGGCCAGTACCTACCGGTGGTTGCCGCCACGATGATCCGAATCATCGGGGGCCTGCACTGCACGCTGTCGGTACGACGGGATCGCCGTCGTCGCTAGGCGTTACGCCGATCAGTCCGATCCGTCGAAGATCCACAAGATCAATCACGTCGGCCCGCACTACTGGTGGAGGGACCGCACTTCGTCACACCCTCGCCGCACCGCACGCCCGTGCTGTTCCACGCGGGCGCGTCCCCGGTGGGGCAACGCTTCGCGGCCCGCAACGTCGAGGGCGTCTTCATCTCCAGCCCTGACCAGGAGTCTGCCCGCGGCCTGATCGACGAAACACCTGAACTCGCAGCGGGTTACGGACGGGACCCGTACGACGTCAAGTTCTTCCAGGGTCTGTCGCTGATCGTCGGCCGCACCACTGAGGAGGCCAGGGAGAAGGAAGCCAGGATGGAGGAGCTGGTGTCCCTCGACGGGGTGCTGTGCCACATCCTCGGTGACGCCGACATCGACGCGGGCGCGCTGCCGTTAGACACACCCCTGTCGGACCTCGGTGAATTCCGCGGTGTGCAGGGCTGGGTCCGGTGGGCGGGGGAGGACGCGCACCGCCGAGCCATCCATTGCCCCGATCGCCGCGATGAGATGTTACACGCGTCCAAGCAGCACAACAGTTCACGACGCACGCACACGTCTTGGTCTTGCCTGTGGACCTGCCGTGACGTACCTACACGTTTGTGAACTTTGACGAAGCCTTCCGGTTAGCGGGTGGCGATGAAGTGCCGTTAGCCGCACCCGCAGTTGGGGGTCTGCGGTGACGACACCGGTGCCCCGGAACCGACATCCTGTGATCGGGGGTAGACCCGCCCGCTGTTTCGAGCAGGCCGCGGATCTGTCGACAGTCAGCGGTGACTTTCGTGTGGTCCGAATGCCGACTCATGTGGAGAAGGAGCACCGTGACACGACCCGCAAAGCACCGTGAAGAGGGCCAATGGGCACTCGGTGATCGTGAGCCGCTCAACACCAATGAGCAGACCAAAAAGGACGATGCCCCGCTGAATGTACGGGCCAGGATTGAAAACATCTACGCCCAGCAGGGTTTCGAGAGCATCGACAAGACCGACCTGCGCGGGCGGTTCCGCTGGTGGGGCCTGTACACCCAGCGTAAGCAGGGCTACGACGCTACCTGGACCGGTGACGAGCATATCGACATCATCGAAGACCGCTATTTCATGATGCGGGTCCGCTGCGACGGCGGCGCACTGTCTATTGAGCAGCTGCGCACGCTGGCGCGGATTTCGGCCGAGTTCGCCCGCGACACCGCCGACATCTCGGATCGTGAGAACCTTCAGATGCACTGGATCGAGGTCGAGCATGTCCCGGAGATCTGGCGGCGCTTGGAGGCCGTCGGCCTGCAGACCACCGAGGCGTGTGGGGATTGCCCACGCGTGGTTCTGGGTTCGCCTCTCGCCGGTGAATCACTCGACGAGGTGATCGACGGCACGCCGGCGATTCAGGAGATCGTACGGCGCTATGTCGGCAACCCCGAGTACGCCAATCTTCCACGCAAGTTCAAGACGGCGATCTCGGGCCTGCAAGACGTCTGCCACGAGATCAACGATGTTGCGTTCATCGGCGTCAGCCATCCCGAACACGGCCCGGGTTTCGACCTTTGGGTCGGCGGCGGGCTGTCCACCAACCCGATGCTGGGCCAGCGGATTGGTGCATGGGTGCCGCTGGAGGAGGTGCCCGACGTGTGGGAAGCCGTCATCGCGGTGTTCCGCGACTACGGCTACCGCAGGCTGCGGTCGAAGGCCCGAATGAAGTTCCTGATCAAAGACTGGGGTGTCGCAAAATTCCGGCAGGTGCTGGAGTCCGAATATCTGAAGCGTCCGCTGATCCCCGGACCCGCGCCTGAGCCGGTCGCTCACCCGATCGATCACATCGGGGTGCAGCGGCTTAAGAACGGGCACAACGCTATTGGGGTCTCCCCGATCGCCGGACGGGTCTCGGGCTCCATCCTGTCCGCGGTCGCCGACCTTGCCGAGACGGTCGGCTCCAATCGGATCAGGCTCACCCCGTACCAGAAGCTGATCGTGCTCGATGTGCCCGACGATCGGGTCGATGAGCTGGCCGCCGGGCTCGACGCGCTGGGGTTGCCGTCAACACCGTCGCACTGGCGGCGAAACCTGATGGCCTGCAGCGGGATCGAATTCTGTAAACTGTCGTTCGCCGAGACCCGTAAGCGCGCGCAGGTGCTGGTGCCGGAGCTGGAGCGCCGCCTGGAAGACATCAACGCCCGGCTGGATGTGCCGGTCACGATCAACATCAACGGCTGCCCTAATTCGTGTGCCCGCATCCAGGTCGCTGACATCGGTTTCAAGGGCCAGGTTGTCCAGGACAACGACGGCCGTGACGCCGAAGGTTTTCAGGTGCATCTGGGCGGCAGCCTCGGCCAAGACAGCTGCTTCGGCCGAAAGCTGCGCCAGCACAAGGTGCTCAGTCACGAGCTCGGCGACTACATCGACCGCGTGGCGCGGAATTTCGTCAAACAACGCCATGAGGGAGAGCGTTTCGCGACGTGGGCCATGCGGGCAGACGAGGCGGACTTGCGATGAGCACACAACAGCTGGACACAGACCACTTGCGGGAACTGGCCGTGCGGGGCGCAGCCGAGCTTGATGGCGCCAACGCCACCGACGTGCTGCGCTGGACCGACGAGCACTTCCGCGACGGCTACGTCGTCACGTCAAGCATGAAGGATGCAGTGCTGATCGACTTGGCTGTGACGATCCGACCGGGCGTGGACGTGGTCTTCCTCGACACCGGCTACCACTTCGCCGAGACCATCGGCGCGCGCGACGCGGTCCAAGCCCGCTATGACGTCAACGTCGTGACCGTCGCCCCCGAACTCACCGTTGCCGGGCAGGACGCGCTGCTGGGCAAGGACCTGTTCGCTCGTAACCCCAACGAATGCTGCCGACTGCGCAAGGTGGTTCCGCTGTCTAAGGCTCTGCGCAGATACTCGGCCTGGGTGACCGGGCTGCGACGGGTCGACGCACCTACGCGGGCCAACGCGCCGGCGATCAGCTTCGACGAGGCATTTCACGTCGTGAAGGTCAACCCATTGGCCGCGTGGACCGACCAGGAGATGCAGGACTACATCGACGCTCATGGCGTGATTGTGAATCCGCTTGTCCACGAGGGCTATCCATCGATCGGCTGCGGCCCCTGCACTGCCAAACCCACACCCGGTTCCGATCCGCGCAGCGGCCGCTGGCAGGGCCTGGGTAAAACCGAATGCGGGCTGCACTCAGCATGACCACCCTGGTTGTCGCCGCGCACGGGAGCCGTGACCCGCGGTCGGCTGCCAACACCCACGCCGTCGCCGAGCAGGTCCGTCGCATACGCCGAGGCCTTGACGTTCAGGTGGCGTTCTTGGAGCGCTCGACCCCAAACCTGCGCGATGTGCTGGCGGCGCTTTCGCGTGATGTCGTCGTCGCGCCTCTGTTGCTGGCCGACGCCTACCACGCGCGGGTCGAGCGCT
>Ga0193717_1002626_pt1 | contig 10295 bp, 7 predicted proteins | sample U2c2metaG_FD_145900 | JGI IMG/M metagenome (GOLD analysis project Ga0193717, IMG submission 145900) | Soil microbial communities from a riparian zone of the East river system, Colorado, United States - U2c2 | ecosystem: Environmental > Terrestrial > Soil > Riparian zone | place: USA: East River...
CGCCCTTGCCGTCCACCGTGGTTGCGTCCGATTCGGCGGCCAGGCCCTCCGTCTCCGCTGATGCGACCGATGCCGACCGCAGTGCCAACGGTGCGGCCGCGGCTGCGGCAGGGGCGGACAGCACCCCGGCGATCCCGCCAAGGAAGTTCGTGATGGCGGAGACGACTGCCGTCACGAACGCCTGCACCCCTGCGACGAGCGCCTGGACCAGCGCCGCGATCGGATTCAATATCGTGCCCGGGTTGGTCGGGTTGGTCGGCATCGGATGGGCGGCGATCCAGTCCTTGAGCATCTCCGAGACGGTGTGGCTGACCCCGTTGCCATCCACGTAGACCTTCTCACCACCGACCGACGTCCAGATGCCCATGTTGGCCCCTGGGTCGGTGCTGCCCGCTTGGTCCCGGCCGGTGTAGAGGAAGACGGGCCCCGCCTGGTCATAGTTCTGCCACGTGTCGAGGAGATCCTTGATCCAGGTGGCCTGCTGCGCATTGGTGGTGGCATTGGTGCTCGACACGCCGTACTCAGTGAGCCAGACCTGCTTGGTGGGGCCGATCAAGTTCATGATGGCTTCGACCTGTTGGCGCGGCGTGAGAAAGGGACCGCAGTTGCAGGTCCCGGAGAAGGGAATCTGATCGCTATACGGGTGCACTGACAACGCGTCGAAGAAGTCCCCCGCGTTGGGGCCGAGGGCGGCAAGCATCTGCGTAACGAACGTGACCGGATCCATCGTCAAACCACCGAAGCTCTGTGTGGCGCCCACGGCGCCGGCGACGACCGTCGCCGTCGGGTCGACTGCCTTGATTATCGGATAGACCGCCTTCAGCAGGTCTGCGTAGGCCTCGGGATCGATGGGGTTGGAGAACATGAAGTAGTTGGGCTCGTTCCAGATCTCGTACGCCGAGACGATGGAGGAATAGGACACGGGGAGGATCTGTCCAGGAACGGCGACTTGGTGCGCCATGAAATCCTGCATGAAGTCCGTAAACTTCTGGACGTTGGGCGTTGCGCTGCCGGGGAACCCGGGGTTGGTCGGGTCTGGCGCCGCGAACGCCGGGGTGCCGTTGACCTCGGCCATCACGCCCATGTTTCGGGCGGCTGCGGCGGACATGATCCTGTCGAGCTCCGCCCATCTGCTCGGGTTGGTCAGGTAGTCGTCGTCTGTCTGTTCAATCAGCCCCCACGGCACGAACACGCGAATGTTCTGCACGCCGATCGACTGCAGCTGATCCAGCGTTGCATCGATGTCAGCTTGCGACATGCCGTACAGGGGTGACTCGGCCATGCCGATCGTGTTCGGCGTGTCGGTGATTTCCGCCACCTGGACGTACTCGTAGGCGGCCATCCTGGGGGGCGACACGAAGATCCCGCTGGCGTACGCGCTCACCATCGCCGCCGGGATTACCGCTATGACAGCCCGAGTCGCGATCGCTCGAAACATAGTGCTTCTGCACTTGTTCATGGGGGATCCTCTTTCGTTCAAGACCGAAGTTTTCGACATCACCGTCAACCGGTGGGCTTAATTTACTCACTCGACAGCAAATATGTGTGGCTATTGACGTGAACTGCAAGTAACCGTTCCTAAGACGGTCTCAGCTCAGGGTGTCGGGGCCTGCCTTCTTCGCTGGGATCGGCACGTTTGGCAAATAATCAGGGAAAGGGTATGCATTAGCGCCGTCCCATCACATGCAGATCTCAAACCAATCAAAACGCCAGCTAGGAGGTATCGTTCCGCCACAAAGGACATTGCGTTGGGAAATGGTGAAATAGCGGCACTCCGTGCCAGATTAGCTACAGCCAACTATCAGCGGTTCCGCACCATCTTCGACCCCCGCGCGGCAAACAAATATTTACCAGGGCGAAAATATGGCTAGCAAGCACCTGATCTAGCGGGAGTTACCCTCTAGGCGTGGCAATCGCGGACAACGGAGCGGTGTCGGCGGGCGCAATCCCGCCGCCCCGACGCGGCCCGTGCGTGCCTGCCGTAGCACTGGAGAGCAGACGCACGGGGCGTTCCCAGCATCGAGCGCGGAGCACGTCCCGACAGATGCGCGTGCTGTCGGTGACGACCCGGATCGCCGCGGTCGTGAGCGCGTTCTTCGGCATCCAGCAGTTCGTCATCGCGAACGACGCGCTGTGGCTCGGTTACCTGAACCTCGGCAGTGCCGTCGTCTTCCTTCTCATCCCGCAGCTGTACCGGTTCGGCGATCTACTCCCACCGGTGGCGTTCCTTCTGGTGGCGTACACGGGGATGACGGTCTCCTCCATCTACATCGGCAGCGGGATCGGCTTGCACTTCTACTTCGCCGTCGCTGCGGCGATCATGCTGCTGGTACTGGGCATCGAGCGCATCGTGCTGGCCTCGTTCCTGGCCGTTCTCGGAGCGGTCATCGTGATCGCGCTCGAGATGTGGGTGCCGCACAACACCGGCACCCAGCCCGACTGGGCGTTCAAGATGGGCTTCATCGTCAACACCGCGGCCGCATGGCTGCTCGTGGTCGCGACGGTCTGGTACGCGCTGCGCGAGACTGCCAGGGCCGAGCAGGCAATGGAAACCGAGTACCAGCGCTCGGAAACGCTGCTGGTCAACATCCTTCCCGCCTCGATCGCCGAACGCCTGAAGAACCCGGCGCACAACATCATTGCCGACAAGTACGACGATGCCTCGATCCTGTTCGCCGACATCGCCGGCTACACCAAACGGGCCAGCGACACCACACCGACCGAACTGGTCCGCTTCCTCGATGCCCTCTACACCGACCTCGACGCGCTCGTCGATCGCCACGGCCTCGAGAAGGTCAAGACGAGCGGCGACTCCTACATGGTGGTCAGTGGCGTACCCGAGTCACGGCCCGACCACCTTCAGGCCCTGGCCGGTCTGGCACTGGACATGGCCGACGCCGTGGCCGGCCTCAAGGATCTGCAGGGCCGTGAAGTCCCACTGCGGATCGGCCTCGCGGCGGGACCGGTGGTCGCAGGCGTGGTCGGCGCGCGCAAGTTCTTCTACGACGTCTGGGGTGACGCGGTGAACGTGGCGTCACGCATGGAGGCCACGGACGTGGAGGGCCGCATCCAAGTGCCCCATGACGTCTATCAACGCCTCAACCCCGAGTTCAGCTTCGAGGACCGAGGCGAGATCGACGTCAAGGGCAAGGGCCTTATGCACACCTGGTATCTGACCGGGCGCCGGGCCATGCCTTGCCCCACGCCCTCCGCCACGCTTTAGACCTTGCGGTTCTCCGACTTGATCAGCCAGGCGAGCTTCTCAAGGCCGTCGATGAGCTGGTGCAGGATGTCGGCCGTGCTGGGGTCTTCGGCGTCGACATCGTCGTGCACCGCACGCAGCGTGTCAACGGTCGCGTACACCCGTGCGGTGACCAGATCGACGGCCTCGCCGGTGGCGACCTCGTAGGCCGGGAACTGCGGCAATGTCGTGCTGGCCGCCACGGTGTCCGACCGGCCGTCCGGCACGGCGTCCAGAGCACGCAGCCGCTCGGCGATGGTGTCACTACCGGCACGCGCGAAGTCGACGAGCTCGTCCACCTGCAGGTGCAGATCGCGGAAGTTGGTCCCCACCACGTTCCAATGCGCCTGCTTGCCCTGCAGGTGCAGTTCGATCAAATCCACCAGCACGCGCTGCAGGTTTCCTGCCAGCTCCGGTGAGGCCTCGAATGCGGTGATGTCGGCGTCGTTTCGACGAGTTGCACTAGTCATGATGAGCTCCCTTTCGTTCACTCGGTACAACCTCGCCATGACCGGGATGCATGGCATCCGCGCAGGTGAGTGCTCTCACACAGGCTGCTGCTCCTGCTGATCCTGTTGGGCGAGCAGTCGGGCGTAACCCGCTCCCATACCAAGCAGCACGAGACCCACCACGATGAAGACGACGACCCGGAAGATGCCGTCCAGCGTGCCGAGGTCGAACAGGAACAACTTCGCCATCGCCGCCGCCACGAGCGCCATGCCCGCGCCGATCGGCACCGAGCGCTCCTCCCGCGACAGCTTGGCCGCATAGCGGAATACGCCCGCCGCCAGACCAATCCAGCAGATCGTGGCTGCCACGTGCCCGGCGAAGAACCCGTAGACCTCGCCGCCGAACAGCACACCGGCGGTGACCGTGAACATCGTGATGGCGTACATGCCGATCAGCGCGACCGCCGTCCACCCGAGTCGGATGACGTCGTCGGCCTTGCCGATCCACGACCACGTGATCGCCACCGCGCACGCCACCAGCAGAAGACTGGCGATCAGCGTCGAGACGGCCACCGGCGTCGTCACCGAGGTCGCGGTGGTCAGCATCTCGGGCGGGGCGTAGCCGAGGTAATAGCCCGCTCCAGCGACCCCGAAGGCGATGGCGCACCAGCGGGCGACCGTGCTGCTGCGCCCCGCCACCGCAACCACTGCCGCCATCGCCAGCAGCAACGGCGCGGCAACCGGGCCGTCGAACGCCACTGCGACCGCGATGAGCGCCGCGACTGCGGACAGGGCTGACCAGATCTGACGCACGGCACCCGTCACGTTTGGCAGCCGATCACCCACCAGCACGATCGCGAGCAGAACCGCGGCAAGAACGCCGGCAGACAATGCGGACGTCACCCGGCCTGCGACTGCCGAGACCGCCAGCACCGGCAGTATCCCTGCCGCCGCCAACAGTGCGGTCGCGACCGGCCGACTACTGCGGGGCAGCAGGATCAGGGCACTGACGATGGCCAGCGCCGCGGCGATGCCGGATGCACCGGCGACCCAAGCTGCATGGCCCGAGCCTCGCGGGACCACGGCGAGCGCGATCAGCAGAGGCAGGGTCGCCGCAGCCACGCGGGCACCGTGCAGGCCGGTCCAGTCCTTGCCGAGTTGCACCGGCAGGGTCGCGGCGGACAGCGCGAGCATGAACCCGACGAGGAGCAGGGTGATCCCGTCGGTCACCACCGGCCCGAGTCCGATCAGTGGCACCAGGACCAACAGTCCCAGATGCTCAGAGTCCCAGCGCCGGGCCAGCGTCAACCCACCGCCCGCGACGACGGCCGCCAATAAGAGACCCACCGGCGCCGTCACCCAGCCGTAGATGGTGGTGACGGCGATGACGTCCATGTACGCGGCGGCGATACCGGTGGCGGCCAGCGCGATCGCCCCGACGCGGCCGCCCGGCCTGGTGTTGAGCCACCATCCAACACCGACCAGGGCGCCAGCCAGAACCGCTCCCGCAGTGACGCGGAACTCGGGACGCAGGATTCCCGCCTGGGCGGCCAGCACCAGGAGAAGGACCACGCCGACGAGCGTGACGGCGACACCCGCCACCGCGAGGACCTTGCCGATCCAGCCGTCCGAGTTGGGCGCAGTCTGGGCCGGAGCAGCTTGGGCCGGGGCGGCGGGCCGGGCGGGCGCGGGCTGTGCAGCGGGCTGCTGGTACGTCGCAGGCTGCGCAGCGTACTGCGGGTACTGAGGCTGGTATTGGGGGTAGTAGTACGGCGTAGGCGCCGCAGCAGCGGGCTGTGGCGTCCGCTCGGCCATGACGCGCTGCAGTTCACGCAGATCGGTCGAGGCGCGCGCCAGGTAACTCGCCATCGTCGCGAAATCCGCCGAGAGCCTGGAGATGACGGCCTGATCGGGTTCGGTCATGGCGTCATCGTGGCACCGTGAATCGCGCTGGTCTTGAGTAGTACTACGCGAACATCACTCCTGGTCGAGGCCGTGCTCGATGGCATAGCGGGCCAGTTCGACGCGGTTGGCCACCTGCAGCTTCCGGAACGTCGCCTGTACGTGGTTCTCGACGGTCCGGTGGCTCAACGACAGCCGTTCCGCGATCTGCCTGGCGGTCAGCCCCTTCGCCACGTGTCGCAGGACCTCGGTCTCGCGTTCGGTGAGGCTCGGCATCCCTGATCCCGCGTCGGGCGTCGAGGCCATCCGCCGGTACTCCCCCAGCACCAGACCGGCAAGGCCGGGAGTGAACACCGCCCGACCCTCGCCGGTGGCGCGCACGGCCGCAGCGAGTTCGGCCTTCGACGCGCTCTTCACCAGATAGCCGGTGGCGCCTGCCTTTACCGCCTCGAGGACGTCGTCGCGCTCGTCGGAGGCCGACAGCACCAGGATCTTCGACGACGGGGACACCACGAGGACCTCGGCCGTCGCCTGGGCACCGGTGCCGTCCGACAGCCGCATGTCCATCACCACGACGTCGGGTGTCACCACCGCGGCGCGGCGGCGGGCAGACGCGACGCCGTCGGCCGTCGCGACCACGTCGAAGCCCTCCTCGGCGAGGTCGCGGGCGACCGCGTCCCGCCAGATCGGATGGTCGTCGACCACCATCACCCGGTACTCGCGCTCAGCGCCTGCCATTGCGCTCACCCCGTCTCGGGACCACGAGCTCCCATTCCGTTCCCGTGTCGGGCCCGGTGTTCAGCCGCGCGCTGCCGCCCAACCAGTTCATCCGTCCCACAATCGATTTCGCGACACCGACGCGCCCCTCGGCGACCGCCTGATCGAGGCGACCAGCGGGGATTCCCACCCCGTCGTCGCGGATGCTGACCACCACCGAGTCTCCCAGATCCTCGAGCAAGACGAAGGCGTGTGCGTCCGGTCCGGCGTGCGCGGCCACGTTGTCAAGTGCGTTGGCGACCGCGGCGTCCACCTCGGTGGCGACCGCCGTGTCCAACGGCACCGGGGTGGCGGGCAGGCTCACCGACACCCGATCGCTCGCGCGGACCCGAAGCAGCGTCACCAGGTCGGTCGACGCCGAAGCCACGGCAGGCAGACCGGAGCTGCCCACGCTGACGAGTCGCCGCAACGCCCGTTCCTGTTCGCCCGCGAGTTCAGCCAATTCCGCTGTGGCGCCACCGATTTCACGTCCCCGCCGCGCGACGAGGGCGAGTACCTGAATTGCGCCGTCGTGAACCTCGCGGGACAACCGTTCGCGTTCCTCAAGCGATGCCGCGAGCCGAGCCGCGTCTTCCAGTTCGGCGTGTGCGCGTCGGGCCGTCTGGGCAGCCATGCCGATCGCGAGGCCCACCGCGAGCTCGATGACGATGGTGGCGTTGCGGCCGACGTCGATGCTGAAGTAACCCTTCGACGTCGCGCTGGCCGCCATCACCACGACGCCGGCGACCATGCCGACGATCGGCCCGCGCAGGATCGCCGCGGAGATGGTCGCGTTGGTGGCCCACAGCGTGGTCGGCCACGATTGGTTGGCCGCCACCCACTGATCGGACGCAACGAACCCGGTGGACAGCACCAACACCACGACCACGATGAGCTCGGCGATCACCCACGCCGGTCGGCGGCCGTAGCCCTGCAGGTATGCGGCCGCGCACGCCACGCTCCAGCCGATCAGCACCGCGAAGAGCGCCCATCCGACCGCGGGCCGGTCCAGGTCGCCGTTGATCGCGATCTGAAAGTACAACGCGTAGATGCAACTCAGGAGTCGGAACACCTGCGCCGCCCGCCACAGTGGAGCGGCGGGGTCCGGTCCGCGTGCTGCCGGCATCACCACTACATCACCTTGGACAGGAATGCCTTCGTGCGCTCGTGCTGGGGATTGCTCAACACCTCACGTGGCTTGCCGCTCTCCACGATCACCCCGCCATCCATGAACACGAGCTGGTCGGCGACCTCGCGGGCGAAGCCCATCTCGTGGGTGACCACCACCATCGTCATGCCTTCACTCGCCAGCTTCTTCATCACGGCGAGGACTTCGCCGACGAGCTCGGGGTCGAGCGCCGACGTCGGTTCGTCGAACAGCATCAGCTTGGGGTCCATCGCGAGTGCCCGCGCGATCGCGACGCGCTGCTGCTGACCACCGGACAGCTGAGCCGGGTAGGCGGTTGCCTTCTCCGCAAGGCCGACCTGTTCCAGCAGATCCTTGCCGCGGGCGATCGCGGCGGCCTTCTTGACGCCCTTCACCTGGATTGGGGCTTCGATGATGTTGTCCAGCGCGGTGCGATGCGGGAACAGGTTGAAGTGCTGAAACACCATGCCGATGTTCCGGCGCTGCTTCGCGGCCTCGCGGGGCGGCATCTCGTGCAGTTTGTCGCCGCGCTCCCGGTAGCCGATCAGATCGCCGTCGACGTACAGCCGACCGGCATTGACCTGTTCGAGGTGGTTGATGCAACGCAGGAACGTCGACTTGCCCGACCCTGACGGACCGACGAGGACCAGCACCTGGCCCTTGTCGATCTCCAAGGTCACGCCCTTGAGCACCTTCAGCGCACCGAAGCTCTTGCACACGCTCTCGGCCTTCACCATCGGCGTCATGGTTGCCCACCACCTAAACCTAGGGTTTGTGCGTCGGCCAGCGCTTCGAGCTGCTTGGTGGTTAGCTTGCGCGACGCGCCGCGGGAGAAGTACCGCTCCAGGTAGAACTGGCCGACCATCAGGACGCTGGTGATGGCCAGATACCAGGTCGCGGCCACCATGAGCAGCGGTATGGGCTCGAAGATCACCCCGGAGATGTCGCGGGCCCGCCCATACAACTCGAGACTGAAGGGCACCGCCGTCACCAACGACGTGGTCTTCAGCATGCTGATGAACTCATTGCCGGTCGGCGGGATGATCACGCGCATGGCCTGTGGCAACACGGTGCGCCGCATCGTCATCGACCACGACATGCCGAGCGCGGTCGACGCCTCGGACTGACCCTCGGGCACCGAGCTGATGCCTGCGCGGATGATCTCCGCCATGTACGCGGCCTCGTTGAGGCCAAGGCCCACGAACGCCAGGGTGAAGTTGATCGACAGATCCTGCAGGTTCAGGTGGAACAGCGATGGCCCGAAGGGGACTCCGAGCTGGATGTTCTTGTACAGCGTGGGGACCAGCCCCCAGAACACCAGCTGCACGTACACCGGAGTGCCGCGGAAGATCCAGAGATACACCCAGGCAACCGATTTGAACACCGGGTTCGGCGAGAGCCGCATGACTGCCAGCAGTACGCCCAGCGCCACTGCGAGCACCATCGACAACACGGTCAGCTGGATGGTGTACCAGGCCCCCGCCGAAATCCGTTGGTCGAACAGATATTTGCGGTAGGTCGCCCAGCCGTACGCGTCATTGGTGGCCGCACCGTAGAGGAACAACACCACCAGGACGACGATGACGATCGCCGCCACCCACCGCCACGGGTGCCGCAACGGCACCGCGTCGATGGCGGGTGGCGACGAAGCGTCAACTGTCATAAGCGGTTAGCTGGTCGCACCGTTGATGACGGGCTTGTCGATCAATCCCGCCTCAACGCCCCAGTTCGTCGCGATCGTCTTGTAGTCGCCGGTCTCGATCAGGTGCTCGAGCGCCTTCTGCAGGGATGCCGCCAGCGGCGAACCCTTGGCCACTGGCCAGCCGTAGGGCGCCGAGTCGAAGGTCTCACCGGCGGTCTCGAGCTTGCCGTTGCTCTGCTTGATCGCGTAGAGCGTCACCGGGGAGTCCGCCGACATCGCATCGGCCTTGCCCAGCACGACGGCACTGGTGGCGTCGTCCTGGCGGTCGAACTTGATGATCTCGATCGCAGGCTTGCCCTCGTCCGTGCACTTCTTGCTGCGCGCAGGCAATTCGTCGGTCTCCTGGACCGTGGTCGACTGGACGGCGACCTTCTTGCCGCACGCGTCCTCCGGATCGACCTGGGCTCCCTTGCCCTTCGCCCACAGGCTGCCCGCGGAGAAGTAGGTGACGAAGTCGACGGACGCCTCGCGCTCCTTGGTGTCGGTGAACGACGACATCCCGACGTTGTAGGTACCGCCCTGGATCGCCGGGATGATCTTGTCGAAATCGGATTCGCGGTACTCGGCGGTGAGGCCCAGGGTAGCCGCGACGGCGTTCATCAGGTCGACGTCGAAGCCGACGATCTTGCCGCTCGGGTCCTTGAACTCATTCGGTGCGTATGGCGGGTTGGTCCCGACGATCAGCTTGCCGGAGGACTTGATGTTCTCGGGCACGGTGTTGGCAATCTCGTCGACCTTTGCCGCGGACGGTGCGGCCGCGGTGGTCGACGGGCCGCTACCTTCGGTGTTGCTCGCACACCCCGACATCACCAGGGCGCCCGTCGCGGCAAAAACCGCGGCCATGCGCCACATCTTCTTACCTGGCACGAGTTGCCTCTTCTTTCTGAATTGGGCCTCAGTGGTTGGCCGGTAACGGAACACTAGCGGTGTGTTGGCGCCGCGGTAGGTGAAACTTAACGCCGGTCGTCGATCGGCGCCGTGTGAATCCCCCGCGCAGGGTTGGCAGCTGCGAGTGCGACTGTGAGCGGAAGTGAGTGACACCGCGCAGAAGTGAGCGGTATCGGGGTGGTTGTCGGTGGCGGGTGCCAAGACGTTTTG
>Ga0193717_1002627_pt1 | contig 10290 bp, 9 predicted proteins | sample U2c2metaG_FD_145900 | JGI IMG/M metagenome (GOLD analysis project Ga0193717, IMG submission 145900) | Soil microbial communities from a riparian zone of the East river system, Colorado, United States - U2c2 | ecosystem: Environmental > Terrestrial > Soil > Riparian zone | place: USA: East River...
AGGAAGCCAGACCCAGCAAATGGAAACCACCGCAGGAACGGTATTTGGCGCATACAACAGCGTAACGGGCTATTTTCAAAATATGCGCAGTTTCCAAAGTGAAGAAGCGAAGTTTAAATCTATTATGGACGGTACAGCCAAGCAAAGAGCGCAAACAGCTTTTAATCTTTGCCGTGATTTTGCAGCCCAGGGTAGCGAAGCACTGATTTATAATTAATTTGTTGTTTAAGGGGGAGCGATCCCCCTTATTGCTAAAATTCCCCGGCGGCGGGCTATCGCCCGCCCGTTTACGCCCCCTGTTTTCCTATGGTTTGATGATCTTTGGTGAAAAAAGGGGGCGCTTATATTTAAGTAGATCCATTTAAACTCGACAATGGTATCACCACCGCGAACTTCATCGAATTCGAATAGAATTTTCAGTGCGATCCATTGGCTCTCGTTTGATAAGTTTCTTTCCATCTTTAAGGATAAAGTGAAATTTCGCGCCATCAAAAATAAATTCTTGGGACGTAATAAATTTGTCCGCTTGCTCCAACTCGTTAAAGTCGGTTCGGCATACAAAAAAAACATCAAGAGATTGATAAAAGACTGAATAAAAAGGTTTTTCCATATTTATAATATTTGATAAGTGGTTATTAAACATATATTAGAAAACTATTTACAGTTAAGATAACTCTTGACTTTGTGATAAGGTTCCTCTAAAAATAAAGATCGATGGTCTTTATTATATCCGTTATCATCCAATAGTCACATCAGTTGAACTGCTCCGATGTTAAATGATGTTAAAAGTTTAAGCATAGTAATTCGAGAGTTTTAATTTTGATTAGAGTCAGCATAGTAAAGTTGGCTTTAATCAAAGCTGTACCCTAACTTTAAGTATGAAATGAAACATGCCTTGACCTTATCATTTTTGTTACTGTTTCTCAATCAAATAAGTGTTCAGGCACAAGATCAAAAAATCAAGGAAAAGATAGGCTTGGTAGAAAAAAATCTTGTTGGCCCTGTACAAACTAAAGGAAAAACCAGATGGACTATTAAGGAAAGAATGGCACATTACAAAGTTAATGGGGTAAGCATCGCCGTGTTCCATAATTATAAGATTGAATGGGCAAAAGGCTATGGCTGGGCTGATAAAAGTAATATGACACCCGTAACTGTAAAAACGCTCTTTCAGGCTGGATCTATAAGTAAATCATTAAATGCAGTAGGTGTACTAAAACTTGTGCAGGAGCGAAAAATCAATCTATATTCAGATATTAATCAATATTTACGATCATGGAAATTCCCTTATGATTCTGTATCAAAGAATAAAAAGATCACTATCGCTAATTTATTAAGCCATACCGCGGGCTTAGGTGTTTCAGGCTATAGCGGGTATAAAGTAGGACATCAAATACCATCAATACCTCAGGTATTAGACGGCAAACAACCCGCCAATTCTCCCGCTGTTCGATCTCTTTTTGAAGCTGGCTTACGTCACAAATATTCTGGCGGGGGAACAATTATTACTCAGATGATAATTATGGACATTACTCACCAGCCTTATAGTCAATATATGCAGGAGAATGTATTAAAACCTCTGGGAATGATTAGCAGTACTTTTACACAACCCCCAGTGAGAAATACTACTACTTTACTTGCTACAGGGTATGATGAAAACGGAAAGCAAGTCAAAGGTAAATATCATGTCTATCCTGAACAAGCTGCTGCTGAATTATGGAGCACCCCAACTGAACTGGCCAAATACATAATAAGTATCCAGGAAGCGTTTCGGGGCAAGTCAAACGAAGTATTAACTCCCTATATGGCTAAGCTAATGCTTACACCTTATATTGATCAAAAAGTAGCCTTAGGCGTTTTTATCGATGATTATAATAATGAAAAATATTTTGAACATAATGGTTTAACATTTGGCTATTATAGCCAGTATTACGGGAGTTTGAATGACGGCAACGGTATAGTAATAATGACTAATTCAGTAAATACCGATCTTGTCCCCGAGATTGTAAACAGCATAGCCAAGGTTTATGGATTCCAGGGATTATACCGTTCCCGGATCGATAAAGAGTTTAAGATTAGTGACACTATTTTACAAACTTATACAGGGCAATATAAACTCGCGCCCGAAGCTATCTTAACTGTTTCCAAGGTTGGTCAACAATTGTTTATACAGCTGACCGGGCAGGACAAAATACCTGTATTTGCAGAGACGGTAAATAAGTTTTACCTAAAAGTAATTGATGCTCAGCTGGAGTTTGTAAAAGATGTTAACGGCAAAATAGTTAAAGTTATCTTGTATCAAAACGGTAGCGCTAACGAAGCCTTAAAGTCAAATTAAATTAATTCGAGATTTGCAGATTATAGCTAACTTAGATACATGACAAAGAAATTCATCTGGTTTTGTACTATTTGCTTGCTAATCAGCACTCAAACAATAGCCCAGATTAATATACTGAAAAAAGCCGTTCAAAAGATAAACCAATATCAAAGCATCAGTTATTCACAAATTGATCGTCAGAAAAACCCTTTCAGCGGCGACTGGATAACGTTAAATGTTAAGACGTCAGTGAGCAGTGCAATCGGTAATACCAAATCGGAACTCTATTATGTGCAAGAAAGCAGAGGTTATAATTATATATATAACGGTTCGACAAGAATTGATTTGGATTTAAACAATAAAACCTATGAGCTTAAAGAAGAACCTGGGGATGAGCCTTATAAAACACCGTATTATTGGGCGCAATTTATACAAACGAAGTTAACCACATCGCCTGAAAAAATCAGGCTCATGCCGGATACTAATATCAATCATACACCTTGTTTTCATATAAAAATAGTAATGACTGATTCTGCTTCAAGTAGGGAAATACATGACCTATGCCTTAATAAGACTAACTATTTACCTGTCTATATTAAACAATATTTGCAAGGAAAGTTTGGTAAGGGGGATATGACCAGTGATAACATTGCTTTAATGATTAATGAAAGCAGTTATACCAATTACAACCTCAATGCTAAACATTTTAAAAGTATTAAGGATTTAAGCATACCGGCTGACTTTCACCCTGAAAAAAAGGTTGCAATGATTACAGCAGGTAATAGCTCGCCAAATTGGGAGCTACAGGATTTACAGGGAAATATCCTATCGAATGCGCAGTTAAAAGGAAAAGTTACTTTAATAGACTTTTCATTTAATGCTTGTGCTGCCTGTATGCTTTCAATACCGACTTTAAAAAGACTTCACGAAAGATACAAAGGAAGCAATGTAAGTATTATGACTATTAACACTTCAGATCCCAAACTATCGATTATTGCTTTTACCAAAAAAAATGATATTAACTACCCTGTATTATTAAAGGGAAGCAAAGTGGCTAAAAGCTTTCAGATATCAGCATATCCTAGTTTTTATCTGATAGACAAAAACGGTACGATTGCCGCTACATTTGAAGGCTATAGTAAAGAGCTCGAAAATGAACTCATTGAAAAAATAGACAATCTTAAATAATACCTATTCAAGAAAAAATTATCGTCGTCCGCAAGCTGTAAAAAATAAGTTTCCTCTGCGTTTTCAAGGAACAAGCCTGGGTGCTATCTACAGATTTGGCAGCTTAGGTTTCAGATTTTTTATTCTATCACCTTTTCCGTCCTTTTAGTCCGTTTAAACATCATTAGTTTGCGGCCATGATAACTGTGCCTTATGGTATAAAGCTGCTTTAGCTTGCAAATCGACAAAATGAGCAATCCCTTTTTCCTTATAAACTGTTAATGTTTCCAGTGTCTTATACTCCACCTTAAGTAGTCTCCTTGCAACAGCGACAATGGCTTTCTGTGCTTTCATCCGCTTCCGTAGCTTATCGAATAAGGCATGCCAGTAAGAATCTTTCATACGAACAGCAGCCCACGCAGCACCAACAATTGCAACTCTTAAATAACTGTTGCCCTTTTTAATTCCAGTGTTTTTTCTTTTACCTGCTCTTTCGTTGTTACCTGGGGTTATGTCTGGCTATATCCAAACGTTTGGATTTAGCCCGGCATACATTCGCAACAACAATAACATTGACCAACGGCGTACCAATAGAAACGGCGAGTAAGTTGCTTTGTCATACTAAACTTACAACGACACAAATTTATGCCAAGGTGGTTGATAGTAAATTGGCTGACGATATGGCAACGCTAAGCAATAGACTAAAATTATAACTGTCAATTTTAGTATCAATTCGGAAGTTTATTCCGAGTTGATACTTGGTTATTACTTAACTCTGGCATTCTTATTCGATTTAGGTTTTTTTGCATTTAAGGAAATTTCTCTTTATTTCTTACTTAATAAGTTATCAACTACCGAAGATACTTTCTCTTCAAAATCATCAATATAACCAACAAATACATTTCCTATTTTTCCTTCTTTGTCAATAAAATAAAAAGTGGGAAAGGCTGTGACATGATATGATTTCACAGCGTCAGCGGCATTGATATAACCTGTATAGTCGATCTTGTAACGTTTCTCGAAGTCAAGGACAGCCTTCTTACTATCCCTTTCAGTCAGGCTTGCTATAATCAATTCTTTGTTTTTATACTTTTCATAAATAGCATTCAGTGGTTTTAGCGAAAGCATGCAGCCAGAACATCCAATGAAGTAAAAATCCAACACCACTACTTTACCTTTTAGCTGACTTAACGAAACCTTTTTTCCATTTGCATCATATAGCGTCCAGTCAGGCGCAGTCGTACCCGCAGTTAATAAAGCTGGAGGTGTAGTTTGCTCTTCGCGAGGCTTAAAACCTTTGGGGATAACGAAATTTGCATCAGTAATATCTGATCTGTCCAACTTATAATCAAAATACTTAGTCTCATCATAAAAGTCGTTCACCAGTCCGTTATATTTATATCTCCCTTTAATGGTTACCAAACTTGGTAATCCTGTTTGCTTATCAATGTAATAGTTTCTATTTGAATACAAATGCTCATTATTGTCGATAGTGTCATTCACGGTTGCAATAAGATGCGAATTGGCTATACCATTGATGATCGTGTCCTTAAGCATTCTTATTCTAAATGGTTTATTATTATAACGGTCCTTCAGGAATTTCAGCCCACCGATAACTGATTGCAGATATGGGATATAAGGCCCATTCTCTGAGAAAAATGTACTGTCGGTAATTGATAAAATAGTTAAACCTTCTCCATTATACAAATCTATCTTATGAAACGTTTCTGTTTTATGATTGGTTTCTATACTATAGAGATATCCAAACAGCTTGTCATTTGGCGCTTTTGAAAATAATTCCTTATTGAGTGCAATCGTGGTGTCGGCGCTCATATCCCTTTTTTTATTTAGAGATTGATAGCTAAAGTTATTATAGCTTTCCACTTTATCAATCAGGTTTTGAACCAAATAAATTTGTGCGTCCACTGTACTATTGTATAGAAATATAATGAGGCAGAGAGCAGGTCTAATAAGTTTTTTGACAAAGCAGATCATTGCCGTTTATTAATTAATGATGATTTAGGAAACTGTTCTATCTAAACTACAACTAATAGTTAAGTTATCAGTCAAGATGTCAGTTATTTAACAAATTTTAACTAATCACTTACACGCAGTTATTAAGTATCACTTAGCTCCCCCGCTTTTTGTTGCTTACAAACAGGAAAGCCAACCTTAGCTTATTCCTCCAAAAGTAAGAATGCCACTCGCAAGTTATTTAAAAAGGGGGCAAGTAATGCCAACATTAAGTAATTAAAAGCTAATAATTACTCTGTAAAAACCAAAATATTTATTTTTTCGTTGAAATGTAATTAGAATTAATAACCGAAGTTAAGCGACAAGCAAAACCAGGACGAGAAAGTACGGCCAAACAACGGGCGCAAACCGCTTTTAATCTTTGCCGTGATTTTGCAACACAGGGAAGCGAAGCGCTGATTTATAACTGAAAATGCTATCAAGAAGGAGCAATCCCCCTTAATTCTAAAATTGCCCGGCGGCGGGCGATAGCCCGCCCGAAGAATGCCCCCTGTTTTCTTATGGTTTGATATTCTTTGGTGAAAACAGGGGGCGGTTTTAAGACTTTAGAATATTGCCTGAAAAGTTTAGGTTGTGAATTTTATATGATGTTATAGTAGGTTTATTAAACGAAAGGGTAAAAAAACATTTACGCAGGAAGTAATGAATATTATAACTAATTCAGGAATCTGGAAATGGATGACTTGTCTGTATCAGGTACATCCGCAATAGAATCTCTGAATATGATTTCCGCCGGGCTAATCTCTTCAATATGCTTGTCTAATATCTCAATGTCTTCAAAGGACATCCCATAACGAAGCATCCAAATGTGACGTACACTATCTGTCCCATACTTAACATATTTGGCCAGCTTGTCCGCACGCTCGTCATTCGTTCTTTCAAAATACTTGATAAATGCAGCATAAAAAACATCACTTAGCTTAAAACCGATAAGCTTATCGATATAGTCATAAGTATCATACATGATGATGTCGTAAGGAACGTCTTTTGCTTTTGTTCCAATAGGAAATAAGCTAAAAACTTTCAAAGCTTTGTTTGGGATATCATCATATTTCGTAAAAAATGCCGCAGTTAGATCATTGGTACTTTGACCGGTCTTTTCCATATTGTCGCGGTCGTGCGAACGGCTGGCATATGAATACCGGTACCAGCAGATATTTTTAAATGTTTTACCATGGATCTTCCATAAGATGATCTTTATGGCGGTGTCCAACACGTTACTTTCCCCGCTTTCCAGTGATCTGCCTAAATAGGTAGCATACAACTCCCGGAAATTCCCATAAAGTTCCAGACGGAAGCGTAGGTCCGCACTGATTTCGGAAAGTGGAATTAATGCATTTCCTGTGAAAACCGAATTTAAAATATCGCTAATAATACGGTCAATGTTACTGGCCGAAAGTTTCTCTAAGTCTTTTTCCGACAGGTTAAATTCATCTGAGTAGGTATTATTTAGGATCGCATCCTTAAATTCATTAAAGTCATCATCTTGCAGGTCTGTTTTTTCAAGGGACGAAACAATATCCAGTTCCTCATCTTGGGTCATTATCTTACGGAACTTACCAATATTGCTTGTCGAGTTGATGATCACATAACCATAATCAAATTTCAGCTCAGTTGATGACCTACCTGCGCGACCGATGAGGTTCTTGACGGACAGAGGCTTACTATTCTCTAACCTGTCAAGAAATACCACGTCAAAAGGCATATTAATGCCTTGTTCCAGCGTAGATGTTGCAAAACAAATACGGCAGAGGCCGTCTTTGGTAAATTGCTCGATGATCAAACGCGTTTGCAGAGGTAAAGATCCATGATGGATCACGATGCCTCGCTTTAGTAATGCCAGTAAGAGCGAATAATGTTCTTGGTTAACGCCGGTATCGCCGCCTGTATATTGCTTTAAACGTTCGATATAACGATCGATTTTCTCTCCTTTAATTTCCTTGCAGAGGTCAACGTACTGCTTAAATTGTGTTAATATGCTCCCGTTATATATTTTGGATTTGGCGACGTAGAATAAAACTGTGCCGTCATTCTGTATAGCATTTTTGATCGGGTCGAATTCAGCCTGCTGTCTGGTTTTGCCCATTAGTTCGGGATCGATGCCGAAATGGTAAAAGTTCCAGGCTTTGTCTTTGCACAGAAAGAGTTGACCGACATTTTTTTGGGTATATTGAATCGACGAAGCGGTTGTTGCATCAAAATGGTTTTTCTCGATCTGCGATCCTGGGTTTTTTACAAAGGTGTGGGCGAAAATAAATTTCGCATCCTGAAACGCTTTCTGACAACGCCTTACTATACTGTCGAAATACAGACCGCGTTTGGAATCTTCGCTGCTCAACTGGGCTTCATCAAACAGGAACATATCCACTTTGAAAAGCTCTTTTTGCTTGAATAGTTCACGGCAACGCTCAGGAGTTACTATGAATACGCTTCTTTTGGCATAACGGGTATTGATTTTATCAATGAACGTAAGAATATTGACGCTCTTCTTAGTGATCAGCGCGCTTAACTTTAAATAATACTCATTGATCAGTGCTCTGGAAGGAACAACGATCACGATATCATGCTGGCTTTCCTGAATTAAATTCATAAATACATATGATTTGCCCGTACTGGTTGGGGCTGAAAAGCTAAAACAATTATTGTTAGCGATCCTTTTTACAATATCCGCTTGGACGGGTGTATAATCTTTTTGGTAAGTATCCTGAATATACCGCCGATATTGTACGAAAACGGCATCCCGAAGAGTGTTTTTGCCGGTTTCCTTGTAGTAAATGGCCATATAGTTCAGAATGGCATTCTTGTGATTTTCAAATTCCTTGGGACAATAAAGAGCGAGAAGGGACAATATTTCCATATCCGTTACGGAAATCGGCCCACGTCTATAAATATTGTCCATTACGAAGGAAAAGGTATTGGGAATACCTGTATTGTTTTTTATGTTTTTGATCAGGTCTTTCATATACTCACAGCCACACAGATGAGTTCTTTAAACTTAATGGCTTCTTTATAATCCTTATTTTTTTTGATGCCATCGATCAACTTCTCGGTCGTAGTTTTTTTACTGGCAAAAGCCGCGATGAATCCTTTGTCGCCCTTTGCGAAATTATTCTTCGAGTTGACACAGCAGAACTGGTCGATATCAATAATGTCAGAACTATCCTGCTTTTCTCTTTCAAACCTGATGATCTGTTCAAATGCCACACCATAAGCGTTATCGCGCGCGTTGTATTTTGCTTCGCCAAAAAGCAAAATTTCGCCTTGGTTCTTAGAGTAGAAGTCAAAGCCATGGTTCCCGACATCTTTGATTTTGATGAGCTCGGCAAGTGGAATATCAAAGTAGGCGAGATTGTCTACAGTAGCTTTGCGCGCCAGTTCGGAAATAACGTACTCGCCGGAGTTGCTGGTAATACTGTCATCTGTATCTTTGATGATGTTTTTTGCAATATAAGCTACCGATGCTTCAGCTCTGATGGAAAAGCCATCCCTGAGATATTGTTTATCGAATGTGCTTATCCAAGCCAGGTCCGCTAAAGAAGCAAAAACTTCTTTTAATGTCAAAGCGATATCGGTCGGATTGATTCGGATAAAGGTAATATGGGTGTCGATCTTCAGCTGATCGACGATGGCGTATCCGCTCATGGATTGATATGATTAGGTTTAGGTTTTCTGACGGCATAATACAATAACTTAGTACCATGCTCATTATCAGAATAATATTCTTTAAATGTAGCTAATCTCCTGAATAATACAATAGAACTATTATAGCGTTGAAGATTCTGATAAATTAGATCAAGTGATTCAGGGGCAACTATATTCATCTGTTATGCAGGTTTAGCTCTTTATAGAATGTAAGATACCGCAAATTAATATGTATGTGTGCGGTGGAAATGCACACTTATATTTATAACCTTGTAAGGTTATTTTGGATTATTGAAATTGTAATAGATAACTGTGAAAATTCCAATTCTAAAGGATGTTAAAATTAGGATAATGATTAAACCGTTTATTTATTAATTAAACTATGGCTACTAACAAGCATGCGCAAATTCGATATCACGCACTGGATAGGTGCTTTAATAACTTCGGAAGAAATTTTTTTATAACAGACTTGATTAACGCTTGCAATGAAACGATACTTATGGAAAATCTGAAGACCTTAGCAATTTTAGCGAAGCTATCCATAAACGGTTATAGCGAAGAGCATGCCGATGAAGAATTGTATCTGCACGATGTGTTACGGAGAACGAACGACATTTATCTTTACGGAATGATTTCCGCTGCTCTTGGCAACGCTGGCGGCTTATTTGGTGTCCCGACGCTCATTGCGCACTCCATAGAGCCTCCTGATCTCCGTGAGCATGCGCTTACTCAGACCTCAAACTTTTAACCGGGCTATCCAACGCCGCTTTAATGGTTTGCAGGGTAATCAATACCGCGGTAACCATGGTGAGTATCCCTACAGCCAGCATGAACGGGTTTAGGTTGATAGCTATTTTGTAGGCGTAATCATTAAGCCAGTTATGCATAATGAGATAAGCTACCGGGCAGGCAGCCAACCCCGCAATGAGCGTAACACCCAAAAATTCCTTCATAAACAAACTGATTATACCCGCTACCGACGAGCCCAGTACTTTGCGGATGCCTATCTCCTTAGTGCGCTTTTGAATACTCAATGATATTAGGCCCAATACACCCAGCAATACAATAATAATGGCCAGTACCGTGGCTATGTACGATGCCTGTTTCAACTGGATTTCGTTTTGATAAAC
>Ga0193717_1002628_pt1 | contig 10284 bp, 13 predicted proteins | sample U2c2metaG_FD_145900 | JGI IMG/M metagenome (GOLD analysis project Ga0193717, IMG submission 145900) | Soil microbial communities from a riparian zone of the East river system, Colorado, United States - U2c2 | ecosystem: Environmental > Terrestrial > Soil > Riparian zone | place: USA: East River...
CCCGGCCTCACGCAGCGCGGCGGCGATTGTGTCGCCTCCCGCGGATGACGTGCCAAGCGGGGACATCTGTCGTCCGCCACGCCCGCTGACGATGGGCCCGGCCAGGGTGACCACGGCGACGGTCGGCTTCGACTTGCGGCCCGGCAGCCCTGGCGATGGAGCCGCCGCTGCCTTCGCATACCGCGACAGGTACAGCCGCGGCGGCGCATCCGGGTCGTCGGGACCCGGTGAGACATCAGGTGCGCCAATCAGTTCGGTGATGCGGGCGTACGCCTCGTCGCGGAACCCGATGCGGTCGACGAGGCGGCCCGCCAACGCGTCGTCGCGCAACAGGGGCGCCTTGTCCGCGAGCGCGTCGATCTCGGCGGGTTCGAGGTGACGCGAATCAGCGACCGCGGCAAGCACCTGGGCGTGCAGGCTCTCGATGAGCCGGCTGTCGGCTTCGCGGTGGGCGTCGGTATAGCTGGCCTCGGTGAAGAGGTTGGCCGCCGACTTGTACTCGCCGCGCGCAATGAACTGGGCCTGGATGCCTACCTTGTCGAGGGCATCGCGCAGGAACGTCGCATTGGTGGCGAAGCCGACCAGCCCAACGGTCCCCGACGGTTGCATCCACACCTCGCGGAACGCCGAAGCCAGGTAGTACGACAGGGTGCCCGGGTAGGTCTCGGCCCACGCCAGCGAAGGCTTGACGTCGCTGAACGCGGCAATCGCCGCCCGCAACTCCTGGATCGGACCGGCCGCGGCGGCGGGCAGCTGGACACGGGCGATGAGGCCCGCGACACGGTCGTCCTTGGCCGCCCGGTGGATGGCGGCCACGGCCTCCCCAAGCAGCAGCGGCTTGCCTGCCCCGTTGACGAGCGCCAGCGGGTCGAAGCCACTGGCCTCCGGTGGCGCCGATTGAAGGTCGAGTTCGAGCACGCACCCGCTCGGCACACCGTGGTGACGCGCGGTGTCGACCTTGCGGACGATCGAGCGAAGCTCGTCGGTGCCGGGAATGCCGGAGAGAAGGCTGAACATCCTGTGAGCCTACCGACGAGCTCGTCGACACGGTTCGGCCGTAACGTGGTGGGGTGCGGTTCTCGATCTCGCTTCCCCAGCGCGATTCAACCGGATTCCAGGCGGAGGCTTTCAAGGACTACCTGGCGCGGGCCGAGGAACTCGGCTTCGAAGGCGGCTGGACACTGGAACAGACCATCGGCGCGGCACCGCTCATCGCACCGATGGAACTGCTCGCCTACGCCGCAGCCTGCACGACTCGGCTACGCCTCGGCGTCGCGGTGCTCATCACCTCGCTGCACGACCCCCTGCAGTTGGCCGCCACGGCCACGGCCGTCGACCGGCTCAGCCACGGCAGGCTGGACCTCGGCGTCGCTCCTGGCGGCGGATTCCGGCAGTTCGCCGCATTCGGCGTCGAACGCAAGACATTCGTCAGCAGCTTCACCGAGGGGCTGGAGTTGATGAAGGCGGCCTGGTCGGACGAGCCGCGGGTGACCTTCCACGGGCGGTTCCGCGACGTCGACGACCTACCGATCGAGCCCAAGCCCGTTCAGCGGCCGCACCCGCCGATCTGGTTCGGTGCCAACGCTCCGGCGGCGCTGGCCCGCGCCGTGCGCCTTGGCGACGCGTTTCTGGGAGCGGGTTCGTCCACCACCGAGGCGTTTGTCGGCGCAGTAGCCACGATCCGGCGGGAACTCGCCGAACAACGAAGGGACCCGGCTCAATTCACCATCGGCAAGCGGGTGTATCTGATGGTCGACGACGACGCCGCCCGCGCCAGGGAGCGAGTGCTTGCCGGGTTGCACGGCATCTACGGCGACATGCCCGGCATCGAGTCGGTGACCCCATCCGACGTCGTCCGTGACCTCGGGGCCGTCATCGAGGCGGGGGCCGAAATGATCCTGCTCAACCCGGTCGGCGAGACCGTCGCCGAGGATCGTGAGCAGATGGAGCGGCTGGCGGCCGAAGTGCTGCCCGAGCTCCACTGAGCCAACGCAAGAGGCCCCCGCCGCATGGCGGGGGCCTCTACGCGTGCTTGGACGTTACGAAGCTTCGATCGCCGATCCGCCTGCGGCCGTGATCTTCTCGCGAGCGCTACCACTGAACTTGTGCGCGGTCACGTCGACCTTGACGCTCAGCTTGCCGTCGCCGAGCACCTTCACCAGGGTGTTCTTGCGAACGGCGCCCGCAGCCACCAGCTCGTCGATGCCGACGGTGCCGCCCTTGGGGAACAGCCTGCCGAGGTCGCCGACGTTGACGACCTCGTACTCGGTGCGGAAGCGGTTCGTGAAGCCCTTGAGCTTCGGCAGCCGCATGTGGATCGGCATCTGGCCACCCTCGAACGTCACGGGGACGTTCTTGCGGGCCTTGGTGCCCTTGGTGCCGCGGCCTGCGGTCTTGCCCTTCGAGCCCTCACCGCGACCGACGCGGGTCTTGGCGGTCTTCGACCCGGGGGCGGGCTTCAGATCGTGCAACTTGATGGTCATGTCAGACCTCCTCAACAGTCACGAGGTGGTTCACCACGGCGATGAGGCCGCGGTTCTGCGCGTTGTCCTCGCGAACGACGGACTGGCGGATCTTCCGCAGGCCGAGCGTCCGCAGGCTCTCGCGCTGCTTCCAGCGCGCACCGACGGTGCTACGCACCTGGGTGATCTTCAACTCTGGATTCTTGGAGGCCATGTCAGCTGTTTCCTTCGCGTGCAGCCGCCGCGGCGAGCGCGTCGGCCTCGCGGCGCGCCTTGAGCATTCTCGGCGGGGCCACGTCCTCGATCGGCAGTCCACGACGCGCGGCAACCTCTTCGGGACGCTGGATCATCTTCAGCGCCGCGACGGTGGCGTGCACGACGTTGATCGCGTTGTCGCTGCCCAGTGACTTGGCCAGGATGTCGTGCACCCCAGCGGCTTCCAGCACCGCGCGAACGGCACCGCCGGCGATGACACCGGTACCGGGGCTGGCCGGACGCAGCATCACCACGCCCGCAGACGCCTCACCCTGAACCGGGTGAACGATGGTGCCGCCGATGAGCGGTACGCGGAAGAAGTTCTTGCGCGCTTCCTCGACACCCTTGGCGATCGCGGCGGGAACTTCCTTGGCCTTGCCGTAACCGACGCCGACCATGCCGTTGCCGTCGCCGACGACCATCAGCGCGGTGAAGCTGAACCGACGGCCACCCTTGACCACCTTGGAGACGCGGTTGATCGTGACCATCCGCTCGATCAGGTTGCTCTTCTCGGCACCGTCGCGACCGCCACGACCACCACGGTCGTCGCGGCGGCCACGGCCGCCATCACGGGCTCCGCCGCCACGGTTGTCGGTCCGACCGGCTCCGGTTCCGGTTCCTGCTGCCTGTTCTGCCATCATGCAGACCTTCCGTACGTCTTCGTCATCAGAATTTCAGCCCGCCCTCGCGCGCAGCGTCAGCAAGCGCGGCGATCCGGCCGCCGTAGGTGTAGCCACCGCGGTCGAACACCACGGTGTCGATGCCTGCGGCCTTGGCGCGCTCGGCGATCAGCTGTCCGACCCGCACGCTGTGGGCCTTCTTGTCACCCTCGACCGCGCGCACGTCCGCTTCGATGGAGGACGCCGCGGCCAGCGTGACGCCGTCCCCGTCGTCGACCAACTGCACGTGGATGTGCCGCGCGGAGCGGTTCACCACCAGGCGCGGGGTCTGTGCGGTACCCGAGACCTTCTTGCGCAGCCGGGCGTGCCTGCGCAGCCGGGCCACCCGACGGGTCTCGGAGACGTTCTGCCCCACGGGCTTCCGCTTCGCAGTGTCTGTGTTAGTAGCAGCCATGTCTTACTTACCTGTCTTTCCGACCTTGCGGCGGATCTGCTCACCCTCGTAGCGCACGCCCTTGCCCTTGTACGGGTCGGGGCGGCGCAGGCGGCGGATGTTCGCCGAGATCTGGCCGACCTTTTGCTTGTCGATGCCGGTGACCGAGAACTTGGTTGGTGTCTCCACCGCGAACGTGATGCCCTCGGGCGCCTCGATCACGACGGGATGGCTGTAGCCGAGCGCGAACTCGAGGGTCTTGCCCTTGAGCACGACGCGGTAGCCGACGCCGAAGATCTCCATCTTCGTGGTGTACCCCTCGGTGACACCGGTGATGAGGTTGGCGACCAGGGTGCGCGACAGCCCGTGCAGCGAGCGGTTGAGCCGCTCGTCGTTGGGGCGAGCCACTACGATGGCGCCATCGTCGTTGCGCGAGACCGAGATGGGCTCGGCAACGGCCAGTTCCAGCGAGCCCTTGGGCCCCTTGACCGACACGTTCTGTCCGTCGATCGTGACGTCGACCCCGGATGGAATCAGGACCGGTTGCTTACCAATGCGCGACATGTCTAAATCTCCCTCACCAGACGTAAGCGAGGACTTCGCCGCCCACGCCTTGTCGTGATGCCTGACGGTCGGTGAGCAGACCCGAGGACGTGGACAGGATCGCCACGCCAAGGCCGCCGAGCACCCGCGGCAGATTGGTGGATCGTGCGTACACCCGCAAGCCGGGCTTGGACACCCGCTTGAGGCCCGCGATGCTGCGCTCGCGGGTCGGGCCGTACTTCAGCTGGACCACCAACGACTTGCCCACGCGGGCATCCTCGGTGCGGTAGTCGGTGATGTACCCCTCCTTCTTGAGGATCTCGGCGATGTTCGCCTTGATCTTCGAGTGGGGCAGGGTCACTTCGTCGTGGTACGCCGAGTTGGCGTTGCGCAGACGTGTCAAGAAGTCTGCGATCGGATCCGTCATGGTCATGACAGCCGCTTCACCTTCCTCGCAGTGGTTCCCACTGGGTTTGATCCCTTTGGGGGCCTTCCGCGTGTTTTCAAAGTAGTTGTATTTGGTTAGGGCTGTTACCAGCTGGCTTTTTGCACGCCTGGCAGTTCGCCGGCATGCGCCATCTCACGCAAGCAGATTCGGCACAGGCCGAACTTGCGGTAGACGGCGTGGGGGCGGCCGCACCTGTTGCAACGGGTGTAGCCGCGGACCTTGAACTTCGGCTTCTTGTTGGCCTTGTTGACCAGCGCCTTCTTTGCCATCTGCTCAGTTCTCCTTGAACGGGAAGCCAAGTGCACGCAGCAGCGCGCGACCTTCGTCGTCGGTCGTCGCCGAGGTGACGACGGTGATGTCCATGCCGCGGGGTCGGTCGATGCTGTCGATGTCGATCTCGTGGAACATCGACTGCTCGTTCAGACCGAACGTGTAGTTGCCGTTGCCGTCGAACTGCTTGGCGGACAGGCCGCGGAAGTCGCGGATACGCGGCAGCGCGATCGACACCAGGCGATCGAGGAACTCCCACATGCGGTCGCCGCGCAGCGTCACGCGGGCGCCGATCGGCATGCCCTCGCGCAGCTTGAACTGGGCGATGGACTTGCGGGCCTTGCGGATCTCCGGCTTCTGGCCGGTGATCAGCGCCAGGTCGTTGACCGCGCCGTTGATCAGCTTCGCGTCGCGGGCGGCGTCACCGACACCCATGTTGACGATCACCTTGACCACGCCGGGGATCTGCATCACGTTGGCGTAGGTGAATTCCTTGTTCAGCGCGTCCTTGATCTCTTCGCGGTAGCGCTGCTTCAGCCGGGGCTGGGTCTGCTCTGTCTTCTCGACCGTGGTCATGCTCAGATGTCCTTGCCGTTGCGCTTCGAGAACCGGACTTTCTTGCCGTCCTCGTCGTCGCGGTAACCGATGCGGGTGGGGTTGCCGTCGGAGTCGATGACCATCACGTTGCTCACGTGGATGGGCGCCTCCTGCGTGACGATGCCCCCAGAGGAGGCACCGCGCTCGTTGCGCGAGACGGCGGTGTGCTTCTTGATCCGGTTGACGCCCTCGACCAGCACCTTGTCGCGGGTCGGGTACGCCACCAGGACCTTGCCCTTGGCGCCCTTGTCCTTACCCGAGATGACGAGGACGGTGTCGCCCTTGTGCACCTTCATTTACAGCACCTCCGGGGCCAGCGAAACGATCTTCATGAAGCGCTTCTCGCGCAGCTCACGACCAACCGGCCCGAAGATGCGGGTCCCGCGGGGGTCGTTGTCGGGCTTGATGAGCACGGCGGCGTTCTCGTCGAACTTTATGTAGCTGCCATCGGCGCGGCGACGCTCCTTGACGGTGCGGACGATGACGGCCTTGACGACCTCGCCACGCTTGACGTTTCCGCCGGGGATGGCGTCCTTCACCGTCGCGACGATGACATCTCCGATGCCGGCATATCGCCGACCCGAGCCGCCGAGGACGCGGATGCACAAGATTTCCTTGGCGCCCGTGTTGTCGGCGACCTTGAGTCGCGATTCCTGCTGAATCACTCGATCTCCTCGATTTAATGCACGCCAAGCAGCATGAAAATGCTCGACGTACGCGGTCTTCGTTCCCGAAAGGCACGCAGGGCTGGCCATGACGGTCAGCCGAGGTCTGCCCAAGGCAACCCCTACATACTAGGTGACCTCTGCGAATGCGCCAAATCGTCCCCACCAGCGAATTCGGCGCGCTTTTCGGGTCACCGTCCAAATGCGCGCCGAAATCACTCGGAAACGACGCAGCGGAAGCCGATGTGGGTGGTCGCGCTGTCCTGCGACTGCGACGACCGCGCGGCGGGCCGGTAGCGGTGGCAGTACTCGGGCGCGCAGAGGTGTGAGCCACCCTTGAGCGTCTGATTGACAGCCGGATCGGGGTCTAGGGATGGCGTACAGCAGCCCTTCGCTTCGTTCGTCCGGTGCCGCGCGGCGTACGGCTCGAACCTTGAAGTCGTCCATTCCCACACGTTGCCGATCATGTCGGCCAACCCGAACGCGTTCTCCGGAAACGTGCCAACCGGCGACGTGCCTGCCCAGCCGAGCGCCCCGTCGTTGCGATACGGAAAGTCGCCCTGCCACGTGTTGGCCATCAGCCGGCCGCAGGGCGTGACCTCTTCGCCCCACGCGTACGTCGTCATGCTCCCGCCCCGCGCGGCGTACTCCCACTCCGCCTCGGTCGGCAGCCGCCTGCCCGCCCAGCGCGCGTAGGCCGCCGCATCCGTGTACGCGACCTGCACGACGGGATGGTCGGGCCGGTCCCGCACCGCATCGATCGAGGCGGCCGGCCCGAACGGGCTGCGCCAGTAGGCACCGGGCGCCCAGTCCCACCACTGCCGCCAGTCGCGCAGGTCGACGGGACCATCCGTCGGCCGGAACACCAGCGTGCCGGGCTGCAGGTCGGCTTCGGAGACACCGGGATACAGCGCGGGATCGAGCGGTCGCTCGGCGACGGTGACGTATCCGGTGTCGTCGACGAACTCGGCGAACTGCGCGTTGGTGACCGGGTGTCGTTCGACGGCGAAGGCCGACACCGTGGCGGTGTGCACCGGAGCCTCTTCTGGGTAGAAGCTCGTCGACCCCATCGGAAATGATCCGCCTGGCAGCGCAACCAATTCCGTCAGCATCAGGTCAGGATATTTGGATACCGAAGTCCCGCATCATCAGGTCCTCCGCGGCGGCGAAGCCGGCAGCGCCTTGCGGGCCTTCGAGGTGAATCGCCACTAGGTAGGACGCCGAGTTGGTCCAGACGTGCGCGATGCGGTCGCGATACTCCACCGGGCCCCCACTGCCGGAACCGGACCACATGCCCATCAACTTCTGGCCGCTGTAGCCGCAGAGCTCGCCGGGCAGCACGCTCAGCGAGGCGATCGGCGCCTTGGACATCGCGTCGTCGGAGTACTTGTCGAAGGCCTGCGTTGGTCCGAGCTCGGTCGGAGCGACGGTCACCGTGCCGGTAAGGCGGTCGGGGCCCGTCAGGTTCAGCGTCGGATCCACCGGACTCGGTGCGAAGTTCCAATTGTCGGGCGCGAGGAGCTCGACGATGGGCGTGCCGGGTCTGGCGCCCTGGACGAATGAGATCTGTTGCGAGCCCGGCTCGCGCGGGGTCGGCTCGCAGGTCTGCGCCATGGGTTCGAGCGGCGCCCGGGTGGTCTCGACGACCCCAAAACCCGAACCTGGGCTCGCCGTTGGCGATTCGGACGTCGAGCTCGACGGGCGCTGAGTCGTCGACGTGCCGGGTGTGGTCGTTTCGTCGGCTACGGGAGCTCCTTCGGTCCGCTTGGCACACGCGCACCCGCAGCCCACGACGGCAGTGACGACGAAGGCGACTGCAATCGTTCTCATGTCGCTAGTCCTACACCGCCCGGACCAGCGACGTCAGTCCTTCGCGAATGCCTGCGCGAGTTCCCGTTCCATGTCGAGGTACGGCGTGCCCGACACGTCGACGACCACCTTGGCGATGGTGCCGCCGGTGAAGGCATACGGCGCCTTGTAGGCGCTGGACACGGCTTGGCCGCCGTTGCGTCCGACTGCGACACCGCCGCCGGCCAATCCGAAGCTGCCAGGATGGGCCCGCACTCCCGTCTTCGTCGCGACCGTCGCTCCGTCGACGTAGAGCGAGACGTCTCCGAGTGGCGTGTGGCTGCCCTCGACGGTGCCGGTCCTGTCGTAGGTGACTCCGAACACATGGCTGCCCAGCGGAATCGCGTCGGGGGCGGTGAGCCTCTGCTCGTCTTCTCCCATGAAGTTGTAGACGTAGTTCAGCCTGCCATCCTGGACGAAGAGCACGTGACCGCCGTGGCCGGCGCCGTGCTTGAACAGCACGCCTTCCGCGCCGGTGGTGTCCACCGTGACCTCCGCGAGGATCGAGAAGGACTGGCCGCGCAGTTCGACGGCTGCGCCGACGCCGACCTCGGCTGTGCCCGGGTAGTAGGTGAAGGTCTTGCGGTCGACGGACAGGTAGGGCCGGAAGCGGCCCAGGGTCTCGAAGATGTTCAGGTCACCCAGCGGTAGTCCGTTGTACTTGGCCGCCTCGGAAAACCAGAGCGCCTTGAGTTCCTCGAGTTTCTCCGGCTGCTCTGCCGCAAGGTCGTGGCACTGGCTGCGGTCGGATTCGATGTGGAAGAGTTCCCAGCGGTCATCGCCGAAGTGCGACCAGCCAGCCGGGCTGGCGGCGTGCACGGTGTTGGCGAACCAGCCCTGGTGCCAGATGCCGCGAGTGCCGAGCATGGTGTAGAACTGCGTGTTCTTGCCCGTGTCGGCGGTCGAGTCGGCAAGGGCCGCCTTGAAACTCACCCCGTCGAGTGGCTTCTGCGCGATGCCCGCGACTTCGTCGGGTGGCGCGATGCCGAGGAGGTCGTAGATGGTCGGCGTGACGTCGCATACGTTGACGTAGTTGTCCCGGAATTCACCGTGCGCCGAGATTCCCTTGGGCCAGCTGATGATTGCGGTGTCCGCGATGCCGCCCTCGTGCGAGGCGTAGCGCTTGAACAACTTGTACGGCGTGTTGAACGCCATGGCCCAGCCGATCGGATAGTGGTTGTAGGTGTCCGGGCCGCCGAGATGATCGTAGAAGCGCATGCTCTCTTCGACTGTGTCGATGTAGCCGTTGAAGAACTTGTTCTCGTTCACCGAGCCGTTCGGGCCGCCCTCACCGCTGGCGCCGTTGTCGGAGATGGTGACGATGATCGTGTTGTCGAGTTGCCCGGACTCCTCGAGATAGTCGAGGATGCGGCCGATCTGGGCGTCGGTATAGGAGAGGAACCCGGCGAACACCTCGGCCATCCTGCTGAAGAGTCGCTTCTCCTCGTCGTTGAGCGTGTCCCACGGCCGCACGGTGTCCTGGTAGGGCCAGGCCTCCCCGTTCGGTCCCTTGACATCGAGATACGGGTTCACGGGCGACAATTCAGTGTGCTCCGGCACGATGCCGAGCTTCTTCTGATTCGCCAGGACGAGCTCGCGGTACGCCTCGTAGCCCATGTCGAACTTGCCCGCGTACTTGTCGGCCCAGTCCTTGAATACATGGTGCGGCGCATGGCCGGCGCCGGGGCAGACGTAACTGAACCACGGCTTGTCGGGCGCGATCACCTTGGCGTCGCGGATGAACTCGATGGTCTTGTCGGCCAGATCCTTCGAAAGGTGGTAGCCGTCCTCCGGGGTCGCGGGCGGGGCGACGGGATGGTTGTCGTACACCAATTCCGGATACCACTGGTCGGTCTCCCCGCCCATGAATCCGTAGAACCGCTCGAAGCCGCGGGAGAGCGGCCAATGCCGTTTGGTGGCAGCCAGATTGGATTCCTCGAGCGGGGTGAGGTGCCACTTCCCGACGCAATAGGTGTTGTAGCCCTGTTCGGCCAGCACCTCGGAGAGCAGCGCGGTGTCGGCGGGGATGCGCCCGTTGCAGTTCGGGAAGCCGTCGGTGAACTCTTCGATGGTCGCCATGCCGACGGTGGTGGCGTTGCGTCCGGTGAGCAACGAGGCGCGGGTGGGCGAACAGAGCGCCGTC
>Ga0193717_1002629_pt1 | contig 10281 bp, 10 predicted proteins | sample U2c2metaG_FD_145900 | JGI IMG/M metagenome (GOLD analysis project Ga0193717, IMG submission 145900) | Soil microbial communities from a riparian zone of the East river system, Colorado, United States - U2c2 | ecosystem: Environmental > Terrestrial > Soil > Riparian zone | place: USA: East River...
TCCAAGGCGTTCGCCGGACCTGCGCGGCCCTCGTCTTCGGAGGGGCTGCGCGCCCAGTTCCACGATTCCTTCGAGTACTACAACGCCAGCTGGACTGCCGCATTGCCCGACGCGTTCCAGAAGATGTACGGCTACGACATCCAGTCGTACGCAGCGGCATTCGGCGGCGAGCCTTCGCCCCCGCTCGACGACGACACGCTGTCGCGCGTCAAAGGGGACTATCGGCGCACACTCGCGAAGCTGCATCTCGATTACGTGAACGCATGGGTGAAGTGGGCGCATGAAGAAGAATTCCAGGCGCGCAACCAGGCGCACGGTGCTCCCGGCAACCTGCTCGACCTGTACGGTGCTGCGGATATTCCCGAGACCGAATCCTTCGGTCTGACCGAGTTGCCGATCGTCGGCCTGCGCGGTGATCCGGTCGGCGTGAGCATCGATCCTGATCCACCCTGGGTGACCATCGGACGCTTCGCGTCTTCAGCGGCGCATGTCATGGGCAGGCCGTTGACGTCCAGCGAGACACTGACGTGGCTGCGCGAGAACTACCGTGAGTCGCCCGCCGCCGCGAAGCCACAGCTCGACCGGTTGTTCGCGGCCGGCATCAATCACATTTTCTATCACGGCACTGTCTACTCGCCGGCAGATGCCGAGTGGCCCGGCTGGTTCTTCTATGCCTCGACGCAGCTCACGCCGTCCAATCCATTGTGGGAAGACTTTGGCGCGATGCATGCCTACGTCACGCGCGTGCAGTCGGTGCTTCAGGCCGGCGCTCCCGACAACGACATCCTGTTGTACTGGCCGTTCGACGACATGGTCGATCACAGCGCCGGACTCATGGAGCAGTACGGAGTGCACGAAAACAAGTGGCTCACCGAATCTTCCGCCGGTCGCATGGCCGCGAAACTGCAGCAGGCAGGCTACGCATTCGACTTCGTTTCCGACGCGCAGCTGATGCGGCTGAAAGTGGAGGGCAGGACGTTCATCGCTCCCGGTGGGGGTCGCTACCGGGCCATCGTGGTCCCCGGCACACGCCGCATGGCGGTGGAAACGCTGACGCAGCTACGTGAGCTCGCGAAGCGAACCGGAAGGGTCATCATCGAGTCCCTGCCGCAGGACGTTCCCGGCCATTCGCGACTCGAAGCGCGCCGCACGGAATTCCGCGGGCTCGCGACCGCGCCGGCACTGAAGCTCGCGGTAGCCGGAGATGACGTCGTGACGGCGCTGATGAAACACAACGTGCCGCAGGAACAGGCGGCGCTTGCGGGTCTCGTGCACATCCGTCGCGCGCGCAAGGATGGCTTCGACTACTTCTTCGCCAACCTCACCGCGAAGGCATTCGACGGCTGGCTGCCGCTGGGCACGTCCGGCGAATCCGCGATGATTCTGGATCCGCTGACCGGGCGCGCCGGAGCCGCGACTGTGAAGCGCGAAGGCGGCACATCGCAGGTCTATCTTCAGATCGCCTCCGGCGAGTCCACGCTCGTGCGGACGAACCGCGCGAAGGCCTCGCAGACGGCACAACCCTGGCGCTACACCAAGCCCGGCGCGGAGGGCATCGCCTTGCAAGGCGAGTGGAGTCTCGAATTCATCAAGGGAGGGCCGGTGTTGCCGGCTCCTGCGCGCATGAAGACGCTTTCGAGCTGGACCTCGCTCGATGACGCCGAGGCAAAACGCTTCGCGGGGACCGCGCGTTATCGCGTGGAGTTCGATGCACCGGCGAGGCAGGCGGACGCATGGGATCTCGACCTGGGCGACGTGCGCGAGACGGCGCGCGTGAAACTCAACGGCAAGCGGCTCGCGACGGCGTGGAGCCTGCCATTCAAGGTGCGTCTCGAGGGGCTCAAGGCCCGCGGCAACGTGCTCGAGATCGAGGTCACGAACCTGCCCGCGAACCGCATCCGCGATCTCGACATGCGCAAGGTGCCGTGGAAAAACATGCGCGACATCAATCTCGTCAGTGTGAAGTACCGGCCGTTCGACGCCGCCGCCTGGGAGGTCGAGCCGGCCGGTCTGCTCGGGCCGGTCACGCTCGTGCCTTTGGCTTTAGTTAGCCCAAGGTAGACCGGTCGCGAAACATGCAGCGGTCCATGACCGTGAAGATGCCGGCGTCGCGGGCCTTTTGTGCGGCCGATTCATCGATGACCCCCTCCTGCAACCACAGCGCCGGCACCTTCAGGCGAATGCAGTCGTCGACGATTCCCGCGACGTGTTCCGGTCGGCGAAATACGTCGACCACGTCGACGGGGCCTGCCCCCGCGATCGCGGCGTCCAGGTCCGGCCAGGCGCGCACGCCGAGAATCTCGGTCGCCGTGGGATTCACCGGGACGATGCGGTAGCCGAAATTCTGTAGCGCATTGGCCACGTTGTGGCTAGGTCGGCCCGGCGTCTCGGAAAGGCCGAGGATGGCGACCGTGCGGATGCGGCGCAGAAACGCGTCGATTTCCGGTTTCGCGGGGTTCTCGAACATGGCGGGGCCTCGGGTTGTGCTAGCGTCCCAGGGGAACAACCTGGGAGGGTTAGTGATGAGATTTACCAATATAACCGCTGCGTGGATGGCTTGCGCCGCGTTTGCGGCCCCCGTGTTTGCACAGGATTCGCCGCAGCCCGAGCAGGACTCGGCGTCCGAACATTCCATCGCCGGCGAAGAAGAGGCGCTGCCGGAATTGAAATATTCCACCGGCGACATCGTGCTGCCTAACAAGGTGGCGACCTTGCACCTCGGCGAAAAATATCACTACCTCGCCCCCGCGGAAACCAACCAGCTGTTGCAGATGTGGGGCAACCCGCCAGACGAAGAGACGCAGGGCGCGATTTTGCCGGCGGATGTGAATCCGCTGGGTGAAGGCGGCTGGGCAGTGTTCCTCAGCTACGTCGACGACGGTCATATCGACGACTCCGACGCGAAAGACATCGACTACGACGACCTGCTCAAGGACATGAAGGAAGGCGTCGAGGCGAGCAACAAGGCGCGCAAGGAAGCGGGCTACCCGGAAATGCATCTGCTCAAGTGGGCCGAGCCGCCACGCTACGATGCCGCGGCCAAGAAGCTCTATTGGGCCAAGGAAATCTCGTCGGCGAGCAGCGATATGCATTCGCTCAATTACGATGTGCGCGTGCTCGGACGTGAGGGCGTGTTGTCGATGGAAGCCGTCGCGCCCATGGATCTGCTGCAGCAGGTCCGCACCGAGATGCGCCCGCTGCTCGACGTTGCCGAGTTCAACGAGGGTTATCGTTATGCCGAGTTCAATGCCAAGACCGATCGCATGGCCGAGTACGGACTCGGCGCGCTGATCGCCGGCACTCTCGCGGCCAAGGCCGGTCTGTTTGCCAAGCTCGGTGTATTTTTGCTGGCATTCAAGAAGTTCATCATCATCGGCCTCGTCGCTGTCGGCGGGCTGCTCGCCAAGATGTTTGGCAAGAAGAAGGACGAGGCCGCCTGAGCGAATCTTCACCGTCAGCATTTCACGTTCACATCGAGCCGGGCGGACACGACATTCGCGTGCCGCCCGGCGAGAACGTGCTGGCGGTGGCGCTCGCCGCCGGCATCCCGCTTCCCTATAGCTGTCGCGCGGGCCGCTGCGCCTCGTGCAAGGCGAAATTGCTCGCCGGAAGCATCGAGTACCCCGCGGGTCTTCCACCCGGCATCACGAAGGCGGAGGCGGAGCGCGGCGAAGTGCTGCTGTGCCAGGCGCGGCCGCGCAGCGATCTGTCCATCGAATCGCGTCGCGTGCCGGTGCGCGTGTCGAACGCTGCCAGCTGCGAGATCGTGGCGATCGAACCTCTGCCGCTGCGCGCCTTGCTGCTGAGACTGCGATTCCTGGAAGGCAGGGTCGAGGCTCGTCCGGGACAGTTCGTGGACGTGCGCAACCACGCCGGCGACGCGGATCGTCTCGCGGTCATCGGCGCAGGCACGGGAGTGCTCGAACTCGAATGCGGCGACGATCGCAGCGTGTTGCGCGGGTGGATAGACTCGAGCGCCGTTCATGGCTCGATCCTGCGCGTCGCGGGCCCCTTCGACCGGCCGCGGTGACGCGCGCCTTTCAGATCCGGAACCGGTCCTTGAGGTCGCCCGCCAGGCGCCGGCTCCCCCCGCGCGCGTCCGGCAAGCCGCGCAGATGCACGAAGTGCTGGCCGCTGGCATCGCGCGCAATGCGCTCCAGGTACTTCGTGTTGACCAGCGCGTTGCGGTGAATGCGCACGAAGTTCGTCACGAATTCCTCTTCCAGCGTCTTCAGCGAGTCTTCGATCAGGTCCTCACCCAACTGGTGCTTGATCGTGGTGTATTTCTGGTCGGCTTGGAAGCAGAACACGTCGTCGATGGGGATGAGTTTGAGTCCGTCGCGCCCACGAACGCCGATGTGCGAGCGATGCGCAGCGGTACGCGTGGCGGTCGCCACCTGCTGCAGCTGCGCACGCGACAGACGTTCGGCCTTGGCCAGTGCGGCACGCAGCTTCTCGGCGCGAATCGGTTTCAACAAATACGCGACGGCTTCCGAATCGAAGGCCTGCAGCGCGTACTCATCGAAAGCGGTGGTGAAGATGACTGCCGGGGGCGCAGGCAGTGCGGCGAGATGGCGTGCTACCTCCAGCCCATCGACGCCGGGCATGCGTACGTCGAGCAGCACGATGTCGGGCGTCAGCCGGTCGACCATGTCGATGGCCTGCTCGCCATTGCCCGCCTCCCCGGCGAGTTCGAACTCGCCGGCTTCCGCCAGCATGGAGCGCAGGCGTTCGCGGGCCGGCGGCTCGTCATCGACGATGAGGACGCGCAGGCTCACGACGGGCCGGCGACCGGCGAGGCCGTGAACGGGAAGCGCAGCGTCACGATGTATTCCTCGTCGAAGCGGCCGGCTTTTACCGTGGCGCGCTCGCCGTACATGAGGTCGAGCCGTTCTTTGATGTTGGCCAGCGCCAGTCGATTGCCGTCGCGCACGGTCAGGTTCGCGAGCGGCACGGGATTGCGAACGACAATCGTGATCATGCCCTTGTTGAATTCGCCGGTGACCGTGACCACGCCGCCGTCCGGGCGCGGCTCGACGCCGTGATAGATGGCGTTTTCGAGCAGCGGCTGCAGTGTGAGTCCGGGGACCAACGCGTCGGTGGGGAGCGAGTCGACCTTCCAGTCGACGCGCAGGCGGTCGCCGAGACGCAGTTGCTCCATGCGCTGGTAGGTGCGCGCCACGCCGATTTCCTCGGCCAGCGAGATCTGGTTGCGCTTTTCATTGAGGTTGGCGCGGAACAGCTCCGCAAGATCGAGCACGGCCTCTTCGGCACGCGCCGGATTGCTGCGGGTCAGCGCGGCGATGGTGTTCATGCTGTTGAACAGAAAGTGGGGCCGGATGCGCGCCTGCAGCGCGTGCACGCGCGCCTTGGCCTGCAGTTCGACGTTGTGGCGCCATTCGTGGGTGACGTAGAAATAACGCAGCGCAAGCGCCGTGACCACGAAGGTGATGCCGGCGTTACGCGCGAGGAAGTTCCAGTGATAGTCCGGGAACAGCAGGCCGGAGCCGAAGTAATAAGTGACGGACGACACCACGGTCACGAGCGCCACCGTCATGGTGAGCACCATCGCCGCACTGAACGCGACGCTCTGGCGGCTCAGGTACTGGCGCAGCAGACACAGCAGGGCCGCGCCGCACAGCGCGATCCACAGCAGGAACATCGAAGTCAGACCGAGGTCGCTCCAGAACCCCAGCGCCGCTTCATTACGCGCCAGCGCCAGCAGCAAGGCGGTGAGCTCGCAGATCAGGATGATGACCAGCACCGTCGACGCCGCGCAGAAGTTGGGTAGATAGAGCTGGCGCGGCTCCTCGCCCAATGTTGCCGGGGGCTGCGGCGAACGGTTCATGCCTTGTGCTTCGCGGCATCCTTGAACAGCGCCTGCTTGAGCCGATGGGTTGCGGAGATGTCCTCGTCGCCGTAACCCTGCTCCATGAGCTCCGCGTATTCGGCCAGCATCGAATCCACCACGGGCAGTGCCACCCCGAAGCGCGCCGCCATGTCGCGGCAGATCCGCAGATCCTTGGCGTGCAGTTTGATGCGAAAGCCGGCCGGATAAGTGCCGCGAACCATGTTCGGTGCGCGGTGCACGAAATACCAGCTCGAGCCGGCGCCGGCGCCGAGCGTCGACACCACCCGTTCGAGCGGCAACTGATGCGCGCCCGCGAACGCCATGGCTTCGGCACAGGCGCGGATGATGCCGGCGCACATGATCTGGTTGGTGGCCTTGGTGGCCTGGCCGGAACCGGCAGGGCCGAAGTGTTCGATAGTCTTGCCCATCGCCGCGAGGATCGGACGCGCAGCCTCGAAGGCTGCGGGGTCACCGCCCGTCATGATGGCGAGCGTGCCTTTCTGCGCGCCTTCGACACCACCACTGACGGGGGCGTCGATGAACTGCGCCGGTCGTAACAAGGCTTCCGCCCAGCGTGCGGTCTCGGCACTCACGGTGGAGCAGTCGATGACGAGAGCACCCTTGCGTAGACCCGGCGCCAGTCCTTCGACGACCGAACGGACGTCTGCATCGGCGGATACGCAGACGACCACTGCATCGACCAGCGCGGCGAGCTCGGCGAGCGAGGGAGGAGACTTGCAGCCGAGCTCCCCGGCGAGCGCGCGAGCTTTATCGCTGCTGCGATTCCAGACCGCTTCGAGCAGTCCGGCACGATGGAGATTTTTTGCCATGGGAGCACCCATGGCACCGAGACCCGCAAAACCAACGCGCTTCATAGGCGAATTATCAGGCGCAAGCGCCACAAAGGAAAACGCCGTCCAAAGGACGGCGTCCATTCCGCATTTGGACGGAACTCAGCGCTGGTTCATTAGCCTTGGGGGCCGCAGATGGCGTCGACGGCCTTGGCGGCATCCATGCGCTGCTGCGCGAGCTCTTCTTCGGAGAGGTAGATGCGCTGACCGTCTTTTTCGCGGTACAGCCGCAGCGAGGTGATGGTGAACTGATAGTTCTCGCGAGCCTTCTTGCAACGTTCGGCGCGGGAAGCCTCGAGGTCTTTGGCGACGTTCGACGCCACGCGTGAATTGTCCTTCGCCTCGGCGATGCGCTGATTGCTGGCGTTGAGCTGGCTGTTGGTGGCGGCCTGGGTCGCGGCGTAATTCCGCTGGGCGACTTCCGGCGGGCGTTGCGAACCGGTGCTCACCAGCACCGCGCCTGGAATGGGCTTGTCTGTGTAGAGCGTGGTGCCACGTTCGTCGACGTACTTATAGACGTCGCCGGCCTGCGCAAACGAACAGGTCAGAACGCCCGCAATGACGGCAAGAATTTTTATGTGTCGCATGGCCCTTCCTCCGGTACGCGGATTATCGCAGGGAGCGCCTATGAGAACCCTTGATGTCCATCACAGACAAGCCCCTTTTCACACGCAAGAGGGGCAAAAGAAAGGGCCTCCCGGGGGGGAGGCCCTGATTGAACGATATGTCCCAGCGGGCCGGGGAAACCGGCCCGCTGGGGGTGGGATCAGCCGTTGTAGGCGCGCTCGCCGTGAGACACGGTGTCGAGGCCTTCGCGCTCCTGTTCCTCGTTCACACGCAGGCCGATGGTCAGATCGATCAGCTTGAATGCGACAGCAGCGACGATACCCGACCAGAGCAGGGTCACACCGACGCCCCAGAGCTGCGACTTCACATGAGCCCACATGCTGAAGGCCGCCGGATCCGGCCAGGCATTGGCAACGTAGTCGTATACGTCGGTGCCGCCCAGCGCGGGGTCGTTGAACACGCCCGTCAGGATGGCGCCGACGATGCCGCCCACGCAGTGCACGCCGAACACGTCGAGCGAGTCGTCGTAGCCCATCATCTTCTTCAGGCCCGAGCAGGCCCACACGCAGATGAGGGCGGCGATGGCGCCGATGGCGATGGCTCCCATCGGCCCCACCCAACCGCAGGCCGGCGTGATGGCGACGAGGCCGGCAACCGCACCCGAGGCCGCGCCGAGCATCGTGGGGGAACCCTTGATGATCCACTCCGCCCCGATCCAGGCGAGCGTCGCGGCGGCGGTGGCGAGCAGCGTGTTGGTGAACACCAGCGTCGCGAAGCCGTTCGCCTCGAGGTTCGAACCGACGTTGAAGCCGAACCAGCCCACCCACAGCAGCGAGGCGCCGATCATGACCATGGGAAGGTTGTGAGGCGGCAGCGCCGTCGTGCCGTAGCCGATGCGCTTGCCAATCATCATTGCGCCCACCAAGCCTGCGATACCGGCGTTGATGTGCACGACCGTACCGCCGGCGAAGTCCAGAGCGCCCTTGCCCCAGAGGAAACCGGCATTCGCGTTGGCCGCAGCACCTGCTTCAGCGGTTGTGAAGGCATCAGGGCCCGACCAGAACCAGACCATGTGCGCGATCGGGTAGTAGCTGAAAGTCAGCCAGATGATGATGAACGCGAGAATTGCGCCGAACTTCACGCGTTCGGCGAAGGCGCCCACGATGAGCGCGGGTGTGATCGCCGCGAAGGTCGCCTGGAAACAAAAGAATCCGAGCTCGGGGATGTTCGTCGCCTTGCTGAACGTGGCGACCACCGAGTCGCCGGCGGTGCCGGTACTCAGGCCCTTCAGGAATGCGCGGGAGAAGCCGCCGAAAAACTGCGTTTCACCGCCCGTGAAGGCCAGCGAGTAGCCGTAGACGGCGAACATCAGAACGCCCAGGCAGAAAATGATCATCACCTGCATGAGCAGCGACAACACGTTCTTGCTACGGACCATGCCGCCGTAGAACAGCGCGAGTCCCGGTATGGTCATGAGGATGACCAGTATCGTGCTCGTCATGAGCCAGGAAATGTCGCCCTTGTTGGGCGGCGGCGGCGCGTCCTGCGCGAATACGAGTGCCGGCAACATCATCAACAGCGCTGCGCCGAGACTGCGCATCACGCTGCTACCCTTCGTTCTCTTCTTATCTTGATGCATGTAAAAGCTCCTCAACGACATCTCAGGCTGCCGCCGCGCCGGATTCACGGGTGCGTATCCGCACCGCTTCACCGACTGGCGCCAGGAAAATCTTGCCGTCACCGGTTTTCCCCGTGCGACACACATTGCTGATGGCTTCGATCACGGCTTCGGCGGAAGCCGCGTCGAGCACGATCTCGACGCGAAGCTTCGGCACGAACTCGATGCTGTATTCGGCGCCACGGAAGTGCTCCGTGTGTCCCCGTTGCCGGCCGTATCCCGTGACTTCGGTTACGGTGATCCCCTGCACGCCGAGACGCGCGACGGCCATTTGAAGGTCGTCGAGCTTCCACGGGCGAATGATTGCAGTGATCATTTTCATCGCTTTGGCATCGTTATCCGATGGATCGCGCGGCTTCGCCGCGCGTATGCTCCCGATCAATTGGCCTCAGGGCCTGTGATCAAAGTGCAGGTTCCATGCCAGCCCCCTCGCCGGCCAAGAGGGGGCCGCTGCGGCGCGAAAGAAGGCAGCCTTCTTGCCGTTGCGCCCAAAATTGGGGCGATGGATTCAGGCACGCAACAAAACAGGGCAGAACGCCACCAACTTGTTAGGAGAGCCGTCAGTGGAGATACCCAGGGTCGAAGAATTGCTCCGCAGCCTGATGCAGGGGTTGCCGCCGGGGCTCGCATCCAGTGCCGGCACCCTGCGCGAGGACCTCGAAAACAATTTCCGCGCCGTGCTTCGCGCCAACCTCGGCAAGCTCGACCTGGCCGGGCGTGACGAATTCGATGCTCAACGCAAAGTGCTGGAGCGCACGCGCGCCCGCCTGGAAGCGCTCGAGCGGCGCGTGGCCGAACTCGAAGGCAGAGGGGCGAACGCCGGCCGGTAGTCGTTTCGCAACGGACCGCCAACACGGACGTTGGCGCGCTCAATCGGCGCATTGGGCCAGGGAGTGGTCATGGGAATCGCACGCGTCGCGAGCCGCGCGCAGCTGGGAATGGCAGCGCCGCGAGTCGAGGTCGAAGTCCACCTGGGCGCAGGGCTGCCGGTCTTCTCCATCGTCGGCCTGCCAGCGACCGCCGTTAAAGAGAGCAAGGACCGTGTCCGCGCGGCACTCCAGAACTCCGATTTCGATTTCCCGGCCGGGCGCATCACCGTCAACCTTTCCCCTGCGGACCTGCCCAAGGAAGGGTGCCGCTACGACCTTCCTATTGCCCTCGGCATCCTGCTGGCATCCGCACAGGTCGAAGCCGAGCACGAAACGCTCGCGCGCACCGAGTTCTACGGCGAACTCGGGCTCGCCGGCGAACTCAAGCTCATCAAGGGCGTGCTGCTGGCGGCCGCGCACGCAGCGCGCGACGGACATCACGTCGTGGTGCCTGCGGAGAATCTC
>Ga0193717_1002630_pt1 | contig 10279 bp, 8 predicted proteins | sample U2c2metaG_FD_145900 | JGI IMG/M metagenome (GOLD analysis project Ga0193717, IMG submission 145900) | Soil microbial communities from a riparian zone of the East river system, Colorado, United States - U2c2 | ecosystem: Environmental > Terrestrial > Soil > Riparian zone | place: USA: East River...
GATGACTGGAAGTGGACGCTTCGTTCCGCTGCGAATCGACCCATCCTGCGGTTGGTTGAAGATGGCCAGATGGTGATGGTTTCGTCGAGTGCAATGGAGGCGACCAATCCCTGGAGTCGCGCAAGGGCGTCTGTTACGACCGGTAACGGCGGGTTTGGCGGTGGCGGCATCCACAATGTCTTTTCGATGGATCGGGTGCTCGACGATGGCTCCAATTTAGCCTTGCGTTCGGACTTTGGCACACCCATCGGGCCACTCATCCGTGGACCGTCGATGCAGCTTGAAGCAGGGTATCAAAGACGACTGGGATTCGACGGCGCCTCGCGGACGGTCATGAGCTATCAATCGCATCCGGAGATGATCGGCTCCGGTCGCGCATCCGGCCTTGATGCCATGCAGTTGGCCAGCGCGCAGAAGACACAGCTGGGGGACGCCGTCGAGCTCGAGGTGGGGAGCACGGTCTATGTCGTCCGAACAGCCAACTACACAGTCGGTTCACGGCCTTTCCTGCGAGTCACGGCGCATCCGCAGGCTGCCTGGTCGGTAGGATACCGGATGGCCACCTCGCGCGATCTACAGTCGTTTGCCGGCCTCGATTCCGTGCAGATGGAGTTGCCGCTAGCGGTCATGTCGCAGGGCAGGATGCAGACGGAAAAGGGCCTGCACCAGGAGTTCATGGTCGGTCGCAAGGTGGGGAAGGGCCGGGTCGAGGTGGCATACTATCTCGACAACCTGAAGCGGGTGGCGGTATCCGGCGGCGGCTCTCTGAGTGCAGCCGATCTGGCCTTGGCTGGCGGAGCGAATACCACATCGAGCGGAATCCTCGCCGATCCCGCGACCGACACCTTCAAGCTCCTGAGCGCCGGTTACAAAACCCACGGCATGAACATCATGCTGACGGAGCCAATTACTCCGAGCATGTGGGTGGCACTGGAGTACAGCAACGGAGCCGCGCTGTCGAATGGCGAAGGGCAGTCGATGACCCTTCCAGGTGTTGCGACCGATCTGAAGCCCATAAATTCGCAGTCCCTAACGGTAGCGGTGAAGGGAAGAGTCATTCATAGTGGGACGAAGGTGAGAGCAGCTTACCGCTGGCAGCCGGAGCGCCTGGTGACAGCCGTGAACCCATATCAGGCATTCAGCGATCAGGCCTATCTCAGCTTCTACCTGCGGCAGCCGATACGATGCGGCAGCTTGCTTCCTCCGGGGCTGGAAGCCACCATCGACGTGACGAACCTGCTATCCCAGGGGTATCGCCCGTTCCTGTCGAAGGACGGGCAGACCTTGTTCCTGGCGCAGTCCCCCCGCACCATGCAGGCCGGTCTAGCCTTCACCTTCTGAGAAAGCGTCACCCTCAACCGCCGAATCCTCGCAAAGAGAGCCCCACCGGGCTCTTCTAAATTTCTGGGGAAGAATCGCCTTAATCGAAGCCGGGTTCGAGAGAGTTGGTTGAGGTCTTGCGGCGCATGACGAAATAGAGCAGCAACCCAATTACGATCCAGGCGAAGCCCAGAAGTTGGGCGCTGTGGTTGAGATTCAGCCATATAAAGCCGCTGACGAGCAGCCCCAGAGTAGGGATGGTTGCCGCGAGGAAGACCTTCTGCTGGGATCGGAAACGGTAGTGAAGCAGTGCGGCGGCGTTGACGCCCATGAACGCGATAAAGGCTCCGAAGTTCAGAAGCTCAGCACCTCTTTGATAGGTAAGGAGGAAGACTCCCACCAGCGTGCAGGCTCCGACAGCCAGCACGTTATTGCGCGGAATCCCCGAGGCCGCATCCACCGCTCCGAAAAAGCGTCGAGGCAGTGAGTTCCCGCGTCCCATGCCGTAGAGCAGACGCGCTGCTCCGAACTGCGCCGCCATCCCCGAACCCATGTTGGCGATCAACAGCGTGGCATTCAGCAGATGGAAGAGGAACCTTCCACCGACGCGCTGCGCCACATGGACGTAGGCGGTGTCGACCATAGACTCTGGAAACGGGCTATGCGAGGGCCACACTACTTGCGCCACATACACCTCCACCATGGAGAGAATGCCGATCACCAGGCAGGTGAGGACCGTTGCAAGCATGATGTTTCGCCGCGGGTTCTCGACCTCCTCCGACATGGTGGAGATGCCGTCGAACCCGATGTAGGTCAGCACGGCAATGGAGGTGCCGCGAAAGAGTCGCGACGCGGAGAAGGTCGCCGGATCGTAGAAAGGCAACAGCCACTGTCCAGCGACAGGTTTCGCGACCAGCGCAATATAGCGGATGGCATACGCCAGAAAGATGACGACGACGATGCTCATGCCAAGAGCAAGGATCGCATTGACCCGGCTGGAGGTCTTGACGCCGCGAAGGTTCAGCACCGTGAAGACAACGACGAAGGCCATAGCCCAGGCGGCGTAAGGGACGTTCGGAAAGACATTCTGCGCCGCTGCGCTGCACCAGATGACGCAGATGATCGGATTCAGCAGGTAGTCCATCAGCATGGACCATCCCACGACATATCCAAGTATCGGGTGCAGCTCCTTGCCGACATAGGTATAGGCGGAGCCGGCGCTTGGATACACCCGTGCCATGCGTCCATAACTCACAGCCGTGAACAGCATCGCCACCATGCCGATCAGGATGGTCGTCACAACATGCCCGCCGGCTACGTTGCTCACCACGCCGTAGATGCCCATCGGCGCCGTGGGCTGGATGATGATGATGCCGTAGACCACCAGGTGCCACAGCTTCAGCGAACGGTGTAACCCCGGAGCAAATGCTGTTGCATCTCCCACTTCCGCCTGTCTTGTCCTCGTATCCAGGGTGTCCTCTTCATCGTTGTGGCTGTCTGGTTTTAGTTCGATTTACATGGAGCAGGATAGCGACTTCACTCGCCTTTAGTCAGCTCGAGCAGACCAAAGCGCTCTGGAACGTGAAACCTGTCACTCATCGTCGGCTGCCATGCAATGGATATGTGCTTGGCAGGTGGTCCCTGGCTTCGATACAGATTGACGCGGAACGTACTCCCCGGCGCGGGAGCGCGGTTGTCGAGTGCCTTGAACGGAATTCGCATCGCTCCATACCAGATCTTCTTTTCGTGATCGATCCGAGCAGCCACCTGCCAGCCAGAGTTCCATATCCATCCATCCTCGTGGTGGGGACTGTCAAGATCGATATCAAGGTCGACCCATTCGCCTTGCGGAGACAGCTCAAACTCCTTATAGCGCCTTATGTTCTTAAAATCGGAGCCGATGAAGACCTCCGCCACATCCCAGTTCCATAGTTGATTCGTCTCGCCCACGGCATCTGGGGCACGCTTTAGATTCAGCTCTTCGTAGGGGCAGACGAACAGGAAATAGAGATTGTCCTTGGTCCAGCGGGAACGTATCTCCGTCCTGTGCCCGGGGACCGGCTTACCTTGGCTGTCCAGAGTCGCGGCTACCGGTAGCGCGCCTTGCCAGAATGAGGAGCTGGGATCAGTGTCCAAGGCAACGTTGTGAGGCGCCTGAACGCTCTTGAAGATCCGGGAGTCTTGAGCTACGGCAAAGGGCACGACGACCATAAGGAAGAGGCCAACGATGAATCTATTCATACTAATGCCAGTCTCCGTCAGACCGTAACTCCCAGTTCGCGTGCGGCATTGCCGTTGTAGACCTTGCGCAGGATGGAGTCAGGCAGCTTGATGCCGTAGATACGCCAGCGGCCCTGCGGAGGCACGTTAGCGGGAGCATAGTCGAAGTATTCGTCATCCGTCTCAAGGAAACGGTAATAGATCTCGTAGAGCTTGTCATTGAAGACCTGCTGCGGAAACTCGTCGCCATGCGGAGTGGCATCGGTGCCGAACAAAATCCTGTCCTGGTACCTCTCGAAGAACTCTCGCGACGTCCTCGGCTGCCGCCCCAGTTCGCCGATGCGTGCCGCGATGTCCACGCTCATATTGGGGAAACGGTCCAGATTCTCAGCGACGTTCGCGAGATTCTCAGAGAAGTTGCCGACGTGCAGGCCAATGAAGCGCGTCTTGGGATGCCGCGCGATCACCCGGTTCCGCGCTTCGATCAACTCCGCATTGCTAGGAAAGCCGGGGCCATAGAAGGACCAGTCCGGATGATTGCTGAGCTCTTCGTAACGCTCGTTGAAGCGATCGGTAGGGCTGAAGAAGGCGAGGGGGTCCGAGACATGAATCGCGACGGGCATCTTCAGTTGGCCGCATGTGTCCCACATGGGATCGAACCTGGGATCATCGATCTTGACCAACTCCCCGGAGGTGATGTCCTCCCGTAGATAGAGCCCCAGTGTCTTGAGAATCTTCAGGCCTCGAGCACCATCGCGGTGAGCCTGTGCAATGGCCTCTGCCTGCAGCTTAGGGTAGTTCGGCTCTTTGAAGCGTGAGTAAGAGGGCACCGTAAAGGTATAGAAGCGTCCCGGAGATGCCCTGTCGTACTTCGCAACAGCGTCGGCAAGCCCCTTGTCGTACCCACCGGTCAGATTGACCATGGCACGAATATTCTTGCGGTCCATGACGGGAAGCAACTCCTCGCGCGTCCCGAGATAGTTGAGTTCGAGGGAGAGCTCCACGCCATTCACGGGTTTGGCCGAGAACGAGATGTGGGTATGAACGTCGATGACAGGGAAGCGAGCGCGTTCAACACGCGTCTCCCTCACCTGGAGCATGCTCTTCGGCTCATACTCGGCCAGGCTGAGCGGCTCGGGCTCGCTCTTCGCGCCTGCTGCGGATGCGGTAGGAATAATCGTCGATCGAGCAGCGGTCCCGGCCATCAGTCCCATCCCAGTACCGTACAGCAGTTGCCGACGATTCATTGCGCGCGCTCTCCTTTTTCTATGGGTCAGCTTCGGCAAGCCGCTACAAATTGCGTCCTATCGATAGGGAAATAGCCCGTCTCAGCTAACCGGCATTCGTTCAAAAGAGTAGCATTTCATTACTCTCAACGTCGTTTTATTTCTTTCATTTCACGTGATGCGATTCCTCTAATTCGATGAATGCATCACGTCTGCGCTGACCGAAAGCCAACCAGACCAGAGAGAAGAATTAGATAGGCGGCAGCCCATCCACCACCGTCACCCCTGCCGGCGGAGTAAACACGAAGTCCTCGTTCTTCACAGGGACATTCTCCTGCATTTCGGAGAAGGCAAACTCAGTCACCGCTCCATCCAACTCTTCGAGACGCATCCGCTCGATCGCACCCATCGCCGTCACACCCAGGGTCAGCAGCTTCACCCTCTGCTCCATCCCTTTGGGCACGCCCGCGATGCGAAACCCAGTTCCCTCAGGCGTTACTGTCAGACTATCCAGCTCTTTCTTCAACTGCGTATGTCCCAGCAGGAATCGCAGAGGAGAGCGCAAGTCGTCAAGCTGCTTCGCCGGAACCCGCTGCGCCTGATCGGCTCCCGGTGTGTACGACCACGCAAACTTCCCATCCAGCACAAAGACTTTGCCGACTGGCTGGTCATAGGTCCACCGCATCCGTCCCGGTTTCTTCAGGACCAGCGTCCCCGACTCGGTCCGATCCATTCCCATGCCGGCATAGTGTTCCGTGTAGCGGGCACGCAGAGAGCTGAGATGGTTATAGTGGTCGTCAACCTTGCGGATGAGCGCATCGCTATCCTGCGCAAACAGGCGTGCCGAACAGCACACCATCGTCACAAGAAGAGCCTTGGCAAATCGAAGAGACATCACTGAATCGGCTGCGTGCAGTTCGTTCCGCCCGCCGGGTCGTAGCGGATGGTGTTGTTCTCGTCAGAGCAGAAGCCTCGGTCGCCGGACTTCCCAATTGACTGCGGTACAGCCGTAATCTCATACGACGTGTACATATCCTGATTGTTCACAGTCACCTTGGTGCAGTTGGTGATCGCGAACGTATAGCCCGCCTTCTGGCCGGTAGACAGGTCTGGTGCAATCAGCTGTGACGCCTGTGCTGTGGGTGCCCCTGCCTTCGGGTCGCCTCCCAGAGTCGTCAAGGAACAAGAAAATCCATTGGCAGGATAGGCCGAGTTGTACTGCAACTGTGCCTGCCCAATCGTCCGCACAGACTGGACCGCAGAGGTCTCATTCGCCTGCTTCCTCAGCTTCAGCAGTTGCGGCACGGCCAGTGTCATCAGGATCAGCATGACGGACATGACGATCAGAAGTTCAATCAGGGTGAAACCCTCTTCAGTCGATCCCTCTGCGAGTAGGCGTGCTGCATGTCGCTCAAGTACGGTCATCGTCTTCATCAATCCTCGGCAATCCAGTCGGTCTTACATCGAACAAAACTTTATCAGCAAACAAGGTCCTGCCGCTCGATCTTCATCGTGCCAAGATTCCCAAGCAGCGTCAAAGCTATAGCCTCGGGCCGAAACAGTCGCTGTGCCAGCTCCTGCACATCGGCGGAGGTTACCGCATCGATCTCCTCGATGATCTCATCCACCCCGAAGAAGCGTCCGAAGTACATCTGCTGCCGCGCCAGGTTCGACATCCGGCTACCCGAGCTCTCCAGTCCGATCACCATATTGCTCTTCAACTGGTCCTTGGCACGTTTCAGCTCAGCTTCGTTTACTGTCTCCTGTTTCAGACGCCGCAACTCCTGCAGGGTAAGCTGCAGCACCTTCTCTGTCTTGTCGACGGAGGTCCCGGCGTATATGCAAAGCGACCCCGTATCGCGAAATGGATTCATCTCCGAGTAGATCGAGTAAGCCAGCCCCTGGTCCTCACGAATCGTCTGGAACAACCGCGAGCTCATCCCTCCGCCCAGCATCGTGTTCAGCAGATAGACCCCATAGCGACTGGGATCATTCACCGGAGGAGCGGGAACACCAAGGCAAAGCTGCACCTGCTCCAGCGACTTCTTTCGCTTCAAAGTAATGTGCGGAGTTGCGACCGGCGCCGCCACCTTCGACGGTAAGTCCTCACCACTGGCCACCAGCGAGCTGAACTGCCTCTCCACCTGCGCCACGAAGGCATCGTGCTCCAGGTTTCCAGCGGCCGAGAACACCATGTTTCGCGGAGTGAACTGACTGGCATAGAAGTCGAAGACGGTCTGCTGATTGAAGCTGGAGACGGTCTTCTCCGTCCCTAGAATGGGTCGTCCCAGAGCATCGCCCTTCCAGAAGTTCTGCGTGAAGATCTCATGCACCAGATAGTCGGGATTGTCCTCGTCCATCTTGATCTCTTCGAGAATCACGCCCTGCTCCCGCGTCAACTCCTCGGGAGTGAAGGTAGGGTGCAGTACAAGATCCGACAGAACGTCCAGCGCCGGCGGCACGTTCTCGTCCAGCACCTTGATGTTGAAGCAGACCATCTCTTTGCCGGTAAAGGCGTCGAGATTGCCGCCGATCGTATCCACCTCACGGGCAATCTGCTGGGCGGAACGTGAGGTCGTCCCCTTGAACACCATATGCTCCACGAAGTGCGAGACCCCGTTGACCTCGGGCACTTCGTCACGTGATCCCGATCCGATCCACGCGCCCATCGACACGCTTCGAAGATGGGGCATGCTCTCGGTCAGCACCAGCAGTCCATTCGACAGCACAGTTTTGCGGATATTGCGCGAGGCGGTCTTGGTTGCGGAAAGTTCCTCAGTAAGCGTTGCGGGCATGCGACTCCTTGATCTTTATTGTTTCACAGGATTGGTGGGTGGCGGTTAGGTGAGAGTACACTGAATAGTGGGGAGTTCGACGCGAATAATTATTGATATGTATCAGAAAATAAAAGATATAGACGACGCTTCGACACCGGCTGTGAAGGCTCTGTTCGGTATGCTGCCCGAGGAGCTGAAGGAGCTGATGGAGGAGCTGGGGCAGAAGAGCTATCGTGCGGGTCAGCTCGGGGAAGCCCTCTATCGTCAGCGAGTTACCGGGCTTGAGGAGGTGTCGGTGCTGCCCGTCACGCTCCGGGACGAGCTCGAAGCGCAGGGGTACGACATCGGGATGCCGGAGATCGTGCAGGCGGCTCGGTCTGTGGATGGTACCGAGCGGTACCTGATGCAGTTGGCCGATGGTGAGACCGTGGAGACGGTGTGGATGCCCGATGGCGACGGCGGCGAGCGCGGCGATGGGAGTGAGGCAGCAGCCGAGGAAGAAGCTGCAGAGGGGCTGGAAGGCAACACCGGGCCTCGGCGCGACATGCGGAATATGGGAGCACTGGAGCGCAACGGGTACAGCCGTGCCACCATCTGCATCTCGAGCCAGGTGGGCTGCGCCGTCAACTGCCAGTTCTGCTTGACCGCGAAGCTGGGAATGAAGCGGAACCTGACTGCGGGAGAGATTGCGGGTCAGGTGGCGGCAGTGTTGAACCGGCATGGGGTCAAGATCGGCCGCGACCGCATCAACCTGGTGTTCATGGGCATGGGCGAGCCGTTTCTGAACTATACGGAGTTCATCCGGAGCGTGCACCTGCTGGTAAAGAGCATCGGAATTCCCGAGTCCAGGATGACGGTTTCGACCAGCGGGATCGAGCCCGCAATCCGAAAATTTGCCTTGGAGCCGCTACGGCCCAAACTAGCGCTGAGCCTCAACGCCTCGAACGACGTCGTACGTGAGCAGGTGATGCCGATTACGAGGAAGTGGAACATCGCGGCGTTGCTTGAGGCGGTGCAAACGCTGCCCCTGGGCAAGCGGGAGTGGGTGACGTTTGAGTACGTTCTGCTGGGCGGCGTGAACGATCAGCCGGAGCATGCGCGCGAGGTGCTGGAACTGCTGCAGGGGATGAAGGCTAAAGTGAACCTGATCGTGTGGAATCCCGGGCCGGGTATTGCCTATACGCAGCCGAAGCCGGAGGATGTGGTTGTCTTCCAGAAGATGCTGATCGAAGGCGGTCTGTCGACCTATATCCGCAGACCGCGTGGCCGCGACATCTACGCTGCCTGCGGCCAGCTTAAGCGGACCTTGGAGTCCTCTCCCGCTGCAGCCGCTCCTCTAGTCGAGATCGCACCTGCGGCCAGTCCTCGCGGATAATCGAAAACCAGACGCTGTGGCGCTGTGTGCCGTCGGGCATGATGTAGTGGTTGCGGAAGGTGCCCTCTTCAATCGCTCCCATCTTGCGCATCGCCGCCTGCGACTGCAGGTTCTCGTGGTGCGTCTTGAAGGCCACCCGGTGCAACCCCAACTCCTCAAAGGCGTAGGCAAGCTGCAGCAGCTTCACCTCGGGATTCAGCCCGGCACCTTGAAACTGTGGCAGAAGCCAGGTGTTCCCCAGTTCGACCGTTCGGTGTATCAGGTCCAGATCGATAAACCGGGTGCTCCCGATGACGCGATTCCCGTCCTTCAGAATCGTCACCCAGGGCAGGGAGGTACCGGCTGCCTTCGCCCGCATCGCCGCCTCCATCCAGCGGCGCAGGTCATCCTGCGTCTTTACCTGCTGCGTCATGTACCGCCAGATGCGTTCGTCGTAGGCGATCTCCTCGATCGCAGGGAGGTGCGCCTCTGTAAGCGGCTCCAGCCTCACCTTCACCCCATCCAACACCGGTGTCTCTATCGCCATCCTCGCGCCTCACCATCCCTCACGGAAGGAAACCTTGTCAAGCACAAGCAGTGCTTATCTGACTGATAATAAATGTCTTAACTTTGCCGATCAGTTCTGTTCCATTCGCTATACTGGAGACATACTTAGAAAAAACCCCGGCAGTTGCTGGGGTTTTTCCTTTAACCGCCACAAACCCTTTAGAAAGACGAATTTACCTGTAAGCCCAATAAGATGACGACTTTACACGAGCATCAATTTGCAAGCTATTCAATCCAAATGATTTACCCGGGGGTACCCGGGGGGGAGGGGGTACCCTTACCCGAAGTCCACATCAGCCAGAATAGGCACAGGCCGCGACATAGGCACAGGCCGCGACAACCCGAGCGCAAGCAAAGTCTCCGTGACCCGGTCACAGTCGTGCCGCAGGACGTCGCCTTCATGGACGAAGTTTCCTGTCACCGGCTTCACTCCGAGTGCGCGTATCCGGTCGAGGTCCGCCTCAATCGGCTGCTGGCCTTCGCGAGCATACTGCTCCAGCCGAGCCGCGGAGATCGGCTCCGTGTTGATGATTGCGTAGTCGAAGATCGGCGAGTCCGTTCCTCCGCAATGCTGCAGGATCTTCTCGATGTGCTGCGACGCCGTAAGCCCAAGCGACTCATTCGCCTGCGTCATCAGGTTGCAGACGAAGACCTTGATCGCCGGCGACGCAGCCAGCGCCTCGGGAATGCCATGTACCAGGAGGTTGGTGATCAGCGAGGTATAGAGCGAGCCCGGGCCGAGCGTGATCAGGTCCGCGTTGGCGATTGCCTCGAGAGTCTCAGGCAGTGGACCAGCCGTCGACGGCTCCAGTCTC
>Ga0193717_1002631_pt1 | contig 10274 bp, 11 predicted proteins | sample U2c2metaG_FD_145900 | JGI IMG/M metagenome (GOLD analysis project Ga0193717, IMG submission 145900) | Soil microbial communities from a riparian zone of the East river system, Colorado, United States - U2c2 | ecosystem: Environmental > Terrestrial > Soil > Riparian zone | place: USA: East River...
GGCCAAATCGCCGGAGGCGCCAACCGAACCTTTTTCAGGGACCACCGAGATAATATCGTTATCAATATGCCAGATGATGCGCTGCAGTGTTTCAGGAGCAACACCGGAGTAACCCTGCGCCAAAGCCTGAACCTTAGTGATCAGCATCAGTTTTGCAATTTCCTGCGGGATGGGTTTGCCAACACCTACGCTATGGCTTTTAAGGATGTTGCTTTGCAACAGGCTGGTGTCCTCTTCAGATATGCGGGTATCACACAGCGGACCAAAACCGGTATTGATGCCATAAACCGGGTGCCGGGCATGTACAATTTTTTCCACCTCGCGCCATGATTCGCCGATAGCCTGGTCAGCATCGGCATTAATGATGCCCTTTGTTTTACCTGCTGCTATATCCAGGCAAATACCTATGGTCAAATGGTCGGTACCATAATTAAATATACTATTCATGGTGGATAGGTTTCGGTTGTTTACTAAGGTTACGACTAATGCGATTGGCCAGGGGATAGGTTTGCAGGGCGCTTTCCAGCGCAGTAATGGCCGGCAATAATTCCTTGCAACCCAATTCACTGTTCATCATTTCGTTCATGGAAGCATCAACAGCATCCCAAATGGGCTTTATTCGCATAAGCAACTCCCTCCCTTTATCGGTAAAGGTTACCTGTTGTTTACGGCCATCCGTTGCACTGGTGGTGGTGGTTAGTAATTTTTTTTGTTTAAGATTGGTGATCAGCTGACTGGCCGCGGGGTGGCTCACCTCTATATGCTCGCTCAGTTCTTTTATTGATAACGTATTATGCTGCGACAGCAGATAAAAAACCGGGAACCAGCTGGCTTCAAACTCAATACCTTCCTGCTGATAAGCACGGTTGATCTCAGACAAAAAAGATTCGCTGATGCGCCTCAAACGACTGCCCAAAACCAGATATCCTAAACGCTTATATAAATTCATGATGCAATTTATATAAGTACTTATATAAATCCAAATTTTATTTTGATGGAACAGAAATAGTTCTATCTATCTAACTATCTATGGGTCGGTTTTGGCTGAAGCCAGCTTTTATGCGTTTTTATCCGTTGGCTAAAGCCAACGGCAATATTAAGCACGATGGCTGAAAACATGATTAAGTATTCCCGGAAAATTGGAAAGAAAAGAAGCAGTGATGATGGGCTGGATTTCTCCCCCAATTTTGCATGTAGGATACCCTCACTCCCGCGCTTTTTTCATCGCCCGTAACATCTGCCCGTAATCCATGTGGCGCACCATGGCATTTATGGTGTGGGCAATCCGGTTGGCGCGGGTTTGTTCGGTTTTGGCGCTTTCTATCCATTTTATAAAATAGCCGCGGTGGCTTTCAGCAATGCCGTTAAAAAACTCGCCTGCTTCAGGTTCAAATTCAAAACACTCCAGCAAATCGGCAGGTACGCTGAACTTAAAATCATCATCGGGTTCAATCCGCACGCGTAACATGGCGCCACGGTGCTTGTGCAGCGCTTTACAGATCTCTCTTTTTAGCGACATGATAAAATTGCCTTCGCCCATAGGCATCAGGGCCATACCGGCAACCGGCAGCTCGTCTAATTTACCCTTAATCCTGAATGATCTTTTATTGCCGGGCTTCATTTCCTGTGCTACATCAGCCGGAATTTCAATATAGGTCCAGCCGGTTTTTTCGCCCTGTTCTCCAAATTGTAAAATAATGGTGTTAAAGTCGACCATAAAAGTGCTTAAATATATTATTTGTTGCTAAGTATTTAAAAAAACATGCAATATGTTAAATGATTGTTAAATCGTCAAAATTCATAACATTGCTTGTAACGTTAGGGATATAGCTGATGTCTTATGAGTATAAAATTAATTAATAATAATAATAACCTTAAATAACAATACAATGAAAACTTTAAAATCAATCATGCTTGGCTTAGCTTTACTGATAGTATGCGGCGCTGCAAAAGCAAACGATAATACAGAAGGCGAAAATTTAACAAAAAATTATGCTATCAACACTTATGTTGATGCCATGACCCGCGGTAAAGTACAAGGGTTAAATGAAGTGATAGATCAATCAGCAAAATTCAGCATGTTACGCGGAAAAAGTGTTTTGAGTTTCACTAAAAGCGAAATGATCGAATCATTAAAAGCCAACAAAAATGTGGACCAGGATTGCACCACCAGCACTTCAATTGTTGAAAGCAATTCTGATTTAGCTGTTGTTAAAGTTGATATGCAATTTGATGGTTTTGTACGCAGCAATTATGTAACCATTGCCAATACCGGTAAAGGTTGGAAGATCACCAACGTTTACAGCGTTTTCAAATAAAAGTTTAGTTTTAGTTTAGTGTTAAATATGTAAGTAGAGGGCCCCGCGATGCGGGGCTTTTTATTTAATTTATTTTTCCTGTAACGTATTGAAAATAAGCCGTGTCTTATAGATACAACTTAAGTGAAATCTAAACAATAATACTATGAAAACCTTAAAATTAATAATATCCGGCATTGCTTTACTGGTAGTATGCAATGCCGCAAAAGCAAACGACAATGCAGATGGTGAAAATTTAACCAAAACTTACGCTATCAATACCTATGTTGATGCCGTAACCCGCGGCAAGCTACAAGGATTAAATGATGTGGTAGATCAAAATGCAAAATTCAGCCTGCTTAGTGGAAAAAACATCCTGAGCTATACCAGAGATCAAGTGTTTGAATCATTAAAACTCAATAAAAATGTAGAGCAGGACTGTACCACCAGCACCTCAATTGTGGAAAGCAATAGTGATATAGCCGTTGTAAAGGTTGATATGCAATTTGATGGCTTTGTACGCAGCAATTATGTAACTATTGCCAACACCGGCAAGGGCTGGAAGATCACCAATGTTTACAGTGTTTTTAAACAACTTTAGTTTTAGTTTAGTGTTAAATATGTAAGTAAGTATAAAGCCCTGCTATGCGGGGCTTTATCTTTTTAGTTTACCAGGGGTTGTAACACCGATTGCCATTTATCATAACCCTCAGGGTTAAGGTGAAGGTAATCGCTTGTAAACAAACCGGAATCCGGAGTGATTGTACCAGGCTTGTAAATAGCAGGAACCAGGTTAACAAAATGGCTTTTGGGCTTATTTTTTAAATATGCTTTTATCATGTCATTGGCCTTTGCAACCGTTGTATAATTTTTAGCCCTCACCGGACTTGGTTTTATCGACATGAAATAAATCTCGGCCTGCGGTAATTGCTGATGGATCATGGTCCATAGTTTAGTAAATTCATCAGCTACAAATGTGGCCGATTTACCATCGGCAATATCATTTTCGCCGGCATAAATAAATATCTTGCGCGGGTGATACGGGAACAGGATGTAAGGCGTATAATAATCAACCAGTTGCCATAGCTGGCAACCACCAACCCCGCGTTTAATAATGGGCTTGTCGGGAAAGCGTTGTTCCAGATCGCTCCATAGGCGGATGGATGAGCTGCCTATAAATAATATGCCGTTGGGCTTGGGGAAGCTTAAACTATCCTGGTGTTTAAAATCCAGGATCTCGTTATCAAACGGAAAGCCCTGCTGGGCAAATACATTTGCCGTAAAAGCGCAGCCAATTAAAAATAAAAGCAGTTTTAGTTTCATTGTTAAGTAGTTAACCGTTCCTCAAAAAACAAAAATGGCAATTGGTTTTCGATGCCTTTTATTACCCATACAGGCCCCTGTCCGGCGTATAATATGATCTTGATGGGCTTGTCTTGTTTTTTTTCAACCTCGGCCAATACCTGCAGGCATGATCCGCAGGAGGTAACCGGCTTGGAGAGCATAAATTCATCTGTTTGGGCGGTAACCGCCATAGCTTCAACAGGGTCATCCGGATGATTGGCACCCCAATAAAACAGAGCTACACGCTCGGCACATAAACCCGAGGGATAAGCAACATTTTCCTGATTGCTGCCATAAATGATTCTGCCGCTCTGCAAACGCAGGGCGGCCCCCACCCGGAACTTTGAATATGGTGAATGTGAGTTTTTTAACGCTTTAGCCGCCTCCAGGCACAGATCATAGTCGGCGGTGTTCAAATCCTCTAACGAATCATATTCATCAAAGGCAATTTTTATTTCGTGGTTAATCATAAATGTTTCCCCTTAAAAAAAGAAGGGGAAACAAGATAAGTATTTTTTTTTAAATAAGTTTTTTTTGACTGGAATAAAATAACGTCATTACTGTTTTTTCCAGGTGAGCCTGGTTCGGACAATGACGGGTTTAAATTCAATCAGGAAAGGCAACAACCCTACACTGCCACCGGCAAGGCCAAACTATCAGCTTCTTCGGCAACCAGCGGATTGATGCTTTCGTCATCATTCTCCACCCGCAGGTTGTTTACAATATGCAACTGGCGGGATGGCGTGTTTTTGCCCATATAATATTCCAGCAGGCCTTTAATGTTGGCATCCTTCAATATTACCGGGTCAAGGCGTATGTCTTTCCCAATAAACAATCCAAACTCATCAGGCGATATTTCGCCTAATCCTTTAAAGCGGGTTATTTCGGGTTTGTTACCTAATTTGGCAATAGCGTTTCTGCGTTCCTCGTCGCTGTAGCAATAAATAGTTTCCTTTTTATTACGTACGCGGAACAATGGTGTTTGCAGGATAAATACATGCCCGGCTTTTACCAGGTCGGGAAAAAACTGCAGGAAGAAAGTCATCAGCAGCAGGCGTATGTGCATACCATCCACATCGGCATCTGTAGCTATCACAATATTGTTATAACGCAGGGCATCCAGGCCGTCCTCAATGTTCAGGGCATGCTGCAGCAGGTTAAACTCCTCGTTCTCATAAACCACTTTTTTGGTTAGTCCGTAGCAGTTTAACGGTTTACCCTTTAAGCTGAACACTGCCTGGGTCATTACATCGCGCGATTTGGTGATAGACCCACTTGCTGAGTCGCCCTCGGTGATAAACAGGGTGGTATCCTGGCGGCGTTCATGAGTATCTTCAAAGTGCAGCTTGCAATCGCGCAGTTTACGGTTATGCAGCGATGCTTTTTTTGCGCGCTCATTGGCCAGTTTTTTTATGCCGGCAATATCTTTACGCTCCCTTTCCGACTGCAAAATACGTTTCAGCAAGGCATCGGCAACGGCTGTATTTTTATGCAGGTAGTTATCAAGTTCCTTTTTAACAAAATCATTGATAAAACCACGTACCGATGGTCCTTCCGGAGCAATGTTTTGTGAGCCCAGCTTGGTTTTAGTTTGCGATTCAAATACCGGCTCCTGTACTTTGATGGCAATAGCAGCCACGATGGAAGCACGAATATCGGCCGCGTCATATTCTTTTTTATAAAACTCGCGGATAGTTTTTACCACAGCCTCGCGAAAAGCTGCCTGGTGCGTACCGCCCTGGGTTGTATTTTGTCCGTTTACAAATGAGTAATATTCTTCGCCATAAGCCTGGCCGTGGGTCATGGCTATCTCAATATCTTCCCCTTTAAGGTGAATGATGGGATAACGCAAGGTTTCTACATCTGTATTGCGGGTAAGCAGGTCATAAAGCCCGCGTTCGGAAAAAAACTTTTGTCCGTTAAAGTTTAGTGTTAAGCCCGAATTAAGGAACACGTAGTTCCAGATCATGCTCTCCACAAACTCCGGGATAAAGCGGTAATGCCTGAAAATGGTATCGTCCGGAGTAAAATTAATGGCGGTACCATTGCGCTGGGTGGTTTCTTTTTCCGTTTCATCACGAATCAGTTCGCCTTTGGCAAATTCGGCCAGCTTGGTACGGCCATCACGGTATGATTGTACAATGAACGTGTTTGACAAAGCATTAACCGCCTTGGTACCCACCCCGTTTAAGCCCACAGATTTTTGGAATGCTTTACTATCATATTTACCACCGGTATTGATCTTTGACACACAATCGATCACCTTACCCAGGGGTATACCGCGACCATAATCGCGCACAGATACTTTATGATCGCTCATGCTTACCTCAATGGTTTTGCCCGATCCCATTACAAACTCATCTATCGAGTTATCAATGATCTCTTTCAGTAACACATATACCCCATCATCGTAAGCCGAGCCATCGCCCAGTTTACCAATGTACATTCCGGGGCGTAAACGGATGTGTTCTTTCCAATCCAGCGAGCGGATACTATCTTCACTATAATTAACTGCGTCTGCCATTTATAAAGTAGATTTTTAAAAATAGGCGCGTATATGCACCCGTTTGCAAAAATATAGTTTCGGCCTTGAACTTATCGCTCAAAACTGTCAACTTATTAACATTATGTTATTATAATTTAAATTTAAGACAGTTAGTGGCCCTATCAATGTTCTTAAAAAACTCGGGATCTTTTTCGTTGGTAAAACAAACCATGATAATAGTACCTGTGTGGTTGCGCTGCAAGGTAATTAACAAGGCGTATTTATAATGTTTGGTAGCAGGCAAATCAAGCAGATTAAGCAGATATGATTTACCGGCGTCGGCATTATATCTGTCCAGCACATTTTGCGGCATGTTACGTACAAAATAATTCCTGTCGCCCGTAAAAGCTGTGGCATGGGCCTTACCCATATCAAGGTACAATGAGTCAGGATTTGCAAGCTCGCGACCACTATCATTTTGAGATCGTTCATAACTGGCCCAGTTTTCTTTTTGCGATTTTACCTGGAACCATACTTCAAAATCCTTATCCGGCATTTCCATGGCATAATCAAAAGAAAAGTCCTCATTATTTACCGCCGCTATCTCTTTAAATCCTTTTGGAAATGTAAAAGTAATGCTGGCCTGTGCCAAAAGCTGTGAAAACTCCTTAAGCTGAACACTTACCGGAGTTGTATTTTTAATGCGTACGGGTACAGGCTTCCTTTTACCAGAGCCTGGTAACTGCTGACGCTTTACTTGTGCACCACCACTATTCGTAACAAAAAACAAAAGCACAAGCTGTAATAATATTTGCTTAGATTGTTTCACAATAGCTTTCATTTTCAGCGGGAAATACAACGTGCTTTAAATTAACTTTATAAAAGTAGAAATACAAATCAAAACTAATTAAAATTTAAAGAAATGAACAAAAGGCAAACAACCTAATCATTATTCATTTCAATCACTCTACAAACGCATTATTGACCAATTTATTTAATTTTGGTTAATTATCATCAATAAAAAATATTGACAATTAGTATTTTCAGCGCTTGTTTATACCTTTATTACTCATATAAATGAGCTAACAAGATATCAATATTGTGCAAAAAGTCTGTTATATATCATAAAAACACACTATATATCTGCAAAAATATGAAATACGAAGACATCCCCCTTATAAATAACGAAGCCAGGCACAACTTTGAACTCACGGTTGATGGTGTATGTTCATTTGTTGACTACAAATTAAGGGGCGACAAGGTATATTTAATACATACCGAAGTACCTGAGGAAATGGAGGGTAAGGGGATAGCGTCTGCCCTTGTTGAGAAAACATTTACTTACCTGGAGCAGCACAATTTAAAGATCATACCGCTTTGTGCCTATATACTGATATACCTCAAACGCCATCCCGAATGGAACAGGCTAAGAGCTTACCCGGTTGAAAATTAATATGGTGATGTGCTTACAGCTGTCCATCCGCCATCAACCACTATATTTTGCCCCGTAATGTGATTTGCCTGCGGCGATACTAAAAACAAAACAGCATTAGCCACATCCTGCACGGTAGCGGCCCGGCCCATAGGCGTAATACGCGACCAGGTATTTTGGTAACCGGCATCTTCCATGGTGCGTTCGGTTAGGGTGGCGCCAGGAGCCACGGTGTTTACGGTGATCCGGTAGGGCGATAACTCCACCACCAGGCTTTTGGCCAGCATCTCAAGCCCGGCCTTGGTCATGCCATACGCCGCCAGGTCCTTATGCGCCTGGTGCCCCGTTACCGACGACATAAACAATATACTGCCACCGCTTTTTTGCTGTATAATTTGTCTTGCTGTTCGCTGGGCTAAAAAGAAACTACCCTGCAGATTCAGGTTCATTACACTTTGTAAGGATGACGCGGGATAATCCAAAAAATCGCCATATAAGGTTATGCCGGCATTGGCAATGGCTATGGTTAGTTTACCAAATTGTTGCACCGCCGTATCAATCATTTGCTGTATAAAATTGATATCTGCTGCATCGCCGGCTAAGTCAATACAATTGCCACCAAGCTTATTAATAGTTTCAGCAGCTTTAACAGCTAACTCATTATTCACATCATTAATAAGCACAGCAGCGCCCTGCAGGGCTATTTGTTTGGCAATTTCAAACCCGATGCCTTGCCCTGCTCCTGTTACAATAGCTACCTGCCCGGTAAAATTATTAGCTGTCATTTTTTTATTTAGGTTGATCTATTAATTCATGTCCACTCCGGCCCACTATGCAAACCCTACTTTGCCAGACTTACGAAGTTTTATAAACTTCGTAAGTCTTTAATAATAATTCAGTAATTCAATAACTCACTAATTCAATCATTAATCAGTGGGAATCTCTAACCACTTCACTCCCCGATCCGCCTTTTAAAAAATCAAAGTCTGCCCCCAGGTGCGCCTGTTCCACGTGGGTTTGGTATAAATGCACGTAGCCCCGTTTGGCTATATTGGTGTTTAATACAAGCTGTTCCTTTCTGGCAGCTATTTCTTCGTCGCGTACTTCCAGGTGCAATGTTCCGGCATACACATCAAGGCTAATGATATCACCATCCTGCACAATGGCCAGGGTGCCGCCGACTGCTGCCTCGGGCGATACATGCAGCACCACTGTGCCAAAACCCGTACCGCTCATACGCCCGTCAGATATCCTCACCATGTCTCTTACACCTTTGTCCAATAGTTTTTTGGGGATGGCCATATTGCCTACCTCAGGCATTCCCGGATAGCCTTTAGGACCAACATTTTTTAATACCAGCACATTGGTTTCATCAACCTCCAGTTCGGGATCATTAATCTTGCGTTTATAATCTTCAATATCCTCAAATACAATGGCCCGCCCGGTATGGATCATCAGCTCGGTACTTGCCGCCGATGGTTTTAGTACCGCGCCGTTCTCGCACAAATTACCTTTTAAAACCACTATACCAGCCACCTCATTAAATGGCTTTTTCCAAGTGGCTATCATGTCGCGGTTAAAACATTCGCTATGCTCATAATTGTGCTTCATGGGTTTGCCACTCACCGTAATGGTATCGCCATGCAACACCTCATGTAGCTCTTTCATTAAAGCAGGCAGTCCACCTGCATAATAAAAATCCTCCATAAAATATTTACCCGATGGCTGCAGATTGGCCAGCAGCGGGATACGCTTGGCCGTGGTATTAAAATCATCCATATTCAGATCGACCCCAATACGGGCGGCAATGGCCAGTAAATGGATAATAAAATTGGTTGACCCGCCAATGGCCGCGTTTACGCTGATGGCATTTTCAAAGGCCTGTGGCGTAAGGATGTCTGATAATTTAAGATCCTCGCGCACCATATCCACAATACGGTTACCCGACAGATGGGCCAGTACTTTACGGCGTGAATCGGCAGCGGGTATAGCAGCATTTTCGGCCAGCGAAAGTCCTAAAGATTCAACCATACAGGCCATGGTTGACGCGGTACCCATTACCGCGCAATGCCCCCGGCTGCGGGCCATGCAGGCTTCGGCGGTATACAGTTCCTCATCGCTCATATGACCAGCCCGGTGGTCCTCAGAAAAACGCCAGATATCTGAGGTTCCTATATCATGTCCGCGGTATTTGCCCGTAAGCATGGCCCCACCCGAAACTACAATAGTCGGTATATCAACGCTACAGGCTCCCATAATAAGGGCGGGGGTTGTTTTATCGCAACCGCAAAGCAGTACTACACCATCAAGCGGGTTTGCCCTGATGGATTCTTCCACATCCATGCTCACCAGGTTGCGGTACAGCATGGCGGTGGGTTTTATCAGGGTTTCGCCTAGTGACATTACCGGGAACTCCACCGGATAGCCGCCCGCCTCATAAATACCGTTTTTTACAGATTCGGCCAGTTCCCTGAAATGCGCGTTGCAGGGCGTCAACTCCGACCATGTATTACAGATTCCGATCACCGGCTTGCCTTGCAGCTGGTGCGCCGGGATACCCTGATTTTTCATCCAGGCCCGGTATATAAAACCATCCTTGCCCGTTTTACCAAACCATCCCCTGCTTCTAAGTGGTTTATTGTCCATAAGTTATTGGTCTTTTTGAAGGTTCAATAAGCAAATATATATTTCTGTAAATCGTTTTAGGTAATAAATA
>Ga0193717_1002632_pt1 | contig 10274 bp, 13 predicted proteins | sample U2c2metaG_FD_145900 | JGI IMG/M metagenome (GOLD analysis project Ga0193717, IMG submission 145900) | Soil microbial communities from a riparian zone of the East river system, Colorado, United States - U2c2 | ecosystem: Environmental > Terrestrial > Soil > Riparian zone | place: USA: East River...
ACCACCACGACGATCGCCGCCGGTTCGCCGTCGATCGTGGTGGAACTGCTCCAGCGCGCGATGGCCAGTTCCGGTGTGCGGGGCGAACTGCGCATGACCTTCGGCGCACGGCTCACGCGGTTGCTGTTCTGGCTGGGCGGATATCCCGAAACCGAGGCGAGGGCCGTGGTGGCGATGACCACCGACGTCGACCTCGCCGCCGAGATGCGGCTCATCCTCGCCTTCATCGACTACAACCGGGGAGAATCCGAGCGCGCGATCGAAGCGCTCAAGGAAACCGCGGTCGACCCGGCCGTGCCGCAGCTGTGGCAGGTCCGGCATCGGGTGCTGCGGGCCATGCTCGAACGGCTGCTGCACGACGACCAGGCCGCCGCCGAAGCCGACGCGCTGAGCGCACTGGCCGCGGCGACCGCGGACGGGGACGTGCTCGCCATCGCCCAGTCGCTGCAGGATCTTTGGCGGTTCGAATCGGTGAACCGGCGGCACGAACGGGCACTCGCGCATATCGACAAGGCGCTCGAAGTGGTCAGAGACAATCTGGATCTCGCCGACTTCCAGCTCGCCCTGCTCGACAACAAGGTGTTCACGCAGCACAACCTCGACCGGCTCGACGACGCCGGCCGGACGCTCATCGAAGCCGACGATCTCGCCACCCGCCGGGGCCTGCCAGGTGGCCTGCGGCTGCCAGCGGCCACCCACTGGTTCTGGCTCGGCCGCTGGGACGACGCCCTCGTCCAGCTCGACGCGGTGGTGCGGGAAGGCCCGGAGATCACCCTCTACGGGTTGCGGCAGCGCTGGGGAATCCTTTTGCTGCACGGGGTTTCCGCGCTCATCGCCGCGCACCGGGACGACTCGGCCAGCTTGGAGACCCATCTCAAGGCCGCCGAGAAGTACGCACGGTCCACAATGGAGCAAAAGGAGTATTGCGACTTTCTCCTTGCGGCGTCGGCCATCGCGGCCGAGCAGGGCGGCCGGCTGGACGAGGCGCTGGAGGAGCTGGCGCCGGTGCTGGATCCGAGGTACGCGCAGATGATGTTGCGCCACCAATGGTTGCCGACCATCGTGCGCCTGGCGCTCGACGCCGGGCGTCCCGAAGTCGCGAGGAAAGCGCTCGACGTCTGCGAAACCGAAGCGGCGGCCGAAGTCGAACCGGCCAGGGCGACCGCCGCCGCGGCTTGGTGCCGCGGGCTGATCGACGGTGACCCGGAACTGGTGCTGCCGGTCATCGCGAGGTATCGGGAACTGGGCCGCAAATTCGAAGCCGCGATGGCCTCCGAAGACGTCGCCGTTCTGCTCGCCGCGGCCGGACGGCTCGACGAAGCCCGGCGCAGTTTCCTGGAAGCCGTTGCGGTGTACGCCGAAGTGGGCGCGATGTGGGACGTCGGCCGGGCCGAGTCGCGGCTGCGGCCGTTCGGGATCCGGCGCACGAGCCGCGTTCCGGTGTCCGGCGGGGAACGGCTTTCGCCGCTGGAGCTGCGGATCGCGGAACTGGTCGCGGCGGGCTGGCCGAACCCGGACATCGCCACGCAGCTGACCCTGCCGCGCAGCGCCGTCCAGGTGCACGTGACGCGGATCCTGCAAAAGCTGGCCGTCGGCTCGCGCCTGGGCGTCACCCCCACCACCCTCACCCACTACAGCTCTTGAGCTGGCGATCTCGTGGCGCGCACCTACTATCAGGACCATGGACCTACCCGTGATGCCGCCGGTCAAGCCGATGTTGGCGAAGGCCGTGCATGAGGTGCCGCGTGCGCCGGGGCTCACCTACGAGCCGAAGTGGGACGGCTTCCGCTGCATCGTGTTCCGCGACGGCGACGAGCTGGAGCTGGGCTCCCGCAACGACCGCCCGTTGACGCGGTACTTCCCCGAGCTCGTCGAGCTCCTTCGCGCCGCGCTGCCCGACCGGTGTGTGGTGGACGGCGAGATCGTGGTCGTCACCGACGACGGCCTGGACTTCGACACGTTGCAGAACCGGCTGCATCCGGCCGCGTCGCGGGTGAAGAAGCTGGCGGAGGAGACCCCGGCGAGTTTCGTGGCCTTCGACCTGCTCGCGCTCGGCGACCGCGACCTCATGGGCGAGTCCTTCAGGGAGCGTCGACGTCTCCTGGAAGGCATCCTCTCGGGCGCGTTGTCGCGGGTCCATCTGACGCCGGTGACCGAGGACCCGGACCTCGCGCAGGACTGGTTCACCCGGTTCGAGGGCGCGGGCTTCGACGGCGTGATGGCGAAACCGGGCGACGAGCCGTACGAGCAAGACAAGCGGGTCATGTGGAAGGTGAAGCACGAGCGCACCGCGGACTGTGTGGTCGCCGGCTACCGCATGCACAAGGACGGCGTCGGTGTCGGCTCGTTGCTGCTGGGCCTGTTCGACGACGAAGGCAGGCTGCACCACGTCGGCGTGGCGAGCAGTTTCACCGCCGCCCGCCGCAAGGAGCTCGTCACCGAGTTGGCGCCGCTGCGCGAACGCGCGCTCGAAAACCACCCGTGGCGGGACTGGGCCGAGGCGCAGACCGAGGCGGGCGGCCGCATGCCGGGGGGAGTGAGCCGCTGGACCGGAACCAAGGATCTGTCGTGGGAGCCGCTGCGGACCGAGCTCGTCGCGGAGGTCCGCTACGAGCATGTCCTTTCCGGACGGTTCCGCCACGGCGGCAGGCTGGTGCGGTTCCGCGCCGACCGGACGCCGGAGTCGTGCACCTACGGCCAGCTCGAAGAGGTCGCGCCGGCCGAGTTGGCGGCGTTGTTCCCCGAGGTCAGTCCTTGAAGAACGCCGTGAGCATCGGGGCGAGGGCCTTCGGTTTCACGATGTGCGTCTGACCCGGCAGCGTGCGGTGCTCCGCGTTGGGCAGCACCTCGGCGAGGGCCTTCACGCCGTTGCGCATCCAGACGGGGCTTTTGCCACCGTCCACCACGAGCGTCTTCGTGGTGGTGCGCCAATGATCCGTGGGCAACGGTTCGCCTTGCTGATACGGCCCGACGAAACTCAGGTCGTAGGGCAGCGTGTGCGCGACGGCCTTGAGCTTCGACCACGCGGGCATGAGCGGCATGATCGCCACGAAGATCGACGGCACCCGGACGCCCTTGGTCATGAAGAGCCGGATCGCCTGGGCCCGGCGGTTCGACAGCACCAGTTTGGACAGTTGCCCCGGGAAGTCCGCGGGCACCGGCGGCCGGGTGTGGTCGACGACGAGCGGCGGTTCGTACAGCGCGAGCTTCGTGACGGACAGGCCCCGCTCCACCGCTTCGAGGGCCAGCATCGCGCCGGAGGAGATGCCGTAGACGTGCGCGGAGCCGCCGGCCTCGGTGATGAGCGCTTCGATGTCCTCGATCTCGCGGTCCACTTCGTACAGGTCGGCGTCGCCACTGCTCCCGCGGCCGCGCCGGTCGTAGACGTACACGGTGAAGTCCTTCGCCAGTTCCGCGGCCAGCGGGCGGCTCGGCCCGGACTCGCGATGGCAGAGCGCTCCGTCCACCAGAATCAGCGGAGGCCCGTCGCCCGACTTCTCGAACGCGATCGTGGTGCCGTCCTTCGAGAACACCGTGCCCATGCGAGTCTCCGATCGGTAGACGATCACAGCGGGCCGAAATAGACCCAGGTGCCATCATCGCGGACGAAACGGCTGTCCTCGTGAAGAAGAGCCGCCTGCCCACGTTCGCGGTAGTGCGCACGGAACTCGACGGTGCCTTCGGCGTGGAGCAGGCCTCCGCCTGTCTTACCCAGGATTTCGAGCCGCGTCCAGCGGGTATTCGGGTCAAGATCGACCTCGGCCGGCCGGGTCTCGGGATGCCACGACCGCAGCAGATACGCCTCGTCCCCGACGGCGAACGCGCTGTAGCGAGAGCGCATCAGCGACTCCGCGGTCGGGGCGGTGCTCTCTCCGCTGTGGATGCGGCCACAGCATTCGGCGTAGGGCTTGTCGAGTCCGCAGGGGCAATGACGGTTGTTCTTGGCCATGCCGATCAGTGTGGCCGACAACTTTTTCGCGGGTCCGCCCGTATTAGGGGAAGTGAGATCTGCTTCGGCCCCACGGGAGACGTCCATGCGAAGAGCGGTTCCGGTTTTGGTGATCGGCGTGCTCGCGCTGGTCACGGCTTGTTCGGCGGCGGGCGAAGGTCCGCGGCGGGTCGCCGAGACTTCGAGCCTCGCCTCCGCGCCGCCGGTGCCAACGTTGCCAGTGCCGCCGAGCACGACGACGACCCTGCCGCCACCACCACCTGTCGCGCCCTGCTCGAACGCGGTGGCCTGCGTGAGCTTGTCCACGAAGCAGGCCTGGCTGGTGCGCGGCGGCGAGGTCGTCTTCGGGCCGGTGCCGATCATGTCCGGGAAACCGGGGCACGAGACTCCGGTCGGGAAGTTCCGGGTGGCCTGGAAGGACCAGGAGCACTACAGCAGCGAGTTCGCCGGGATGCCGATGCCGAACTCGGTGTTCTTCGCCGCGGGCGGCATCGCCTTCCACGCCGGAAGCCTCGATGAGGGTTCACACGGTTGTGTGCACCTCTCCGACGCGGCCTCGCTGACGTTCTTCGAGTCGCTGAAGGTCGGCGACTCCGTCGAAGTGCAGGCCTAGGAGCTCACCGTTCGGGCCGGTCGATGATCCGGAGCCAGCTTCCGTCCGGCTGGCGCCGGGCGACCTGCGTCCGGCCGCCCGTGCCGTCGGCGGGGCGGGTCGAGGTGAGGGCGAGGTCACCGTGGCGAAGGGTTGGCAGCGAGTCCTCCACCTTGAACTCGATCGGGCTAGCGAGCATCTGCTTGAACACTTCGAGGATGGCTTCGCGGCCGATCGTGGTGCTTCCGGGCGGATAAGCGAGCACCGCGTCGGGCTCGTAGAGATCGGCGAGTCCGTTTGCGTCACCGGCGTTAGCCCGTTCGACGAACATCCGGGCCATATCTTCCGGTTCGGCGGCCTTGGCTTGGTTGCTCTGCGTCATATATCAATCGTGCAACGGCTCCAGTGAGAAGTCCAAGAGCTGGTTTTTCTGACTACTAGAATTATTTGTTATGGAACTTCGGCAGCTTGAGTACTTCGTGGCGGTTGTGGAGGAAGCGAACTTCACTCGCGCGGCGGAAAAAGTGCATGTGGCGCAACCGGGGGTGAGCGCGCAGATCCGCCGGTTGGAGCGAGAGCTCGGTCAGCCCCTGCTGGACCGTTCGGGTCGCACGGTCCGGCTGACCGAGGTCGGCGCCGCCGTGCTGCCCTTCGCGAAGGCCGCGCTCGCCGCCGTCGAAGGAGCGCGGCTCGTTGTCGACGAGCTCGCCGGCCTGACGCGGGGCCGGGTCGCTGTCGGCATGGTGACCTCGGGCTTCGCCGCGACCATGTCGGACCTGCTGGCCGACTTCCATCGCGACTACCCGGCCGTGGAAATCACGCTGACCGAAGCGAATTCCGACAATTTACTCAGCGGGCTGCAAAACGGGGAACTGGACCTGGCGCTGGTGGGTTTGGCGACGCCGCCGCCCGCCGGGGTCGAAACCCAGGTCCTCGTCGACGAACGGCTCGTCGCCGCCGTCGGACGCGAAGATCCACTGTATGGCACCAGAAGCATCACTCTGGAGGGACTGCGGGATCGGGAGCTGATCTGTCTTCCGCGGGGTACCTGCGCGCGAGCATCGACGGCGGGTTCGCCGCGACGGGGTTCAGCCCCAGGATCGCTTTCGAGGCAGGGGATCCCAGCGTGCTCGCGCAGTTGGCCGTGCGCGGGCTGGGTGTCGCCATCCTGCCGGAATCGCTGGGGAGTTCTTATCCGGACCTGCACGCGCTCACCATCACGAAACCGCGGCTGCGCTCACGGGTCGAGCTGGCCTGGCGAGCGGACGGACCGGTCAGTCCCGCGGCACGGACGTTGATCGACTACGCCCGAGCAGTGCTGGCCAAAGAAGGCTGACGGTACAAGGCTTACGAGGCAGCCTGAAGCAGTTCGACCTCGACGGTCACGGTGCACTCGCAGCCGCCGTCGACCAGCTCGCAGTCGATGGTCAGCTGGTGGCGTTCGGTCTCGAGGTCGAGGCAACGGATCTCCGTGCATTCGACCAGGCCGTCCGGGTGTAGCACCAGCGTTCCGTGACAGTGGTCGAGATCGGCGATGCAGCTCGCGCACTCCATGATCACGCCTTCCGCGGTCGTCTTTCGAGTTCCCACAGGTCTTACTACCACCGGGGACCGACAGATCCTGGCATACGCGCGGCGTGTCGCCGGAGAGCCCGCCCACAATTCCGCAACTCCTGGCGTGCTACATGTTCGGGGACTCAGGCGCTCTTGGTGGGACGGCGTTTCGTGGCGGGCTTGACCTCGGTGTCCGCGACCTTCTTGGCCCGCCGCGCGGGTGCCTTCGCGGCCGGGGCGCGGGTCTTCTTCGCGGCGGAAACGCTGGCCTGCAACGCCGACATGAGGTCGACGACTTCGGCCTTCCCACCTGCGACGACCGGCCTGGTGGTGTCCTTGCCGTCGATCTTGGCCTGGATCAACGAATCGAGCGCCTCGCGGTAGCTGTCCTCGTACTTGTCCGGCTCGAACACGGGCTCGGCGAGCGAGTCGATCAGCGAACCGGCCATGGTCAGCTCCTGCGGCCGGACCTGCGGCGGGTCCTCTTGCAGGAACGCGAAGTCCGGCACGCGGACCTCGTCCGGCCAGAGCATCGTCGTCATCACCAGGACGTCGGAGACCACACGCAGCACGGCGAGCGCCTCCCGCTGGCGTAGCGCGACCTTGGCGATCGCGACCTGCCCCGACTTGTGGAGCGCGTCCCTGAGCAGCACATACGGCTTGGTGGCCGCCTTCTGCGGCTCGAGGTAGTACGACTTGTCGAAGTTGATCGGGTCGATCGACTCCAGCGGCACGAACTCGAGGACGTCGATCGTGCGGGAGCTGGACAGCGGCAGCTCGGCGAGGTCGGCGTCGGTGATGACCACCATCTCGCCGTCGGAAAGCTCGTAGCCCTTGGCTATCTCGGCGTACGGGACTTCCTTGCCGTCGACCGTGCAGAACCGCTTGTACTGGATCCGGCCACCGTCGGCCTCATGGACCTGGCGCAGCGACACGTTCTTGTTCTCCGTCGCCGCGTACAGGTGGATCGGGATGGAGACCAGCCCAAAGGAGACAGAACCCTTCCACATCGCCCGCATGGTGATCGACCTCCGTCGTCCCCGTCAGATGGCACTGTCTGTGACGGTACCCTGCTCAGGCAGTGTGCGACACTCCCCGACCAGCGCAAACAGGTCGCGGACGGCCCAACCGGGTCAGTGGTCTCAGTGGTCGACGGTGACGAGCAGCGAGCCGTCTTCGGTCCGGACCTCGAACCGCTCGATCTCGGTCGCGGTGAGGGCCGTCCCGCCGGAGACACGCAGCGGAGCAGGCGATTCGGGGACGCCGTAGCCCTTGACCGGCACAGACCAGCTGGTCATGACCTGCGACTCGCCGCCGTAGGTGACGGCGAGCAGCCGGCACGTCAGCGGCCCGGTGATCCCGCCCAGCTCGAGGTCGGCCTGCGTGCCCCACTCTTTCGGGGTCAGCGAGACCTTCGCGTTGATCGTGTCGAGATGGGCGATTTCGGACTGCGCCTTGTTGATGCCGTCGTTCGGGCTCGCGGCGGAACCGGTGTGCACCTCGGGCAGCGTCGTGGACTCCGCCGCGAGTGGCGCGGCCGGTTCCTGTCCGCCGGAGGTGAAAGTCAAGGTCAGCAGGGGGCCCGCGACGATGAGCAGCGCCGCGGCGGCGACCAGTATCCGCGACCGCGAGCGCTGTTTCCGCCTGCTGGAGGCGGCCTCGTCGAGCAGGGTGGCCAGCGGCTGCCCGCCTTCCGCCGCCGCGCTGCGGACGGGAGCCGGGACAGGCCGCATCTCCTGGCTGTCGGTGCTGGAGGGCACGGGGGGACCAGGCCAGCGCTTCTTGACCTTGGCGAGCAGATCAGGCAGGTCGTGCAACTCGAGGAGATCGAGCTGGCAGTGAGGGCACCCTTGCAGGTGCTCCTCGAACGCGGCGTGGTCTGAAGCGTCCAAGATGCCGAGGACGTAGGCGGCCATATCCGTATGGGCCGTCCCGGTCATCCGTGCCTCACCCCCGATCCCGCAGCGCCCGGCGTAATGCTCGGACGGCATGGTGCACTCTCGATTTGACCGTACCCGGAGGCACGCCGAGAGACGCCGCGACGTCGTTCACGGTTCGGTCACGCATGTACGTCTGCATGATCGCTTCGCGTTGTTCGGGGGACAGGCCGCGAAGAGCCTCGTAAATCACCATGGACGCGAGAGTCCGCTCTGACTCGTCGGGCACGTAGACAGTATCGACGTCGGCTTCCTCAACCTCCTCGGGACGGGCACGGCGGCTGCGCCAGCCGTCGATGACGATGCGCCTGGCGACGGTGTAGAGCCAGGCCTGCAGCATCTCGGGCTGCCGGTCGAGCTTGTCGGCGTTGCGCCAGGCCCTGATGAGGGTTTCCTGCACTACGTCTTCAGCCCATTGCCGATCGTGTCCGTTCAGTTTCAGTACATGCGCCATCCACGCACGGCCGCATTCCTGGTACAGCGCTGTCACCAGCTCATCACGGCCATGCGTATCGGCGCGTTGATCAACTGGGGGGCGAAGTGTTCGACTGTGGCGACCCACGGGGGACATCCTTGTGCGAGAACTCCCTCCCCGTCTAGTAGCAACATCGAAATCACGGTGCGTGATTCTTTTTCTTTTTCGTAACTTTCTTTGAACCGTGCCCGGGTGGGCGCCGTATCCCACTGTGAAGGCCCCTTGTAAGCGTCGTTCCCCCGCGACGAAACCGATCCACTCGCGACACAGAAGTGTCCACAGTGGATCTTTCACGCCCTTTTTCAGTCGTCCGTGGCGATGGCACGTGCACTGCCTGCCCACGACGGAAAGGAAGTCATGACCGCAGTACGCCGTTCGTTCTTACCCGTCGCTCTCGCCGGCACCGCGGTTCTCCTGCTCGCCACTGGTTGCGTCGAGGACGGCTCCGCCGCTTCGTCCTACGGCTCCGGCCAGCCCCAACCCTCGCAGCAGCAGCAACATCCCCCAGGTCACAGTGCCGCGGCGGGTGCCGCAGGACAGGCCGAGGACGATGAGCCCGGACTGTCCGCCGTCCGCGCGTTCGACATCGGGAAACTCGTTGTGGACGGTGGGGGATTCACCCTCTACCGCTCCGACAAGGACACCGCGAAGCCCTCGAAGTCCAACTGTGCGGGCAAATGCGCCGAGGAATGGCCGCCGATGGTGTCGGTCGCGGACCTCAAGCTCCACAACATCGACGAGAAACTCGTCGGTTCGTTGATCCGGGCGGACGGTGTAGAGCAGGTGACGCTGGCCGGCTGGCCGCTCTACCGGCACGGCACCGACGAAATGCCTGGTGAAACCTCCGGGCAGAGCGTGAACGGAACCTGGTTCGCCGTCGCGCCCGACGGCAACAAGGTCACGGTGACCGACGGTGGGCTGTCCGGTGAGTTCGGCCTCTGACCGGACAAGGCGCCATATCCACCGGGCATTGGTCCTAATGGTCGCCTTGTTCTTAAGCCAAATAGCCCTGTCCGGACCGGCTTCGGCCCAGCAGCCCGCCGACGGGCCGCTCGGGCCTGCCGACATCGAATTGCTGACGAAGGTGCGCCTGGCCGGTTTGTGGGAGATGCCCGCCGGTGAATGGGCCGAGAAACGATCCGAGAACGCGCGGGTCAAAGAAGTCGGAATGACGATCATGGTCGACCACGGCCGGCTCGACTCGATGACGCGCGCGCTCGCCGGGCAACTCGGTGTGCCACTGCCGTCGCAGCCGAACTCCGACCAGCAGAGCTGGTTGAACGAGATGCAGAACGCCCGCACCGCCGCGGAGTTCGACCAGGTCTTCGGCAACCGGCTGCGCGCGGCACACGGCGCGATCTTCTCGGTCATCGCGGCGGTCCGCGCCGGTACGCGCAACGACCGCATGCGGGAGTTCGCGACGACGGCCAACCAGGCCGTGATGCGGCACATCACGCTGCTCGAGAGCACCGGCCTGGTCGACTACAACCGGCTCCCCGAAGCGTCGACCGCACCGAAGCCGCCGCAGATCGTCGACATCGACCCCGTCGACGTGGCCACCGTCGTCGGTGTCGCCATGATCGAGATCCTGGCCACCGTCTTCCTCATCGGGCTGCTCCGCAAACCCTCGCGACAGGGGACCCGCCGGCGCGTGGAGGACACCTCCGCCCACTCGCTGCCCGCGGATCCCTTCGTCACCTCCAGAAGCTGATCACAGGAGAAGCCTTGTCCCTGTTCGGAAAATCCCATGTACGCCGTACTCGCTGA
>Ga0193717_1002633_pt1 | contig 10273 bp, 9 predicted proteins | sample U2c2metaG_FD_145900 | JGI IMG/M metagenome (GOLD analysis project Ga0193717, IMG submission 145900) | Soil microbial communities from a riparian zone of the East river system, Colorado, United States - U2c2 | ecosystem: Environmental > Terrestrial > Soil > Riparian zone | place: USA: East River...
TGCGCATCGCCGTCGGGCTCTCCGCGTCGGAAACCGCCGAAGCACTCGGCATCTCCCCCGGGAACGTGCGGGTCACTCAGCATCGCGCCCTGACCCGGCTGCGCGGCATGGTCAGCCGGGAAGACGAGTTCTAGCCCAGCGTGCCCCGGCCGGGCTTCCCGGCAGCACAACGTCAAACTCCACCGGCCGACCCAGCTGCTCGCCGCTCACTGCCGCCGGGCGGCCGGGTTCGTTGCCGCGCTCCATGAACCGCTGGTCAGCCGGGGCTGGATCCCGCCGTACGAAGTGCTCGCGGGGTTCACTTATCCCGACTCCTAGACTCCTTGTGAGAACGCGGTTTCGTGCCCAGCGGAGGAGAAGACGATCTTGTCGCAGCGAGCCCAGCGAGTGACCGTGCCGGACGGCGAGTTCGACCTCCCCCTGTGGCTTCCCAGCGCGCCCACGGGACCGGGATTGGTGCTGATCCAAGAGATCTACGGCCTCGACGGCTACCTGAAGTCGGTGGCTTCGGAACTGGCTTCGCTCGGCTACGTCGTGGCCGTCCCGGACCTGTTCTGGCGCGACGTCCCGAACTGGTCGTCCGGTCACGACGAACGCGGGCTCGCGGCGTCGATGGACGTCGTCAGCCGGTTCGATCAGAAGCTCGGCCTGTCGGACGTCCTCGCGTCGCTGCACCATCTTCGCGGGTTGCCGGAGGTCGAGGGCGGCGCCGGCGTGTTCGGGTTCTGCCTCGGCGGTTCGCTCGCGTTCGAGGCGGCGGCGAAGTCGGATCCGGACGTCGCCGTGTCCTTCTACGGTTCGTCGGTACCGGATGAGATCGGGCTGCTTCCCGAGGTCACCTGCCCGGTCCAGTTCCACTTCGGCGGGCAGGACCCGTACATCCCGCGGCCCCGCATCCAGCTCGTCGTCAACGCGGTCGCCGGTCATCCCGGCGCCGAGATCCACATCCAGGAACAGGCCGGGCACGCGTTCCACAACCATGTCGCGCCGATGTTCCACAACGCCGAAGCCGCGGCCGTGGCGTGGCGGCTGACGACGGGGTTCCTGGCACGGACCTTGCCGACACCGGCATAGGCAGGTTTCAAGTACCTTCTTGTCATGGCCACCTTGGTGTCGTTCCACGCCCATCCCGACGACGAGTGCATCGCCTGCGGCGGTGTCATGCGCAAAGCCTTCGAAGAAGGCCACCGGGTGGTCCTCGTCGTCGCCACCCGCGGCGAAAACGGTGAGGTGCAGGAAGGTTTCCTCACCGCGGGCGAGGAACTCTGGGAGCGCCGGGTGATCGAGACCCACGCGGCGGCCGAAATCCTGGGGGCGGAGCGCGTGGAGTTCCTCGGCTACGTCGACTCGGGGATGATCGGCGAGCCCGAAAACGACGTGCCGGGCTCGTTCTGGACAGCGTCGGTCGAGGAGGCCGCCGAGAAGCTGGCCGCGATCCTCCGCGAGGAGAACGCCGAAGTACTCACCACCTACGACGACAACGGCGGCTACGGCCACCCGGACCACATCCAGGTGCACCGCGTCGGCAAGCGTGCCGCCGAACTCGCCGGCACGCCGAGGGTCTACCAGAACACGATGAACCGCGACCATATGCGGCGAGGCCTCGAAGCGGCTGTGGCCGCGGGCATCATGAGCGAGGTCGAGATACCGGACCCGAGTGAGAACTTCGGGAAGCCCGAGTCGGAGATCACCACTGCCGTCGACGTCACTCCGTATCTCGAGCACAAGCGCAAGGCCATGCGCGCGCACGCCAGTCAGATCAGCGAGTCGTCGTTCTTCCTCGCGATGCCGGACGACGCCTTCGCGCACGCGTTCGGCATCGAGTGGTTCATCCGCGACGGCCAAGGACCCGGGATCACCGAAACGGACCTGATGGCAGGGCTTTAACCGAGCGCCGCCGTCACGTCGAGTTCGACCGATTGGCCGGGGAACCAGGGGCATCGTTCGGGGAGGTCTCGTGCAGCGGACCATCGACTGGGTGGACGGCTCGGTCGTCATCATCGACCAGTGCGCGTTGCCGGGGATCTACCGGACGCTGCGGCTGGACACCGTCGACGAGCTGATCGACGCGATCGCCCGGCTGGCCGTCCGTGGCGCTCCGGCACTCGGGGCGGCGGGCGCGCTCGGTGTCGTACTCGCGGCGCGTGCCGGTGGGGCTGTTTCAGAGGAAGCCGCGCGGGTGGCGAAAGCCCGGCCCACCGCGGTCAATCTCAGCTGGGGTGTCGCGCGGGCGCTGGCGAAGTTGCCCGAGGGTGTCGACGCCGTGCTGGCCGAAGCGCTCGAGATGCTGGACGAGGACGAACGGACCAACCGTGAGGCTTCGCGGCTCGCCTCGGAAGTCGTGCTGGACCTGTGCGGGCGGCGGCCGCTGCGGTTGCTGACGCACTGCAACGCCGGACGGCTGGCGACAGTCGGCTGGGGCACGGCGTTGGGCGTGTTGTGGCATCTGCGGGCCGGTGGGTTCGTGGATTCGGTGCTGGTGGACGAAACCCGGCCGCTCCTGCAGGGTGCGCGGCTGACCGCGTGGGAACTCGCCGAGGCCGGGATCCCGTACCGGGTGCTGCCTGACAACGCCGCTGCCGCCGCGATGTCCCGCGGTCTGGTGGACTGCGTCCTGGTCGGTGCCGACCGCATCGCCGCGAACGGCGATGTGGCGAACAAAATCGGCACCTACGGGCTGGCCATCGCCGCGCGGCACCACGGCATTCCGTTCGTCGTGGTCGCCCCACAGTCCACAGTGGACTATTCGCTTCCCGACGGCGGTTCCATCGTCATCGAGGAACGCTCCCCCGTCGAGGTCACCCATCTCGCCGGGGTCGCGATCGCCCCGCCCGGCGCCGACGCCTTCAACCCGGCCTTCGACGTCACCCCCGCTTCCCTGGTCACCGCGCTGATCACCGAAACCGGCCCACATCCCGCGTGAGTGCAGCCTGTGCACGGGCGTGGTCGATCTGTGGACGAGTTTTGTCACTCGATCGTGGGTATCTCCGGGCTCGACCTGGCCTGCGTTGATGACGGTTCGAATTGTGTCGGTGACGTTTGGTAGCTTCGAACGCATGATCGACACAGAGACACGAAGACCGAGCCCAGCGGGGTGGGATTTCTCCACCTTGATCACTTTGACCGAAGGAGACCCTGACGAAGCAGCCACTCTTACCCTGATTCACCGCGCCTCCCAGGCCCAAGCCCAGCTGGAAGCGGTCCGGATGCGGATGCTCAACCGGTATTCCCGCCTGCATGGCGATGACCGGACCGCGCGGGACGAGCTGGCGTGTATCGAGCACGTGAGTACCGCGAAAGCGGGTAACGACCTGCGCCTGGCCAACGCGTTGGCGACTCGGCTGCCGCAGACGGCCGAAGCGTTGGCCGCCGGGGCGGTGAACTACGACCAGGCAGCACGGATCGCGCGGGCCACGGGTGTGCTGTCTTCGGAGCACGCCCTCGCCGTGGACGCGGCGGTGTTGCCGCTGGGGCTGGAGAAGACCCCGCGCCAACTGGGGGAGTTCCTGCGCCGGCTCATCGCGAAGATCGATCCGGGAGGTGCGGCGGACCGGGCGCGGAAACGCAAAGCCGGGCGCCGAGTCGCGGTGGAGCACGATCACGACGAGATGTCGTGGGTGCATGCCTATCTCTCGTCGGAGGACGCTCTCGCGATCGATGAACGCCTTGACCTGATCGCGCGGTCGGTGAAGAGCGCGGGTGGTGAGGATCGGACGATCGGGCAGTTGCGAGCTGATGCGATTCGGGATCTGCTGTTGGGGAAGTTTTCCAGCAAGGTCACCACACATGTGTATGTGGCGTGCAATGCCACCACCCTGCTGGGGTTGGATGATCTGCCGGGGAATCTGCGGGGGTACGGTCCGATTTCGGCGGAGAAGGTCCGTGAACTCGGCTACCGCCTCAAAGCGTTGTGGTCCGGCGTGTTGGTGGATGAGAAGGGGTATGCGCAGCGGTTGGCGACGAAGAAGTACAAGCCGGGTGAGTTGCTGACGGAGTTCGTTCGGTTGCGGGATCAGACGTGCACGTTCCCGGTGTGTATGAAACCGTCGCAGCTGTCGGATATTGATCATCTGGTGCCGTTCGACCAGGGAGGCGCGACTGATCACCACAATTGCGGGCCGCGCTGTCGATGTCACCACCTGGCCAAGCAGTCCGGGCTGTGGACCGTTACCCGTGGGGTCGATGGTGAGGACATTTGGTTGTCCACCGTCACCGGCGCCAGTTATGTCAATCGTGCTGAGCCGCTGATACCCGAGGTAGCCCTGAAGGTGGCCTCCTGAGTCAGCCCACGAGCGAGCGATAAAACTCAAGATGCCGGGCGGCCGCGGCGGGCCAGGTATACCGGGCAGCCAACGCCCGACCCGCTTCACGACGGGCTGCGGGCTCGGCCAAGGCGGCGCGCAGCTCTCGGGCGAACCCCGCCGGGTCGGTGGCGAAACGGGCCACCCCGCCGAAGACCTCTTGCAACACCGGGAGGTCTCGGGTCACCACGGGGATTCCCGCGGCCAGCGCTTCCATGGCGGCCATGCCGAATCCCTCCTTTGTGGACGGGAAGGCGAAGACACTCGCCGAGGCGAACAACGAAGGGAGCTCGTCATGAGCGACCGGGCCTAGGACAACGGGTTCCACACCCAGCTCCGCGGCACGCTTCTCCCACCGATCGCGGTAATCGCGGTAGTCGAACAGCGTTTCGCCGCCAGCGATGACCAGGCGCACGTCGGGGAGTTCCTCGCGTAGAAGGGCGTAGGCCTCCAAGAGGTCCATCGTGCCCTTGCGAGGCTCTATCCCGCCGACAGCCAGGACGAACCGGCCGAAGGGCCACGCACCTGGCGACGCCGCGGCGAACCGATCGGCGTCGACGCCGTTGGGGATGACCGTCGGGTGGATGCCCCAGCCGTCGGACACTTCACCGGCCACCGCCGCCGAGACGCAGATATGGGCGAACGGGCGGACGATCGCGCGTTCGTGACAGGCCGCGAGTTCGGGGGTGGTGAACTGGTCGAGATGATGGATCGTGCGGACGCACCGGTCCACCGCGTTGGCGCTGATGCAGTCCTGGGCGTGGACGATATCGAACTCGTCGGGAGTGAAAGCCGCTCGGAGTACGGCGATCGAACGGAGGATGCGTTCGCCGACAGTCTCTTCGCCGATGTCCGGGAACGGGACGACAGCCAGGCGCACACGGGGGTCCACCGGGCGGAAGAAGCCGGTGTCACCGCCGCGGCTCAGGGTCCAGACCGTGACGTCTTGGCCAAGCTCAGCGAGCGCTTCAGCCAGGGCGAGGGTATGGACCACGCCGCCGCGCGGTTTCGTCGAGTAGCTGAGCAGGGCGATCTTCATGACGCCCCTCGGTAGCTCGCGGGCTTCCGCTCACCGAGGTGGTGCAGCACGCGCCTGGCGTTGGCGATCTCGGCCGCGACATCGAGCTCGGCGACGGCGATGCCTGCCTTCGACCAGGTGCGCGCGAGGATCTCGCCGCCGGGGCCGACCACCTTGGCCTGCCCCAGGAAGCGCATGCCACCCATCGCACCCGTCTGGTTCGAGGACGCGAGGACGACTTGGTTCTCGGCGGCGCGGGCGCAGTCGTAGAGGTCGAACAGCCTCGACTGCCTGTCCTGCGCCATGCGCGGAGCCCTGTTGGTGATGCTCGTCGGCCAAGCCGAAAGGCAGGCCACGATCTCGGCGCCGTCGACGGCCAAACTCCGGGCCGATTCGGGGAACGTCTTGTCGTAGTCGATCAGCATGCCGACCCGACCGGCAGGGGTGTCGAAAGCGGTGAACTCGTTGCCCGGCGCGTAGGCGATGCTCTCACCCGGCGGCTGGTGGACCTTGCGGTGCCGCCCGAGGACGCCGTCGCCGGTCACGCAGACCGCAGAGTTGTAGCGGTCTGCGCCGTCAGCCTCGCAGTAGCCGACGCAGACCACCATCTCCGCGGCCATCGCGGCGATCTTCCGCAGGTGCGGCCCGTCGGGCTCCAACGCGGGTGGCAACGCCTCCGGGTCTGGATGGCGAAGGTCCGCGAGGTACCCGCCGAGCGCGGCGTCCGGCAGCACCAGCACCGACGCGCCCGACTGCCGGGCGTGGTCGATCAGGGTCGCGATGCGCTGGAGGCCGAAGTCGAGATCACGGCCGAAATGTGCGGCGACCGCGGCGATCCGGATCAGGGTCATCCCACACCGACGGGATAGGCCTCGGGCCGGCGGTCGCGGAGGTGCGCCATGGACCGGCGAGCGGTTTCCAGGGCTTCACGCACATCGAGCTCGGCGACGGCCATGCCCTCGGCAACGCCGGTGTCGGCGAGGATCTCGCCGCCGGGGTCGACGATCTTGGCGCTGGACACGAAGTTGAGATCGCCGAACCTGCCGGACTGGTTCGCCGAAAGCCACACGATCTGGTTCTCCAGCGCCCTCGCCCGGTCGAACAGGTCGAAGCGCCGCTTCCAGCGATCCTCCGCCAGGTCCACACTCGCGTTGGTCCGGCTGCCCGGCCAAGCGGACATGCACACGACGATCTCCGCGCCGCTCAACGCGAGCGCCCTGGCCGATTCGGGGAAAGCCTTGTCATAACAGATCATCATGCCCAACCGGCCGACCGGCGTGTCGAAGGCCTCGAAAAGCCCGCCGGCGCCGTAGCTCGCGCTCTCGCGCAACGGCTGGTGGACCTTGCGGTGGGTCCCGAGAATTCCATCGCCCGTCACGCAGACCGCGCTGTTGTACAGAACCCCGCCGCCGTCTTCGCAGTAGCCCGCGGTGACTACCATGTCCCCCGCCAACGCGACGAGCCGCGCGATCTCGGGGCCGTCCAACGTGAGCGCCGGCGGGCCCTCGGCACCACCGTCGAGGTTCGCCAGGTACCCGCCGAGACAGGCCTCGGGCAGTGCGAGCAAGCCGACACCTTCGGCCCGAGCCTCGGCGATCAGTTTCTCGATACGCGCGAAGTCGCCGTCGAGATCACGGTCGAACGGCGCCGCGACGGCCGCCATCTTGAGCCTGCTCATGAAGTCCCCAATCCGGTCACCCCGGCTTCGATCACCTGGGTCTGTTCGCCGTCCGGCCAGCGCAAGCTCACTCCGTGCCCAGTCACCAGTTCCCCGCAGTCGGCGCCCACTGCGGGCCCGGCGTCAAGCGGGTTCCCCACGGTAAGCATGGCGAAACCGGGGAAGCAGGTGAACCAGTCGCCGACGGTGGCGCCGCCGGGCCTCGGTACCTTGCCGACGTCCAGCACCGCACCGCATCCGCTCGCTTCGGCCAGCATCCCGAGCGTGCCGACCAGCCCGGCCATCGAAACGTCCTTCGCCGCGTCAGGCCGGGCTCGGCCGACGGCGGAAAGCATCGCACGTAATTCCACAGTGGACCGCGTACTGGTCGAATCCCACTGCCGACCGGTGTAGCCCGGCCGCCAGCCGCCGCCGAGATCCGCGGTCAGCCGCACCCGCTGACCAGGTTTTCCGCCCCCGCCGGGTACCGGATTCGACGTCCGCCCCAACGCCGTGACAGCCAAAGACGCCGGGACACCGAACTGTGTGTGCCCACCGAGCACCGGCACGCCGTACGCGACACTCGCCCGCCGCAACCCGGAAAGCACCCGGGACGCGAACGACTTGTCGCGAGCGCCGAGCGCGTCGAGCAGGCCGATCGGCTCGGCCCCCATCGCGGCGAGGTCGTTCAGGTTGACCAGAACCGAGCACCAGCCTGCCCACTCCGGGTCACGCTCGACCATGGACGGGATGATCGCGTCGCACGCGGCGATCAGGTCACTGCCAGGCACCGGCACCCCGTCGTCGCCGATGAATCCGGGTACGCCGGTCAACCCGTGCAGCAACGAGCCGAGGTCACTCTTGGTCGCCTTGGCCAGCGCCGCGATCCGGCCAATTGGCCAGCGCATCAAGACATGTGGGCTATCCGCGACCGTCGCCGGCCGGATCGACACCCAGCCGAGCCGGGTGAACATCCGCTCATTGCGGGCCTGCACGGTCGCCTCGAACCGCAGCACACCGGCGGTTTCGGCATGTGCGCAAGCCGCGCGCACCAGCGCCGCGCCAATACCTTGCCGGACGCCGTGGCGCACGACGAGCCGCCCACCCGACCACCAGCCCAGGTCCTCGCCGTCGTCGACGGGCCCGAGCCGGACACCGCCGACCACGGTCCCGGCGGTGTCCCGGGCGACCAGCACGATCGTGCGCGGATCGTCGTCACGGTCGTCGAGATCGTGACCGTCGAACAGCCTTTGCTGCTCGACGAACGCCTCCGTCCGCAATGCCCGGTACACGTCCAACGCCGCGGCATCGGCCTGTTCGATACGGAATTCCGGTTGCCGCGCGACCGAAACCGGGTCGCCGAGAATGGCGAGCACGTCGGGGTTCATCTCAGCCCCCGGCCGTGTTCAGCACCGAGCACGCCCCGCACGCGGCACAGCCCGCTTGCTGGTCCGCGCCGGTCATGCCCGCCGCGCGCAGCAGCGCGGCCACCCGCCCGGTGACATCCCGCACCAGCGCGGACGACGGCGCGACGGCACCATCGCGACGGGCGAGCGTGCCCAGCATCGGACGCATCGGCACGACAAACGGATACACGCCGCGCTCGATCAGCCGACCCGCGCCGGCGACCAACTCATCGGGATTTTCGCCGAGCCCGATGAGCAGATACGTCGATACCCGGTTCCGTCCGAAGACGCGCACAGCCTCGTCCCACGCGGCCTCGTACTCGGCCATCGGCACGGTCGACTTACCCGGCATCCACTGCCGCCGCACGTCGTCATCCAACGATTCGACATGGATGCCGACCGAAGTCGCCCCAGCGTCACGGAGATCCTTCAACACCGACAGCTCACCAGGCGGCTCGATCTGCACCTGGATCGGCAACCCGGGAACGGCTTCGAGCACCGCTTTGACACACCGCACAAGGTGGCGCGCGCCGCGATCGGGCCCTGAAGTCGTGCCCGTGGTCATCACCATCTGCCGGATCCCGTCAAGACGCACCGCCGCGGCCGCGACCTCGGCGAGCTGCGCCGGGGTCTTCGCCGCGACCGTCGAGCCGGCACGCAGTGACTCTTCGATGGTGCAGAACCGGCATCGCTGGTCCTCGACGTACCGGATGCAGGTCTGCACCACGGTCGTGGCGAGGACATCCTTGCCGTGCAACAGCGCGATCTTGTTGTACGGCACACCGTCGGCCGTCTTCAGGTCGTAGAACTTCGGCCTGCTGACGGGTTCCACGGAAAGCCCGAGATCGATGGTGCCGTCGAAGATCCGGCCGTCACGGACCGAATACGGGCTTTCCGGGTTGAGCGGCAGCGCCGCGTTGACACCGTTGACGACCAGGTGACCGTCGTCGCTCGGTCCGGCGCCTTTGCTGCGCTGGACGGGTGCGTCCATCCGGACGCCCCGCACCGCGATGTCGGACCTGGCGGTAAGGGTTTCTTCTTCGATGCCAACGCGCACGGCCTGCCTCCTCGTCTAGAACATGCTCAGAACATGTAGGTGGAGTTGATGACCGCGCCTTTGCGGGCGTAATGGATGAGGGCGTCCTGAACATCCAGCGGGTGCGTGGGAATGACCCCTTCGATGAGGTCCTCCTCGCGGGCGCCGTGCAGCGAAAGACCGAAACGGCAGCAGTAGACCTTGCCGCCTTCGCTGATGAACGCCTTGAGCTGGTCGTTGATGTTGAGCTCGCCGGGGAAGGCCGCGTTCCCCGTGGTCGGGAACCCGCGCGTGGCGAGGCAGTTCAGCGAGCCGGGGCCGTAGAAGTAGATCGCGGCTTCGAAGCCCTTCCGCAACGCCCTGGTCGCCTGCAGGATCGCCACGAAGCTCACCGACGATTCGTGCGCGATGCCGTGGACCAGGGTGAAGTAGCTCTCCCCGTTTTCGGCCTGGTAGTCGGGAAAGACCTTGGTACCGCCGTAAAGACTCGATCCCTGCGGCAGCGAGGGGTGCGGGATCTCGTCCAGGCTGGTCTTCTCGGTGTCGGTCAACTCGGCCATCAGTTGTTCCCTTTCTTCTTATCCGTAGAGCACGTCGAAAGTGCTCCGGAAAACCAGTGTGGAAAGCTCCCCGTCGCTCACCGCGGCGGCGAGGCGGGCTCGCTCGCCTTCGTGATCGCCCCACGGTTCGTCGGAGGCGAAGAGGATCCGGTCGTGCCCGATCCCGCGGCGGGAGATCTCGTCGACGAGCCACCGCGGGGTGAAGCCGATCGCCCAGGAAAGGTCGGTGTAGACCTGTTTCCCGGCGGCGATCCAGTCGAAGAACCGGCCGCCGACAAGCTTGATGTGCCCGCTC
>Ga0193717_1002635_pt1 | contig 10263 bp, 8 predicted proteins | sample U2c2metaG_FD_145900 | JGI IMG/M metagenome (GOLD analysis project Ga0193717, IMG submission 145900) | Soil microbial communities from a riparian zone of the East river system, Colorado, United States - U2c2 | ecosystem: Environmental > Terrestrial > Soil > Riparian zone | place: USA: East River...
TGTGCTGTTCCCGCTGTACGAGGGCGGCATGCGCGGGCGCAAGACCTTGCGTTATCTCGCCGAGTACGAGCGCAATCAGTGGCTGGCACCCGAGCAGATCGCCGAGTTGCAGTGGCGCAAGCTAAAGACCTTGCTCGAGCATTGCCACCGCGAAGTGCCGTATTACCGCCGCCGCTTCGACGAGATCGGCGCGACGCCGGCCGACATCCGCACGCCGGCCGACTACGCGCGCCTGCCGGTGCTGACCAAGGCCGACATCCGCGCGAACTTCGAGGACCTCGCCGCCGAATCCTGGCGCGGACGCATTCTTTACAAAGCCACCGGCGGCTCGACCGGCGAACCCCTGCGCTTCGGCTACACGCGCGAGAGCAACGAGCGCCGCGCGGCCGTCATGTGGCGCGGCTACGCGTGGGCCGGCGCGCGCATGGGCCGGCGCACGCTGTACCTGTGGGGCGGTGCGGTCGGCAACCCGGGTCGCAAGCAGCTGCTGAAAGATCGTTTTTATCACACCGTCTTCGGCCGCCGTATGATCGACTCGTTCCCCATGAGCGAATCGAACATGGCCGACTACGCCGATGCGATCGACGCGTACCGGCCCGAAGTCATCGTCGCCTACGTCGGGCCGCTGGTGCGCCTGGCCGAATGGATGCTGGCGACCGGCCGCAAGGTGCATCGGCCGCAGTCGATCCTCGGCGGCGCCGAGGCGTTCGGCGCGCCGGCCTACAATACCTACGGCTGCCGCGAGTTCATGCTGATCGCGTCCGAGTGCGAGCATCGCGACGGCCTGCACGTGAACACCGATCACCTCGTCGTCGAAGCCGGCACGGCCGCAGACAGCACGGCCGCCGACGTCGTCATCACCGACCTGCACAACTACGGCATGCCTTTCATCCGCTATCAGAACGGCGATCTGGCGACGCCGGCCTCCGGCGCCTGCGCCTGCGGCCGCGGACTGCCGCGCCTCAAGCGCGTCGACGGCCGCAAGCTCGACGCGATCCGCACGCGTTCCGGCCACATCCTGCCCGGCGAGTTCTTTCCGCACATGCTCAAGGACATCCGCGGCATCCAGCGCTTCCAGGTCGTGCAGCGCAGCCTGGACACACTCGACATCTCGATCGTGCGCGGCCCCGGGTTCGACGACTCCGGGCTCGACTATGCGCGCCGTGAAATCGCCAAGGTCATCGGCGATGCAGTCGAGGTCCGCTTCCATACCGTCGACGAGATCGCCACCGGCGCGAACGGCAAGTTCCGCGTCACCGTGTCCGAGCTGGGTGCAGGGGAGCGACAAACTCTCCCGTGAAGATCACGCACTTCGTCGAAAACCTGAATCGTGGCGGTCTCGAACGCGTGGTCATCAACCTGGTCCTCGCGCAGCGTGCTGCCGGCCATGATTGCCGCGTCATCTGCCTGCACGAGGCGGGCACGCTCGCGCACGAGCTGATCGAGCACGGCGTTCCGGTCGACGCCTGCAACAAGCGCGACGGCACCGATCTGCGCGCGCTCATGTATGCGCGCCGCGTACTGCGCAGGCACGGCGTCGACATCCTGCATTCGCACAACATCATCGCGCACGACCACGCCGTGCTCGCCGCATTGGGCCTGCGCAAAGAGCTGGTCATCAACACGCGCCATGGCATGGGCATGCCGCCGCAGGCGAATGCACGCGAATGGCTGTATCGGCGCTGCATGCGCGGCACCGATCACATCGTCGCGGTCTGTGAAGCGGCGAAACGCAATCTTATCCAGCAGGGGCACCTGCCGGCGGACAAGTTCGTCGTGGTGCCGAACGGCATCCATGTCGAGCGCTTCACGGCGGCGTCGGCGCAGGCGCATCGCCGGATGACACAGCTGCTCGAGGTATCCGAATCCACGCGCGTGATCGGCTGCGTCGGCCGGCTCAACTGGGCCAAGGACCTGGCGACGCTGATCCGCGCATTCGCATTGCTGCGCGAGCGGCAGGCCGACAGCGTGCTGGCGCTGATCGGCGACGGCAGCCTGCGCCAGGATCTGGTCGATCTGGCGGCCGCGGAAGGCGTCGCCGCGCACGTGCGTTTCCTCGGCGATCGCAGCGACGTGCGCGAACTGCTGCAGGGCCTGGACGTGTTCGCGATGTCGTCGGTGTCCGAGGGCTATTCGATCGCGCTGCTCGAGGCCTGCGCTTCCGCCGTGCCGATCGTCGCCACCGCCGTCGGCGGCAACGCCGAGATCGTGCGCGACGGCGTCAGCGGCCGCGTGGTTCCGCCGCGCGATCCGCGCGTGTTCGCCGAAGCGCTGTTCGACGTGCTCGCCGATCCGGACCGCTCGCGCGCCATGGGCCGCGCCGGTCGCGAATGGGCGTTCGAGCACGGCACGTTCGACGGCATGGTCGGGCGCTATCAGGCGCTCTACGAACGCCGACTGCCGAAGGACGGTTGAGCGCGTGCCTCTCAAGCTGCTGATCCTGACCAATCTGTTTCCGAGCGCGTGGGATCCGCAGCGCGCGGCGTTCAATCGCCAGCAGTTCGAAAGGCTGGCGCGCGTGCACGATGTCGAAGTGATGACCGCGATCGATTTCCGCGATCGGCTGCGCGGTCCGCGCGGCGATCCGCGCCTCGGCGATCTCAAGACCGGCCATTTCACGTTCTGGTATCCGCCCGCGATCGGCCGATCGCTGCATGCGCTGTGCTGGTTCGCATCGCTGGTCCTGCAGCACGGGCGGCGACTGCGCGCGGCACGTTACGACTGCCTGCTGGCAAGCTGGGCGTATCCCGACGCGGTGGCGGTCGCGCGTCTGGCGCGCTGGCTGAAGCTGCCGTATGCGGTGAAGGTGCACGGCAGCGATCTCAACGTGCAGGCCGGTTATGCGTTGCGGCGGCGCCAGATTGCGTCTGCACTGGGCGGTGCCGGAGCGGTGATCGCGGTCAGCCGCGCGCTCGCGCAGAAGGCCGTCGAGCTGGGCGTCGCGCCGGCACGCGTCCACACGATCTACAACGGTGTCGATGCCGAACGCTTCGCGCCCGGGCCGCAGGCCGAGGCGCGCCAGCGTCTCGGTGTCGCGCCGGACCGGCGCATCGTGCTCTACGTTGGCAACCTGAAACCGGCCAAGGGCTGCCTCGATCTGCTCGAAGCGTTTCCTGCCGTGCGCGCGGCCCGGCCCGGTACGCAGCTGGTCTATGTCGGCGCGGGACCTGCGCGCGAGACGCTGTCCGCCCGTGCCGAAGCCCTGGGCGTCGCCTCCGATCTGCGCATGACGGGCGCCCTGGCGCATGCGGAAATCGCGGACTGGTTTCGCGCGGCCGATCTGCTGTGCCTGCCCAGCCATAACGAGGGCGTGCCGAACGTCGTCCTCGAAGCCATGGCCTGCGGCACGCCGGTGGTCGCGACGCGCGTCGGCGGCATTCCGGAAGTGGTACCCGAAGCCGCAGGAATCCTGGTGCCGGCGAAGGCCGTGGACACGCTGGCGCAGGCGCTGGTCGAGGCGCTCGGGCGCTCCTGGGACCGCGGGCGGATCGCCGAACACGCGCGCGGCTTCCGTTGGGACGATAATATCCGCCAGCTGTCAGGGATCCTCGAAAGCGTCGCCGCAGAGCGCGCACCCACTCCGGCCAGGAAACCTGCGTGAATCCGCGAACCAGAAAGCTGCGACTGCTGCGCTGGCTGCCGAAGCACCTGGTGCTGACCGCGCGTCCGCGCGCCGGCCGCAGCATCTATTTGAGCTTCGACGACGGCCCCGATCCGCAGTGCACGCCGCGGCTGCTCGATCTGCTCGCCGCGCACGGCGCGCGCGCAAGCTTCTTCCTGCAGGGCGAGAACGCCGAAAAGCATCCGCAGATCGTCGAGCGGATGGTCGCCGAGGGTCATCTGATCGGAAACCATTCGTACACGCATCCGGACTTCGACGAGCTGCCGCTGTCCGCGCAACTCGCCGAGATCGAGCGCACCGATCTCCTGCTGGCGCGCTTCGACGGTCGTGCGCAACACCGCTTCAGGCCGCCGCGCGGAATCCTGCCGCTGCCGCTGATGTGGCATTTCGCGCGTGCCGGCCGCTGCGTCGCCTACTGGTCGTACGACAGCTTCGACTATCGACGCCATCCGGCGCCGGAGCTCGCCGAGCGTCTGCGCCGCTATCCGCCGCAGCCCGGCGACATCGTGCTGATGCACGACGACGATGCGACCACGCTCGATGCGCTGGCGATGCTGCTGCCGGAATGGCGGTCCGCCGGATTTACGCTTGACGCGTTGCCGGCCGAATCGTGCCAGGGTTCTTGAGCGTGCCGGTTTTCTCGCAGAAGCGCCTGCTTCCGCCTGCCGGCACCTTCCCCCGCTACGCAGGGGAAGGATACATGTCGGCGCGCACCGTGTTTTCCCTTCCCCTGCGCAGCGGGGGAAGGTGCCCGAAGGGCGGAAGGGGGCGCTTTTGCGCGACATTCGCAACAGCCGTCACGATCGGGACATCACGCACGCATGCGGTCCGCGATACCGCGTCGACGCCACTGCAAGGGCGCGCTTCGTGAGGATCCTGTATCACCATCGCACACGCGGTCGGCATGTCGAGGGCGTACACATCCGCGGCATCGTGCACGCGCTGCGCGAGCTCGGGCATGAGGTGACGGTGCTTTCGTTTCCCGGCGCCGATCCCGAAGATGAAGAAAAAAGCGAAGGCGCCGCCGGCAGCAAGGGCAGGCTTGCGACCCTGGTTACGCGCGCGCCCGGTGTGTTGTTCGAGTTTCTGGAGCTCGCCTATAACCTGGTGACTTTGGTGCGCGTCGGCGCGGCGATTCGCCGGTTGCAACCGCAGCTGATCTACGAGCGCTATTCGCTGTTCCTCTGCGCGACGATCTGGCTGGCGCGGCGCCGCGGCATTCCGATCATTCTCGAAATCAATGATTCGGCGCTGGTGCGGCGCGTGCGTCCGCTGACGATGAAGCATGTCGCCCAGCGCATCGAATCCTGGTGTCTGCGCAACTGCAGCGGGCTCGTTTTCATATCCGGATACTTTCGCGACCGGGCGGTCGCCGCTTACGGCGCGATCGCGCCGTCGGTCATCTCGCCGAACGCGGCCGACATCAAGCGCTTCGATACGGCGCGTTTCGACAAGATCGCATTGCGTCGGCAGCGCGGCATCGGTGATCAGGTCGTCTGCGGTTATGTCGGCGCCTTCATACGCTGGCACGGAGTCGCCGAATTCGTCGAACGCATCGCCGACCGTCTCGCCGCGGTGCCGCAGCTGACGCTGCTGCTGGTCGGCGACGGCGCCGATCTCGCCGCGATCCGCACGCTGATCGAGTCGCGCGGTCTCGGCGATCGCGTGCTGCTGCCGGGCCGTGTCGCGCACGGCGACATTCCGGCGTGGATCGCGTGCATGGACTACGCCGTGCTGCCGGATTCCAACGAGTACGGCTCGCCGATGAAGCTGTTCGAATTCATGGCCATGGGCGTCGGCGTCGTCTCGCCGGACTACGCGCCGATCACCGAAGTCGTCACCGACGGACGCACCGGCTGGCTGGTTGCGCACGGACGCATCGATGCCTGCGTCGAGCGCGTGCTCGCACTGGCCGCGCATCGCGACGAGCAGGCACGCGTGGGCGCGGCGGCGCGCGACTACATTGCGCGCGAGCGGCAGTGGCGCAACAATGCCGAGCAGCTGCTGTCGCTGCTGCCCGCGTCGACCGCGCGCGGGGACTGATATGGACACTGGTCCACTGGCAACGATCCTGATACTCGCGCTGCTCGCGTTTGCACTCGTGGCGGGCGTGCTGTGGCGCGCCATGCGCTCGCGCAACATGCAGATCTGGCTCGGCGATTACCTGCGCCGCAAACCGCGGCCGGCGGTCGCGGGGCCGGTGCACGTGATGTTCTGCTTCGTCGATCACTACGAGCCGCTGTGGAACAACGCCGATCTTGCGACGCAGCGCTCGCGCGTGGACCGCTGGTGCAGCGACTACCGTGCGCTCGCCGGCCGCCATCGCGACGCGGACGGCCGTCCGCCGCAGCACGTGTTCTTCTATCCCGAAGAGGAATATGTCGAGGAGCATCTGGCGAAGATCGCGAAGATGTGCAGCGACGGCTACGGCGAGATCGAGATCCACCTGCATCACGACAACGACACCGAGGCGAATTTCCGTACCTCGATCGCGCGCTTCTGCAAGGTGCTGCACGAACGCCACGGCGCGCTGCCGCGCGATCCGGCGACCGGCGAGCTGAGCTTCGCGTTCATCCACGGCAACTGGTGCCTGGACAATTCGCGCGCGGACGGGCGCTGGTGCGGCATCAACAACGAGCTGATCCTGCTGCGCGAGCTTGGCTGCTACGCGGATTTCACGCTGCCTTCGGCGCCCAGCGATACGCAGACCAGCATGATCAATGCGATCTACTACGCGACCGACGATCCGGATCGGCCGAAATCGCACGATCGCGGCGAGCCCGTGCGCGTCGGCGGGCAAGCGAGCGGCGACCTGATGATCGTGCAGGGCCCGCTCGGCCTCGACTGGCACGACCGGCGCATGGGCGTGATTCCGCGTACCGAGAACGCCGACGTGCGCCGCGCGTTTCCGCCGACGCCTTCGCGTGTCGATTCCTGGGTGCGCACCGGCATCCATGTCGAAGGACGGCCCGAATGGGTGTTCGTCAAGGTGCACACGCACGGCACGCAGGACCGCGACATGGACACGCTGCTGGGCGCCGAGGCGGATACGATGCACGCGCATCTCGAAAGCGTCTACAACGACGGGCGCAACTACGTGCTGCACTACGTCAGCGCGCGCGAGATGTACAACATCATCAAGGCCGCCGAGGCCGGCAGATCCGGCAATCCGCACGTATATCGCGATTTCGTGCTGCCGCCGCCGCCGGCGTCGTGGGCCGGTGGCCGCGCGCAGCGCGAAACGCAACCGCTGTCGGAATCCGCCGCATGAACTGGATGTTCAAGGCGCTGGTGCAGAACTCGGTCGCGCTGCTGCCCGATGCGTGGTCGCACCGCGTCTATTACGCGATGCAGCGGCGTTTTGGCGGGCTCAAGGCCGTCTCCGCGGTCGACAAGATCCAGCAGGGCGTCGAGCTTGCCGCACTGTTGCGCGAGATAGGCCGCGACGTGCATGGCGCGAGCTTTCTCGAGGTCGGCACCGGCCGGCGGCTCAATCTGCCGCTGTCGCTGTGGCTGCTCGGTGCCGAGCGCGTCGTCACCATCGATCTCAATCCGTATCTCAAGGAAGAGCTCGTGCGCGAGGACGTTGCGCAGATCCGCGCGCAGCGCGATACGATCGTCAGCCTGTTCGGCGCGCAGTTGCGCCTGGACCGGCTCGATCGCGTGGCCGCGCTCGCCGACGATTTCCGTCTCGACGCCCTGCTCGATACCTGTTCGATCCGGTACATCGCGCCGGGCGATGCGGCGAGCACCGGCCTCGCCGCAGGTTCGATCGATTTCCATGTGTCCTACGAAGTGCTCGAACATATTCCCGAACCGGTGCTGCAGGCGATCTTCGAGGAAGGCTCGCGCGTGGTCTCGAAGGATGGCCTGTTGCTGCACAAGGTCGATTTCAGCGACCATTTCTCGCACGGCGACGCGAGCATTTCGAAGATCAATTTCCTCAAATACAGCGACCGCGCGTTTGCGGCGCTGGCCGGAAACCGCTACATGTACATGAACCGCTTGCGCCTGGACGATTTCCTGCGGCTTTACGAACGCAGCGGGCATCGTGTGCTGAAGCTCGTTGCGCAGGTGGACGAGGAAACTGCGAGCCTGCTCGAGATGAGCGGTGTCGGGATGGCGGACCGGTTCAAGAGCAAAAGCGTCGAAACGCTGTCGACGATGAACGCGTGGATCGTCTCGCGCGGGCGTCATCAGAACAGCGGCTGAGTCCGTCGTGGGGCGCCACAACGTCACGGGGTGACGGCGAACGAGGGGATCGCGTGTCGCAGGATCTGGTCAGTGTCGTGGTGCCGGTCTACAACGCGGAGGCGACGCTGCGCCGCGCGATCGATTCGGTGCTGCAACAGACACATGCGGCGATCGAGCTGCTCGTCATCGACGACTGCTCGCGCGACGGATCGTGGTCTCTCATAGAGGCGTACGCGCGCTCCGACCGCCGGGTGAGGCCGTTGCGCCTTGTGCTGAACAGCGGCGTCGCCGCGGCGCGCAACGCCGGTCTCGATGCCGCGGCCGGACGCTGGATCGCATTTCTCGACAGCGACGACTGGTGGCACCCGCTCAAGCTCGAGCTGCAGCTCGCAGCGATGAACGCCACCGGCGCGCGCGCCAGCTACACCGGCTTCCAGCGCGTCGCCGAGGACGGCCGGCCGCTCTCGTACGTCGAGCCGCCTTCGAGCGTGAGCTACGCGGACATGCTGAAGAGCAATCACATCGGCAACCTGACCGGTGTCTATGCCCGCGACCTCGGCGAGGCGCGCTTCCGGCGCATCGGCCACGAGGACTACGTGTTCTGGCTGGACATGGTGCGCCGCGCCGGGCGCGCGATCCGCGTGGATTTCGCCGAGCCGCTGGCCTGGTACCTCGTGCGCGGCGGCTCGGTGTCCTCGAACAAGCTGCGCGCCGCCGGCTGGCAGTGGCGCATCTACCGCGACGTCGAGAAGCTTGGCTTCATGCAGGCATTGGCGTATATGGGGTTTTACGTCTGGCATGCCGTGCACAAGCGCAAGGGACGAGAGCGGTCAGACGCTCCCGGTGCGGGATCGGGGAGATCTCAAGCATGACGCCCGTTACGACCATCATCATCAGCCCACGCGACCGCTATTCGGGTCTGCTTGCCTGCGTGGAAGAGCTGTACCGCTGCACGCAGGAACCGTTCCATCTGTGGATCCTCGACCTCGGCTATCCACGCAAGGTCATCGATCCCGTGCGTGCGTTGCTGGCCGGGCGCGAGAACGCGCGCATCATCGACATCGGGCTCGTCGCGCCGATGGATGCGGTGCGTGCGGTGCGCGACGGCGTCACGACATCGAGTGTGGTCCTGCTCGACAACGATTCGCGCGTGACGCCGGGCTGGCTGCCGCCGCTGCTGGCGGCGCTGCGCGACGGCGCCGCGGTCGTCTCGCCGCTGATTCTCGAGCGCGAAGGGCTCGATCGCGGTGCACCGCTGCGCAATCACCTGCACACGGCCGAGCTGCGCGTGGTCGACGTCGACGGTACGCCGTACCTGATCGAGCAGAAACACCATCGCCGCGCGGATGTCGCCGAGCTTTCGCGCGAACGCACCGCGACCGGCACCTTCGAGCTGCATTGCGTATTGTTTTCGACGACGACATTCAAGGCCATCGAGATTCCGTCGATGGTGATCCGCGAGCATCTGGACATCTCGCTGCAGATCAGCGCGCGCGGCGAAAAGCTCGTCGTCGAGCCAGCCTCGGTGGTCACTTTCGACAACCTCGCCACGCGCATGGAATTCGACGACATGCGCTTCTTCTTCTACCGCTGGAACCGCAGGCTGACCGCGGATTCGTCGCGGCTGTTCGAGCGGCGCTGGGGCTACAACTTCTATTCCGAGCAGTCGATGTACAACTGGGTATTCCGGCGCAAGACGTTCCTGCTCGCGCGCTGGCTCGGCGTGCCGACCGGTCTCGCCAACCAGCTCACCAACGTAGCCAAGCGATTGTTGCGGCGGGACTGGGATCCGCTGCCCGATCCCGAAGGCGCTTCGCGCAGCCTGCTCGCAGCCGGCGTGCCGCCGCAGCTGAGCCACGAGATCGGCGGCGCGACGCCGGCGATCCGTGCGACCGATAACCGCGCCGTCGCCTGACCTTGTCTGAAACCGAAATCGGCGCGCCGAGGCGCGCCGATTTCGTTCTACAAGTCACCGCTGAGACTGCTGTTGCGATCCATGGATGGATCGCTCGCGGGTCGATCGCGGAAGCGATTGATCCGCGGAGCAGGTGGCGCGGCTTTGCCGCGACCGTGCGAGTTGAGAAAGGGCAGGATAGCCCTTTCTCAACACACGGCTAATTGGGACAGCCGGAGGGCGGCGTCAGCGACCAGCCAGTGCCCGGCGTCCAATGCTGCACAAGACAGCCATTGGGATAGACGATGACTTCCTGATCGGCGGCGATGGCGTCGAAGTGGTAGGTGGGTCCGTCGTGGGGATAGCGCACGACGAGATCGGCGGTGGTGTGGCTGGCAAGGCCGGTGTGTACCCAGGTCTGCGCATGCTGGCCGTTGGCCTGCACGGTCATGTGCGCGATGCGGGTCGTGGTGCCGGGCGCATACCAGGTCAGATCGGTGCCGATGCCGTCGGTGTTGAGGCCGGCGCCGCGCACGCGTGCCTTCATCCAGTG
>Ga0193717_1002636_pt1 | contig 10261 bp, 7 predicted proteins | sample U2c2metaG_FD_145900 | JGI IMG/M metagenome (GOLD analysis project Ga0193717, IMG submission 145900) | Soil microbial communities from a riparian zone of the East river system, Colorado, United States - U2c2 | ecosystem: Environmental > Terrestrial > Soil > Riparian zone | place: USA: East River...
TGCCGACGACGCCAGCGGTTAGATCAGATGCTCAACCTCATGTCATCGGCACGGATTAAGATCACTGTGTTTCAATACGACAGTCATTCAGTCCGAACGCACTATTTGTTGGAGATAGACCCGAATCAGTTCATGACTTACCAAACATCTGTACCGGAATGGGTTGAGGAAAGCTTGCGACAATCTCCGTTTGTCGTTGTTCGCCGCGGTGCGGCGATAGACGAGAAGATTCCGATCGGTGTGCGGGGAGCGGAACGAAATCAGCGGTGGCCCGCTTTCTGTCATGCGAAGTTGGTAAAACGTATCTTGACGCCTCCGCAATTACTGGACCTGCTTCCCCCCGCACGATTAAGTGTCGTACCTGCTCTTCGCTCGTTACACCTTCTTAAAGAACGCTGGATGGACCTCGATCATCCTTGGGGTCCCGGGGGCAGCGTTGGCTTTGAGCTTGCAACAGGCAAAGAGGTGGTAAATCCAGAGAGCGATCTGGATATTGTCATCTATGCGAAGACCCGCATGACGATAGATGAGGCAGGGTTCCTCTGGATCCGGGCGATGGACCTTCCTTCAGTCGTTGATATTCGCGTGGAGACGACCCTCTACGGCTTCTCACTGGGCGAGTTCGTTAGCCAAAGCCCTGGCGCGATCCTTCTGCGCTCAACGAGCGGGTTCATGTTCGGGCGAGATCCATGGGCCAGTGAAGTCGTCATTGAAAACGAGTTGGGTTACGGAAGGCGATTTCAATGAGCTCAGCATTTCTATTTCCCGGCCAGGGATCGCAAGTTCCTGGAATGCTGCACAGACTCCCTGATCATCCGGCAATCCGGCAGACACTCGATGAGGTCAGTGAAAGCCTTGGAGAAAATGTACGAGAACTCGACAGCGAAACCGCACTGGCTTCAACCGTTTCGGTCCAACTTGCTTTGCTCGCATCGGGTGTCTCTGTAGCGCGCGCTCTCATCACGGAGGGCGCCACACCGGAAGCAGTTGCGGGAATGTCGGCGGGAGCCTTTGCCGCCGCAGTCACCGCCGGCGTTCTATGCCTTTCCGATGGAGTTCGGCTCGTGAAACAGCGTGCCGAGATGATGGTAGAGCTTTATCCTGAGGGCTATGGTCTTGGCGCTATTGTTGGGTTAGACGAAGGACAAGTCTCAACCTTAGTGCAAAAAGTTTTTTCTGAGCGCACGCCAGTGTATGTGGCCAACATTAATGCTCCTTTTCAGATCGTTATCGCCGGTTCCAATGAAGGCATGAACCAGGTGTTGGAAGCCGCGCGACAGAGCGGCGCCCGCAAGGCAGTACGTCTCGATGTGTCCGAACCATCGCACTGTCCATTACTGGAACCCGTGGCCGACGCTTTGAGAAAGACCATGCAATCGATCCACTTCCAAACGCCGAAGCTGATTTATGTCGGCAACGTCACGGGAAGAGCCTTGCGAAGCGCGGAGGCTATCTCGCAGGACCTGGCAAGTAACATCGCGCACGGTGTTCGCTGGTATGATGCGACAACTGTGCTGGCGGAATTGGGCTGTCGCTTGTTTCTCGAGATGCCCCCGGGACATGTTCTAAGTGAACTTGGTAGGGGAACCTTCCCAAACGTCAGGACTCTCGCCGTGGGTGAGACTTCGTTTAAGTATGCTGTCGATCTAGCGAGAGAATTTCTAGCATGAACTTTTGCGCGTTGGATCAGCGATGTGCGACGCACACAACTAAGATGACATCCTTCTATATTCCCTTTCTGAAAGATCTCACAGATTGACGAACTGCGCCGCGTTCTCTTTTGTGATCCGGGCCGTTGACGGGGTGATCTTCTTTGACGTCTGCTCTTTGTTCAGGATTTTCAAAGCCGTCTCGATAGCCTCTTTGCCGCAGTTCGGGTAAAGGAACGTAGCGTCCAGTTTGCCGTCGAGCACAGCCTTGGCTCCGCCTTCTGGTCCTGGTAGGCCGTCGATTCCTATGATCTTCAGCCCCGCAGCGCGATTCATGGCTGTCGCAGCGAGGTAAGCGCCCATTGCCATGGGGTCGTTGTGTCCGTAGACCAGATCGATCTTTTCATTCGCACGCAATGCTGCTTCCGCCTGCTCGCGTCCTTTGTCGCGCAACCAGTCGGCGACTGGATCGGCGACTATCTTGATTCCAGGGTGAACAGCAATAGCTTCGCGGAATCCTTCGCTGCGATCGATCGCGGGTGTCGACCCTGGCAATCCTTTGATCTCAACTACGTTGCCTTTGCCGCCGAGGAGTTGCGCCGCATAATCACCCGCGGCCTTGCCGATCTCGCGGTTGTTAGCGCCGATGAACGTAGTGTAAGTGTCGCCCTCGATGCTGCGGTCCAGAACGATTACGGGGATGCCGCTCTCAAAGACACGCTTGACGATACCGGTAAGTGGCTTAGCTTCGTTCGGTGAGATGATGAGCAGATCGACGCGCTGGCGGAAGAAGTTCTCGACATCGGCGACCTGCTTGCTGTTGTCCTGCTGCGCATCAGCGTAGGCGATTTGGAGTTGTGGATGTTGGGCCGCGTACTTCATCAGCGTGTCGTCCATCCAGGTCCGCCAAGGCTCGGCCTTGTTTGCCTGGGAGAATCCGATTACGAACTTGTCCCCTTGCCCGCCACCGCGACTGCAGGCACTCGTGAGCAGCAGTCCTGCCGGCAGAGCGAGCGATAAAGTGCCGAGAAATGCGCGCCGCGACTGGTGAAACGCCGGTTCGTCTTTCGTCTTGTGATTTACTTTCATGTTTTTGAGTGTTCCTTGAAACTTAGCCTCGTCGCTGCAACAACACCGCGCCGATGATAATTATTCCTTTAAGCAAGAGCTGAACGTTGGCATCAACGTTGTTGAGACCGAGTATGTTGTTGATGATGCCGATGATTAAAGTTCCGACTAGTGTCCCAATCACTGTCCCTATGCCGCCTGAAAGGGTCGTGCCGCCGATGACGACCGCCGCTATCGCGTCGAGTTCGTAAGCCACGCCGTCATTCGGGTTTCCCTGTTCGAGTTGGGCGCAGTGAATAATCCCGGCAAGCGCGGCGAGCAAGCTACAGATCGAGAAGACTCCGAACTTGATCCAGTCGACGCTTACGCCCGACAACCGGCTTGCCGTTTCGTTGCTGCCTACGGCATGCACGTAGCGACCAAATCGTGTCTTGTTCAATACGACCCAAGCGATGGCAACCGTCGCCAGAAAGATGAGCGCTGGGACCGGCACGAACTCGCCGAGTTTGCCACCGAGTACGGCGAAGCTCTCAGGCGCACCGCCTGCGCCATAGCCGATCTCAACGCCCGATCCGCCCGACACCAGTCGAGCAAGTCCACGAGCTCCGCTCATCATCGCCAGCGTCACGATGAATGACTGGATACGCCCCTTAGTAATCACGAGAGCGTTGACTGCGCCAATTAATAGTCCGGCGGCGAGCACAGCCAATATCGTTTCCGGTGTGCCATAGCCGCCTCGCATCAACATGACGGCCGACAGAGTTGCGGCGAACGCGAGTACTGAACCGACCGATAAATCAATGCCGCCCGCCAGAATCACGAACGTCATCCCGACGGCGATAATTCCCTTTTCGGAGACTTGCCTCAGAATGTCAGTAAGATTTCCTGGGTCGAGGAAGATCAACCCGCCGCGTCGCACCGGCGAGAAGACACACGCCAGAATGAAGACAACGATCAAGCCGAGAAAGGCTTGCAGTTGACTGAGCTTGACGCGCCCGATGCGCCTCTCGCCGAGCAGCGCCACCCGCTCCCTAAGCGACTGCACGCGTTTCCTCGTCTCTGATGGTTGCCAACTCCATGATGCGCTCCTCCGTCGCTTCCCGGCGCTCGAGACTGCCCGCGATTGCGCCTTCGTGCAAAACCAGAATGCGGTCGCTCAGCGCTAACAGTTCAGTCAGCTCCGACGACACCAGGACGATGCCCAGACCAGTGGCGGCGAGCTCTTCGATCAGACGATAGATTTCGGTTTTGCCTTTAACGTCTATTCCTTTCGTCGGTTCGTCGAGCAAGAGCACCTTTGGACTAGTCAACAGCCACTTCGCCAGCACCACCTTCTGTTGATTGCCTCCGGAGAGGTTTATCGCAGCTGCATGAGCGTCCGGCGTCTTGATGCTGAGTTGCCGGATGTACTCTTCGGCGGCTTCACCTTCGCGTCGCTTTTGAACAATACCGAAGCGAGTGAAACGTTTGAGTCTCGCCAGCGTGATGTTGTTCCCGACGTTCATGTCCAGCACCAGTCCCTGGGCCTTGCGATCCTCAGAAACGAATGCGATCCCAGCTTTGATCGCTGCCCGCGGATCAACGATCCGAAGCGGCTTCCCATGAAGCGCGATCCGTGTTTCGTTGGTCGTCTTACGCACGCCAAAAAGGCTTTCCAGCAATTCCGTGCGCCCCGCACCCATCAACCCTGCGACGCCCAGCACTTCGCCGCTGCGCAAGCTGAAACTAATGTTAGTCAGACGGCGGCGTCCGGTTGCATCGATCTCGTGCGAACTTAGGTTCTCTACCCGCAGCAACTCGTCATCGGTCCGCGCATCAATATCCTTCCGCTCGTACGAAACATCGCGCCCGACCATCATCCGCACCAAATCATTGGCCGTTGTCTCACTTGCCACACGGTGTCCGATCATCTTTCCGTCGCGCAAGACTGTAAACTCGTCGGCTATGCGGAAAAGCTCATCCATCTTGTGCGAGATATAGACGACGCTCGCTCCGGCGCCCACGAGCGTGCGGATAATGCCGAACAATCGGTCGACATCGTCCCTGGCTAAAGCAGTCGTCGGCTCGTCCATGATGATCACGTGAGCGTTAAGTGAGAGTGCCTTGGCGATTTCGACCACTTGTTGGTCGCTTACCTTGAGACTCTCAACCGAGCGGCGCAGGTCGAGACTGTGTCCGAGACGATCGAGCAACGCGCCGGCGTCCTGCTCTAACTTACGGCGATCGACGAAGCCGAATCGCGTTGGCTCGCGCCCCAGAAAGATGTTTTCGGCTACGCTTAGCGCCGACACTAGATTCAACTCCTGATGGATGATGGCGATGCCTGCGCCTTCCGCCGCCCGCGGGTCGGCGAAGTTAACTACTTTACCGTCGAGCAAAATCTCGCCCTCATCTGCCTGGTACACTCCCGACAAGATTTTCATCAGAGTCGACTTGCCCGCGCCGTTTTCTCCGACGACCGCGTGAACCGCCCCGGGGCGCAGGCCAAAGCTCACTCCATCGAGCGCTTGCACGCCCACAAATCGCTTGCCGATCCCGCGAGCTTCAAGGACGTAACCCATGAGTGATCTCCTGCCGCATTGAAGTAAACCGACAATTTTGTTTTCCTGGCAATTGTTTACATAACGGCTTGGCCGCCGGATGTGAGGCGACGGCTATGCCTCGCCGTTAAGCTGCTTTAACTTTTGGGCTCGGCCCTCGGTGCGGGCTCTGCCCCTCAAGCAGCGGATCACTCGGTAGGAGCAGTGACTCGCTGACCGATGTGCTCGGGGCAAAGCCCGCACCAGGGGCGGAGCCCGCCTTTAGAGCAACTAACCGGCGAGGCATAGCCGTCGCCTCACATCCGGCGGCCAAGCCGAGGTCAACCCAACCTCATCGAGTTTGCGGCGTCAGCCACGTTGTGCATTGCAACGCATTGCCCATCAGTTCACTTCCAACTGGTCCTTACTCGGCAATTTCGGAAAAGCGGTATGCGGCTCAGTCTGATACCAGTACCCTACGGAAGAGATGTCATCAGTCAAAGGTAAATACCTTCCGCCACTCCGCCAACCCAGGGCCTGAATAGTTATCCGCAAGTCGTTGTCAAAGCGCACCGGATCGGGAATGTGCCAGCGATATAAACCGAACCCCTGTTGCGACTGGTAAAGGCCATCGGGTTTGATCACCTGGGCCAAACCTAAATAGGGAGTGGTGTACTCTTCGTACTGCTTTTTCTCTTTGTTCTCGAAGTTATAAGACCCGCCGAAGTAATCTTCGGTGCCGGTCCCATTGATGGTCGGAAAGTCACGATCTCCATCCATGTAAAACTTTATCTCGCCTTCACCCCACCAACCGGTATTGTTCACACCCCACGCCATGTAGGTGCCGACGTACTGGCCCTTCCCTTTGACGTTATCGAGAATGGTGTAGACCTGCTTGAAGGGGAGCGGGTTCACCCTTCTAAACTGGGCGTGGAAATAAGCCGCATCGGCGGGCACCTGCGTTAGGGTGTAATTAACCTGGTAATAGAGTCTCATCGGCTGTACGTCGAGATTCTCCATTGTGATTCGGGCCCTCTTCTTGAAGGGCATGGGCCAGTAAGAGTTAAAGGCGCTCCCCGGATTGACAACGATCGGAATAGAGGCGATCGGCGAATATTTACCCCAGCCCATCGCGAAGAAGTCGCCCACGGGGGCTTCCACGGAAGGCTCTTTCTCGTCGTCCCAATACATCCTGAGAATTGAGAAGCGCCAGTTTCCGGTCGGAGTCATCCAAATGTGCTGGATTGCACCCGGCTCATTGATCTCGGCGAGTGTAAAAGTTTTCCCCGGCTCGATGATGACGAAGGGATTAACCTTCCAGCCTTGCCCTAACTCGCGAGCCTCATGAGAAGCGACCCCGGTAGTCGCCATGCCGCCCTTTCCCTTCTCTCCCGTAAAGTTCTCCGGGCTGATGGAGCGGGTCTTCGCGTTAGAGACACGGTAAATGTTGCCCAAATTATTGGTCAGCCCGTCGTGCGCAGTTTCTTGAGCGGTCCCCGAAGTGGCTGTGCACAGCAGTAGACCCAAGATGATAAGACTTTCTAACCTCATTATCGGCAAGCCTCCTATTGACCCGTTCGCGATTCCTAAACTTCAATTACCCTTCTTCTGCATGATCCTTACTCGGAACCCCAACTCTTGCGACAGAGCAACCATCTCCTCGAAGATGTCTCCGTAAGCCACAGCCATGTGATTCGAGAGGTAGTGGGCCATCAGCGTTTGCTGCGAGATTCCCAGATCCGCAGCCATGAACGGCCACTGCCTGGTCGTGCCCTCCCACCACTGATCACGAGTCGTCGGCGGCAATTTGACTACTTCGCCGCGACCAATGTCCATCCAAAGCGCACCCTCCTTAATAAAGGAGCGCGCCCAGGTAATTTGACCGGGCAGACTCTCACCTGCGAAGGTCCCCCCAGGCGTCGGAAAGTAAGCGGGAGGTTGGCGGTAGGAATGAACCCCTGCAAGCGTGTCGGGATTGTGATTGAAGGCATAGGCCCCGCTGGAACCGGAATTCAAGAGTACCCACAAGAATCTACCGTCGTGCTCGGCGCCCCAACGCACGTCATGGAACATCACTGCCTGGTGGAGTCCCTTGGCTTTGAGCAACCGCTTCATCATTTCCATCGGAACGATATTGCCCTGGTCCGCTTCAGTCGCACAGGCGATGGTATCGTTGTTCGATTCGGGCCGGCATGTCGAGTTAAACAATCCTTCGGCGAAATCAGACGGCGGACGCAAGGGGATCAGTCCCAGTTGGTACTGCCAGCCGAGACAATCTGCTTTGTATTCCTGGATCATGTCGAGCACTACCAGGTAGTCGCGTAGTTGTTCCCGAGTCGCGTTCTCATCGAAGTCCGCTGCGCACTGCTCTTTCCAGTGAAACTTAACCCCATTCTCCTTAACGAACGCGAAAGCTGCATCAATCCGACCGGAGTCGATGCGCTGGCCTCGATCAATGATCCAGGCTTGGTCTATCTTGTGCTCGGTGAAGCCGTAACGGTTCAACAGCCGGGGTCCAAAGTAGCCATTGATCATGCCCATGGAAGTGTCGCCGAGCATCAGGATGAGAATGCGGCGGTGGCGGATCTCTGCGGCGACTTCGCTGGCTATCTTCGCAGCCGATTCGGAGATCGAAACGTGAAAGGCAATTTCGTCCGGTGGATAAGCGATGCGACCGGTTGAGCACCATTCCGACAGTCGCTCCATGAACTGCTCATCCGCACTCCAATCAGCGGCTTCCGTCCACACGCGAGAGAACGGTCGGTCAAGGCTCTCCAGGCTGGCGCCAGTGTTCAGCAGTCCGACGAGACCAGGCCATTGTCCCGCGAAGTTGCTGGCGAGCAACAGCGGATTTTCTTTGCCGACAACGCCATCGGTCGTATGCGGAGCGTAGATCCAGTGCACGCAAACTCCGATCATGGGATCGTCAACCGGTCCCAGCTTTTCGATCGACTCGTGCGGCTTGGTCAAGTACCCGGGAATCAGGTATGGCTCTCGCCCTAGCTTCTTAAGCGCCCGTTCGATTTGCGTGGTCGCTTCAGTCATGTTGGGGAGCGCCAGCTCATTAGGCGCAGGCCGTGCATCTCCGGGCCAAAAAAGTGCGATCTTTTGCTTCATCGATTAAGTGCCTCGTTTTCTGGTTTCACATACAGTCGTACAGAACCGGGAGCGATAGCGACCGCACTCAAGTAAAAGGATTCTTCAGTAAACACGCGCCGGTGGCATTGGCCCTAACTACCTTGAGCTCGCAATTCGACTTGATTTGTTCTTCTAATTGAGTGCGGTCGCTGCCGCTTCCGGTTCCCTAATGCTTCACTTCGCAGGTGGAAGCGACGTCGCGGCACCATCCAGACCGTCGTTCCAAATTAGTGGAGCTAAATACAATCCGCCCTGGCCCCAACCTGAGTGGCTCACGAACCACCGCCCGTCGGTGTCGCGCACCACCTCCGCTGCATGGGACTTTATGTGACCTACCTTGTCTGCCACCTTCCACTGGAATGGATCTTTGCTTCGGAAAATATCGGTGCCTACATAGTCGCCCCTTGGTCCAATGAAAAGGTAATAGAATTCACCGCGTCGCACGACAAAAGGAGACTCTGTGGGACCACCGAAAGTTCCGGCCGTGGGGTCGGTAAAGGCCACCTTTCTTTCACCCCAGTTGATTAAGTCATTGCTCGTCCGGTAAGCCACAATGTGATTACCGCCGGCAGGGTTGCTGTTTGCGGTGTAGTACATGATCCATCTGCCCCCGACTCGCAAAATAAATGGATCCCTGGCGTCATAACCGTCGACGACCATCGGGTTCTTCGGGTGACGCGTCCACGACTTCAGATCAGAAGATGTGGCGAGGTGGATCTTGTGCTTAGTATTGTCAGAACCGCCGGCAACATAGAACATGTAATAGGTGTTGTGGTGGAGAATCACATAGGGCGCCCACAGAATAGTCTCCTGTCGTGCTTCATCTGTGCTGAGGGCAAAGGGCAATTTCTGCCAGGGTGTCTGCGTTAAGCTCGATGCAGTCGCGTGAGCAAAATGTTTTTCATCAAGCGGCTTTGCGGGTTCGGCATGTGTGATCCCAAACATGTGCCACAGGCCATCCTTGCCACGGACGAAGCAGTGGTCATTGATGTACCACCCCTCCGTTTCACCAATGCTGGGATCATAGATCTTAGTGAAATCACCCGCCGTGACTAGAGACTTGTCCTGCGCCCTAACAACGCTAGTCGCAAGTGAAGCAGCCAGACAACTGACTAGAAAAATGTAGAGACCTTGTTGCATATTGGTTGGTAAACCCGACTTGAAATGGGACGTCGCCAATGCTTCATATAAATGACCAGGCGGCAGAGGTTTTTTCCCGACGGACTCTAAAGCGTCTTCACCATTACGCGTCCTTGATGAGTTCACGCCGCTTCGGATGCGACCCGAGGCCGCTCCATGATTTGCCTATGCTGTTGCTGATGATCGTACATTAGCTTGAAGACCTGATACTTTGCGCCGTGAAAATCACTAGTCCCAGGATGGGGTTTAACCCTGTCCGCCCGTGGACTCATCGCTTGCATCGCCTCGATGATGGTGGAGAATTTATTCGCCGCCACCGCGGCTAGAATGCCAGCGCCGAGCAGCACCGCTTCAGACTCCCTGGCGATGTAAATGTCGCATCCGGTAATGTCCGAATGCTCCTGCAACCAAAGATGGTTCTTGATGCCTCCGCCACAAGCGTTGATGCGGTTGATCACGTAGCCCTTTGAGCTCATCGCATCGATGATGTGTCGCGTGCCGTAGGCGACTCCCTGGATCGTCGCCAAATAAAGCCGTGCTAAGTTCTCGAATGAGGAGTCGAGAGTCAGACCACTAATCATCCCGCGGGCGTGGCTGTCAGCCCTCGGGCTGCGGTTGCCGTGAAAGTCCGGCAAGACGTGTACGTCCTGCGTCAAGGGAGAACCGTGCGCGGCTTCCTTCATCTCTGTTACTTTCCGGTTGAGCAACTCATAGACGGTTTCTCCCTGCGCCGCTGCGTCTTCCCTG
>Ga0193717_1002637_pt1 | contig 10259 bp, 10 predicted proteins | sample U2c2metaG_FD_145900 | JGI IMG/M metagenome (GOLD analysis project Ga0193717, IMG submission 145900) | Soil microbial communities from a riparian zone of the East river system, Colorado, United States - U2c2 | ecosystem: Environmental > Terrestrial > Soil > Riparian zone | place: USA: East River...
TGGGGCCATATCCTGATACTATCTGAGGGCATATCATAATATCCGCGTGTTTCAAGGCCCGAAGTGGTTTCTGAGGCAATGAATTTTTTACCGGGATACCTGTCATGAAATGCAGCATATTCACCTTCATGGTAGTTATAACCTACCAGGTCTACAGCGCCAGAGCTGATGATCTTATTGTTTTTACCCGGGTCGTTATTAGCAGTAGTTATTGGCCGGGTGGTATCCAGGCTACGTACTATACCCGCCAGTTCAGGAGCAAGCCTTAACGCGCTGGTATCGGCTTGTTGCGGTATCTCGTTACCAATACTCCAGATCATGATGCTTGGATGGTTGCGGTCGCGCAATATCTGATCCTCCAGGTCGCGTTTATGCCATTCTTTAAAAAACAAGTGATAATCATATTTGGCTTTCTTCCATTCCCAGCAGTCAAAAGCTTCGTCCATCACGATGAAACCCATTTTGTCGCAAAGGTCAAGCAGTTCGGGAGCAGGAGGGTTGTGCGAAGTACGGATGCCATTACAGCCCATCGCTTTTAAAATCTGCAACTGTCTTTCAAGCGCACGGGTATTAATGGCGGCACCCAAACTACCCAGATCATGATGATCGCATACGCCTAAAATTTTCATAGGCTTTCCATTTCAAGAGAAACCTTTATCCGCATCAAAATTAAAATAGCGGATACCTAATGGGGTGGTATATTCATCTACAACCGCTTTACCGGAAATTACCTGGGTAACCACCTTATATAAATATGGATTTTCTACAGACCAGAGTTGAGGGGTTTTAACCGTAAGGTTTATGCCGGTTTCAGATATAGTATCTGTTAAATTGGCTTTTGATGGGATAGCCCCACCAGTAGATACAACTTTTCCCACAGCATCATATATCAGTGTTTTTATAGTAAATGTCCCGTTGGTGCCTGAATTATTGCGCACACGGATTTTCAGATTTACGGTTGCAGCAGCATTGTTAACCTCAGGTGTGGTTACGTAAGTACCCCAATGATCAATAGCCACTTTATTGGTAGTAACCAACCATACATTTCTGTAAATACCCGAGCCCGAATACCAGCGTGAATTTGGCTGAACAGCGTTATCAACCTTAACAGCTATCACATTTTTACCGCCGAAATTTAAGTAAGGAGTAAGCTCGTACCGGAAAGATATATAACCATTTGGCCTGAAACCCAAATGATGACCATTAACCCAAACGTCGCTCTTTTGATAGATGCCGTCAAAATCAATATAAACCAATTTCCCTTTTGATGATGCCGGAACGGTAAATGTTTTTCGGTACCAGCCTATGCCGCCAGGCAGGGCGCCCCCTTCGGGAGTAGCTGGGTTATCTTTACTGAACTTCCCTTCAATGCTCCAGTCATGCGGCAGGTTTAAGGCGCGCCAGCTGGCATCATTCCATCCCGGTTTTTGACCATTATCAACTTGGCCCAAATTAAAACGCCATCCTTTATCAAAGTCAAGTATCTGGCGCGTTTGCTGGGCAAAACTTTTTAAACCTAACAGTATGGCAATAAACAGCAGACCTGATAGTTTACCGGCCTTTGATAAAGGGAATTTAATGAAGGGCATAATAGGCTATTTGGGATTAATTGTATTTTGGACACTAAATTATAAATAATTATGAAATAGTGAGTAGAATACACTTAAAATAACCCAATTAATAAATATATCACGAGCGAGCGTAGCGTGGCAATCTCATCATGCAGGTTCACAAGCAAAGTCCGTCACTTATCCTATGAGATTGCCGCTCAGCAATGACAACATATATATATGGATCAGTATTAAAGCGTCATTTCACCTTCAGAATTCCCCGAAAAATTAAAACTCAAAAGCAGCGTCGCTATCCGGGTTGCCCAGTTTAGTGCTTTTACGCTGGCCGCCTACAGTGACATGCAGCATGTTGATCTGTTCGGGGTGTTCGGTGTAAAGCAGATCGTCATGGACCTCAAATTTCTTTACTTTACTCATGCCTTTTACCTCAAAATAGGTCCAGGCGGCATCCTCCTGTATTTCATAGCCTACATAACTGAGCGTAACAGGCTTGCCATCGGCTTTAATAATCAAATGCTTTTTAATGTAGTCATTCAGCAACTGATTCACTTTATTTTTATCGGCAGGCTTAACAATATCAATTTGGGTATGGTATTGTTTTTCAATGGTACGCTCCAGATCGTCATAAAATATGCGGCAGCTCACCTCAACCATTTGGGTGCGGGCATTGTGATTAATTTCGGTAACGCTCACAAAAAACGGGTGGAAGAAGCTTAGCCAGCTTATAATTATTAATTGCAACATAATTGCGTTAAATGATTTTATTTTTAACAAAAAACGTTAATTTTATTGGCAAATGCGAATTTTAACACATGACTGACTTTTCTTTATACTTCCAGTTAGGATGGCAACACATCTGTGACTGGGCGGGGTATGACCATATATTGTTTGTAACTGTATTATGCGGAACCTATCTGCTGGCCGACTGGCGCAAGGTATTGGTGCTGGTTACAGCGTTCACCATCGGGCACTCTATTACACTGGCTTTTAGTGTGTTAAATATCATTCACATCAATACTTCACTTATTGAATTTTTGATACCTGTCACCATCGTTTTTACAAGTTTGGTTAATGTGCTCCATAAAAAGCGCACTACAACCACCATGCGCCTTAACTATACGCTGGCGCTTTTTTTCGGGCTGATACATGGCATGGGGTTCTCCAATTACCTTAAAAGTTTGCTGGGCCGTAGCACTAATATTACCGCCCAGCTGTTCGCTTTTAACCTCGGACTTGAGTTTGGGCAGGTTTTAATTGTAATATCTGCGTTACTTATCTCTTATTTGCTTATCAAATTCGCCAAAACACCACAGCGCGACTGGACAATGTTCCTTTCGTCGGCTATATTTGGAATTGCTTTTATCATGTGCATTGAGCGCTTTTTATTAATAAAATTCAGATGAATAAATTTTACACCGCATTACTTTCCTGTACACTATTAACAACTGCCGCCTGGGCGCAGTATGATAACAACCCGGGCTCAAACCACGGTAACAAGTTTGAGCAGTTGGGCACTATGGTGTCAACTCCAAATGAGTACCGTTCAGCATCGGGCGCACCGGGCCCAAAATACTGGCAGCAAAAGGCCGATTATGAAATTAGCGCTACCCTTAATGATGACAAACAACGTTTGGATGGCTCCGAAACTATAAACTATACCAACAATTCCCCCGATCCGCTTACCTACCTGTGGCTGCAGCTTGACGAAAATCAGCATAAAAAAGATGCGGAGAGCGCCAAGTTTGATGAGAGCAAAATGCAAAGTAAAATGACCATCCGCCAGCTGCAGGGCATCATAGGGCATGATCTGGATCTGGGTAACCACATTGTAAGCGTTAAGGATGCCAACGGCAATGCGTTAACGTATACCATTAACGAAACCATGATGCGTATTGAGCTGCCTGTAACTTTACAGCCGGGACAAAAATTCCGTTTTAAAATTAACTGGTGGTATAACATATCTGACCGTTTAACCATAGGTGGCCGCGGTGGTTATGAATATTTCCCTGAGGATGGCAATTACCTGTACACCATGGCGCAATGGTATCCGCGGATGGCTGTTTACAGCGATTTCCAGGGATGGCAAAACAAGCAGTTTACCGGCAGAGGTGAGTTTGCTTTAACCTTTGGCGATTTTAAGGTAAGCATGAATGTGCCTGCCGATCATGTGGTAGGCGCCACAGGTCAATGTTCAAACTATGCGCAGACGCTTACAGCTGCCCAGCTTAAACGCTGGAACTCGGCACAGTCATCAACTCAGCCTGTAGAGGTTGTAACGCTTGACGAAGTAAAGCAAACCATGAAAAGCCATGCTACAGCGCGTAAAACATGGGTTTTCCATGCAGAAAATGTACGTGATTTTGCCTGGGTATCCTCACGCCGTATTGTTTGGGATGCTATGAGTACGCAAATTGATGGTGGCAAGAAGGTGATGGCCATGTCGTACTACGGTCCGGAGGCTTATCCGCTTTACCGTAAGTATTCAACCAAAGTAGTGGCGCACACGCTGAAAACCTATTCAAAACATACTTTCCCTTATCCATATCCGGTAGCCATTTCTGTAGAGGCTTCAAACGGTATGGAGTACCCGATGATCTGCTTTAACTATGGTCGTGCCGAGAAGGACGGAACTTACAGTGAAGCCACCAAGAATGGAATGATCGGTGTAATTATTCACGAGGTTGGGCATAACTTTTTCCCGATGATCGTAAACTCTGATGAGCGCCAGTGGACCTGGATGGATGAAGGGTTGAATACTTTTTGCCAATACATGGCCGAGCAGGAGTGGGATAGCAAATACCCATCACAACGCGGCCCGGCTTATAAGATAGTTGATTACATGAAGCTGCCAAAAGACCAGTTGGAGCCTATCATGACCAATTCAGAAAACATTGTGATGTTTGGGCCAAACGCTTATGCAAAACCGGCGACCGCTTTAAACGTACTGCGCGAAACCGTAATGGGACGCGAACTGTTTGATTACGCGTTTAAAACCTATGCACACCGCTGGGCCTTTAAACACCCTACACCTGCCGATTTTTTCCGTACCATGGAAGATGCTTCGGCTGTTGACCTCGACTGGTTCTGGCGCGGATGGTTCTACGGAACAGATCCTGTTGACGTATCTGTAGATAGTGTAAAATACTATCGCCTTAATACCAAAAACCCGGCTGCTGAAGGCGCTGCTGACCGTGCACAGTTTGACCATAATCTGGAGAACATCAGTACAACCCGCAATAAAGAGGCGGGTACCCGTTTTGCTGTAGAGGCTGATACCGCCCTGCAGGATTTTTATTCCAAGTGGGATCGCTTTGCAGCCACGCCGATTAGTACACAAAGCTATCAGGCTATGTACAACGCCGCTACCCCTGCCGAAAAGAAACTGTACGACAGCAAGAATTATTTTTATGAGATCACGTTCAGCAACAAAGGCGGCCTGGTTACCCCTTTAATTATTGAATGGACCTATACCGATGGTACCAAAGAGGTTGAAAAAATATCGGCCTATATATGGCGCAAGAATGAGTATAAAGTAAGCAAGGTTTTTGCCAAAACCAAGGAGGTGAAAGGCATTAAGCTTGACCCATACCGCGAAACCGCCGATATTGACGAAACCAATAACAGCTGGCCCCGTGAGTACCAGCCATCAAGGTTTGAGCTGTTTAAGCAGCAAACCCTGCCGCGAGGCGCCACCGCCGGGCCAAATCCGATGCAGGAAGCTAAGAAAGCCCAATAACAAAAATGCCCCGAATAGAATTCGGGGCATTTTTGTTTGGAATAAATTTTATTACAAAACCGGCTGCGCGGTAAATATGCTTGCATAATACTTGCGGTAAGCAATGCCTAAAAATAAATGCAGTAAAATTATTACTACCGCTAAGGGGATACCAGCAGGTGCCAAAAGGGTATGGAACAGGAAAATGTTCACCGAAACAGGGAACAGTATTAACAAAAAGAATGCGGTATAGCGGTTAACTAATATAGCCACGCCGCTTAAAAATTCAATAACCTTCATATACTGGAAAAAATAGCCAGAGCCATAAAGACCACCACTAAAAGCTTGTGCTTTATCAGACATTACCGGCTGGGGCATCGGTATAAAATGAAAAAAGAAATTAAGGCTGAATACGATAAAAATAAGGCCCAGCAAAATGCGGGCGATCAATACTGCAATTTTCATGAATTTAGGGTTTAGTGGAAGTTTATAATACTAAATTAATAATTTAATTAATATGTACAAACCACTTCCTGTACAAAAACTATTTATTTCGTAACCTGTAACATAACTTTTTAGCGAAAATTTGATTACTAATTTATACCCTTAGGTTATTTAAATTAATATGGTTAACATGGGCATAATTTTTGAACTCATATTTTCATAAAAATTATCGCTATGGGATTTGAAAAACTACTTAAAGTAAATAAAGCCTTTTTTGAAAAGGTGCTTAAATCCCTGATACAGGAAAACGGGTATCATGTTCATTATTCCTATACCAATGAGGATTATTATTTATCAGGAGATGAGCAGGTTATCAATCAGTTGCAAATGGTCAGTAAAGTATTGCTAACGTCCTGAATTAAATACATTAAAGATGGTAGAAAAAGCGTTCATAATTACTATTCCGTCGGGAGCTTATAATGATCTGTTTATAAATCTGTTGGAGAAAACTGGTGATGTTTCGCTGGTAACCATACCCTATGCTAAAAATGAATATGTTTTTACAGCGAGCAGCTTAAAAGAGTTTATCGAAGGGTTGGATACTAACATCTATAAGCTATTTACATCTGACAATCTTGATGTTTCTGAGCAAATGGAGTATCTGAATGAGTTATTGGAATATTTACAGGTAGAATTTGTAAAAAATTATTAGTTGTACATAATTTCCGATACTGGTAAGCGGGTTATAATGTCCTTAAATTTTTTTTCAAAACCAATCATTACATTAAGGTGAAAGTATGTAACCAATGGATAGTTGGCGTTTAGTAAATTTGTAAAAAAAATTTCAGCGAAAAATGATTGTAAAACGATCCGCTGTAAAAATTTAACAAAATGGAAGAAAATAAAAAAGTATCCCCTAACATACAAAAAATAACTTTTGGTAATGGATGTTTTTGGTGCACCGAAGCCATATTTCAGTCCCTTAAAGGTGTAATATCAGTAACATCGGGCTATATGGGTGGCAAGACCAGCAACCCAACCTATGAGCAGGTATGTACCGGCACTACCGGCCATGCAGAGGTAATTGACCTGGAATACGATGCTGATGTACTGTCGTTTGATGAATTGCTGCTGGTGTTTTTCAGAACGCATAACCCCACTACATTAAACCGCCAGGGTAATGATGTAGGTACGCAATATCGTTCGGCTATATTTTATACTACCGACGAACAAAAACAGGCATCAATAGCTATGATCAAAAGGTTGACCGATGAAGATGTTTTTGATAGCCCCATAGTTACCGAAGTTACCCCTGCCAGCGCGTTTTATAAAGCCGAGCAATATCATCAGAATTACTTTAATGATAACCCTAATAAGTCGTACTGCGCATTTGTTATCCAGCCAAAACTGAATAAATTTGCCAAAGAGTTTACGGATAAAATTAAGCCCGAACTGCTGTAAATTACGTTTAGTCTGGAAACTGCCAGGCAAAATATTTGTCTATACATGAAAAAAATCTGCCCGTTCCTTTTATCCGCTATCCTGTTTTTAAACGCCTGTTCACCGGCAAAAAAAGTGGCCACAACCACTGCTGTTAATACAAACACACCGATCAATTCAACTGCTAATACTTCTATTGCCAATGATGGCAAGGTATGGGCCTCACTATGGCAGCAAAGGGCCGCGGAGTATAAGGCTTTATGTTTTCAGGCTTACAACATAGCCAGACAGCGGGTTGACGAAGGCGTAAAACGTATAAGCACCAAACCATTGGCCATTGTTACCGATATTGACGAAACACTGCTTGATAACAGCCCCTACGATGCCAAACGCGGATTGCAGAATTTGGATTACAGTGATGAAACCTGGAAACAGTGGACCGATAAGGCCGCAGCCGATACAGTACCCGGAGCTATAGCGTTTTTTAAATACGCGGCATCAAAAGGGGTAACCATTTTTTATATTACCAACCGTAATGAGAACGAGCGCACGGCAACGCTTTATAACCTGCAGCGCTATGGCCTGCCCAATACCGATGATGAGCACTTGTTTCTTAAACAAGGTACTTCAAGCAAGGAGGGCCGCAGGCAGGATGTATTAAAAACACATGATATCCTGTTGCTTTGCGGCGATAACCTGCCCGATTTTGACGTGTTGTATGACAATCATCCATCCGAAGAAAGCCGTATAGCAACAACACAAAAGCTGCAAAAAGAATTCGGAAGCAGGTATATTGTAATACCCAATCCGTCATACGGCGATTTTGAGGGCGCTTTGTTCCAGTTTAATTACAAGCTTAACGCGGCGCAAAAAGACTCCATCATCCGGGCTAAAATAAAAGCTGATAAATAACAGATTATTAGATTTTTATAAAGATGCTTATATTTAACTATTGAAATTTGAGCTTGTAACTACGGGTTTGACCAGTCAATTGACCTTTTAAACTGTCTAAAAAACAGTAAAAATGTTGAGACGATGTCAAATATTGCAGCAAAATGCGTGTAAGACATAAATAAATTGCAAATTTGTGGTCTGCATAAATTCAGTTAACCCCCTGTTTAACTATGAGCGAAAAGACAATATTGGTTTGGTTTAGAAATGACTTGCGGATACACGATAACGAAATTTTGTTAGAAGCTGTTCGCAAGGCTGATAAAGTATTGCCGGTATATTGTTTTGATCCTTATTATTTTCAGCGCACTGCATCCGGTACTTCAAAAACGGGTAGTTTCAGGGCTCGGTTCCTTTTAGAGGCTGTAGCCGATCTGAGGAAGAACCTGCAGGGCTATGGTGCCGAACTGATCATCAGGACCGGCAACCCAGCCGAAATACTACCGCAGCTTGCAGAGCAATACCAGGTAAACGAAGTATACCATCACCGTGAGGTGGCTTATGAAGAAACAGAGATATCTGAGCAGGTAGAAACCGCATTATGGAAAATGAGGCTTAACCTCAAACATTTTATTGGTCATACGCTGTATCATAAAGAGGATCTTCCCTTCCCGATCAAGGATATCCCGGATAGTTTTGCCATATTTAAAAAGAAGGTGGAGCGCGACAGCAATGTACGCCCTTGTGTACCTACTCCCGAGCATATTGTTACCCCTGAAATTACTGATGCAGGTGAGTTGCCTACTTTACCGCAATTAGGTTTGGATGAGATTGTTGATGACCCACGGGCCACCAACTATTTTCAGGGTGGCGAAACCGCTGCTTTGGTACAGCTGCACAAATATTTTTCCCAAGGCGATGTGGCCGTTAAATCAAAAAGCTCCCGAAACAGCAGTAGCAATAATTCATCAAAATTATCGCCCTGGTTAGCGGTTGGCTGTATATCGCCCAGGCAGGTGTATTGGGAAATATTTAAAAACAACCAGGATGGCAATAACCAAAATGCGGGTTTGCTAAAACTGGAACTGCTATGGCGCGATTATTTCAGGTTTATGTTTAAAAAACACGGCCAAAAATTCATTAAAGCGAAAACTGCCGAAGATGAAGCACCCGTGCTGGCTGTAAATGAGCTTGATTTTACTAAATGGGCACATGGCGAAACCGGCGTTCCGTTTATTGATGCCTGTATGCATGAACTTAACGCTACCGGGTATATATGCAACCAATGCAGGCAAATAGTGGCCACCTACCTGGTACATGACCTTAAAGCCGACTGGACCCGCGGTGCCGCTTATTTTGAAGAAAAGCTGATAGATTACTCACCGTCCAGCAACTGGGGCAACTGGGCCTTTATAGCCGGCGTAAACGATGCCAAAGAAAGTAAATATGCCATAGCCGCCATGCAACCAAAAGACATGGTAAGCGACTTTGTGACCACCTGGCAGCCTTCGCCCATAGATGAGGCCGGGGATCTAATGCATGTGTGATAAACTATTTTATCCACCCCATTAAACCATTTTCAAAATTAAAACTCCATTTAATAACACTATTGCCCGATATGACACAGATATTGGGCAGATGTAAATTTCTTTACAATTAATTATGAAGTATATAAGCCTATATGCTTACTTTTGTACCGTTTTAAAGATCAGTTTCTCATGGATCGTCTCAACTATATAAATAGCGGCAACGCAGACTACATTAATACCTTATACGACAGCTACAAAGAAAATCCCGAATCTGTGGATTTTGGATGGCAAAAGTTTTTTGAAGGCTTTGATTTTGGCAAGGATACGCAAGCATCTGCCGCTGTCGCGCCAAGCGCGGGCGACAAAACGCCGGATCACTTTTTAAAAGAGATCAACGTATTGAACATGATTTATGGCTACCGCTCACGTGGCCACCTTTTTGCCAAGACAAACCCCGTACGCGAACGCCGTCATTATTATCCTGGTAAAGAACTGGAAACCTTTGGCCTGAGCGAGGCCGATATGGATACCGTTTTTAACGCCGGTGTTGAAGTAGGGCTGGGTGCTGCCACACTGCGCGACATTCGTCAGTTGTTGGAGGATACTTATTGCCAGGCCATCGGCGCCGAGTACAGGTATATCCGCAATCCGATAAAGATCAAGTGGTTT
>Ga0193717_1002638_pt1 | contig 10252 bp, 10 predicted proteins | sample U2c2metaG_FD_145900 | JGI IMG/M metagenome (GOLD analysis project Ga0193717, IMG submission 145900) | Soil microbial communities from a riparian zone of the East river system, Colorado, United States - U2c2 | ecosystem: Environmental > Terrestrial > Soil > Riparian zone | place: USA: East River...
GGAGTCACCCATGGGCGGGCCGGTCTACCGGTACGACCCGAACCTGAACTCGGGGGTGAAGTTCCCGCAGTCGTTGGACGGCAGGTTCTTCGCCGGCGAGTACGGGCGCAAGTGGATCAAGGCGATCGAGGTGACGGGCTCCGGCGGCGTCGGCGACATCGGGGCGTTCCCGTGGACCGGCACGCAGGTGATGGACATGGCGTTCGGGCCGGACGGTGCGCTGTACGTGCTCGACTACGGCACCGGGTCGAACAACCAGGCGCTGTGGCGGGTCGAGTTCATCGGCAACCAGAACCGCAACCCGATCGCGAAGGCGGCCGCGAACAAGACGTCCGGGCCGGCGCCGCTGGCGGTCACGTTCTCCTCGGCCGGCAGCTCCGACCCAGAAGGCGGCGCGCTTACCTACCAGTGGAACTTCGGGGACGGCGGCACGTCGACGGCGGCCAACCCGTCGCACACCTACACGACGAACGGGAACTACACGGCGACACTGACCGTGCGGGATCCCCAGGGCCTTCCCGGATCGGCGAACGTGCAGATCTCGGTGGGCAACACGGCGCCCGTCGGTGACGCTGTCCGCACCAGCGGACGGTGCGCTGTTCTCCTTCGGGGACACGGTGAACTTCACCGTGAACGTGTCCGACCCGGAGGACGGCACGATCGACTGCAACCGGGTGAAGGTGCGCTACCTGCTCGGGCACGACCAACACCAGCACGAGCTGACGTCGAAGAACGGCTGCACCGGGTCGATCACGACGCCGATCGACGGTGAGCACGACCCGGCCGCGAACGTGTTCGGCGTGTTCGACGCCGAGTACACCGACAACGGCGGCCTCGTCACGCACAGCGTGCGCAAGCTGCAGCCGAGGCACCGGCAGGCCGAGCACTTCAGCGCGCAGTCCGGCGGCGTCCAGCTCGCCGCGCACGGCGGTGCGGAAGGCGGCAACACGGTCGGGTTCATCGACAACGGCGACTGGGTCTCCTTCACCCCGTACGCGTTGTCCGGTGCCGCAAGCGTGACGGCGCGGGTGTCGTCCGGTGGTGTCGGTGGCACGTTGGAGCTGCGGGCCGGTTCCGCGACCGGGACGCTCCTCAGTTCGGTCGCGGTCGCACCTACCGGCGGCTGGGACACGTTCGCGAACGTGTCCGCGGGGGTGTCGTCGATCCCGGCCGGGACGACATCGCTCTTCCTGGTGTTCAAGGGAGTCACGGGTCAGGGCAACCTGTTCGACGTGGACGCGTTCACGCTGAACCCCGCCGGCGCCGGGACCATCCGGACCGCCGAGGGCGAGGCGTACACGTCCACCGGCGGGGTGCAGGCGGCGGCGCACGCGGCGGCCAGCGGCGGCGCCACGGCCGGGTACATCGAGAACGGTGACTGGGCCGGGTACTCGCAACTGTCCACCACCGGCGCCAGGAGCTTCACCGTGCGGATCTCGTCCGCTGGCGCGGGCGGGACGTTGACCCTGCGCGCCGGGTCGCAGACCGGGACCGTGCTCGGGTCGGTGACCGTGCCGGTCACCGGTTCGTGGGAGACGTTCCAGGACGTGTCCGGGACCGTGACCGGGACGCCGACCGGACCGTTGTTCCTGACGTTCACGGGAGGTGCCGGCTCACTGTTCGATGTGGACACCGTGACACTGCGGCTGTAGTCGGTTTCCTCGCTGGCGGCGTCCACCCACGGGTGGGCGCCGTCCGGCATGTCCGGTCCTGGTCACCGCCGCCGACTCCGCGAGGTCCTAGCCTGAGTTTCCGGCTATTTTGATTGCAAGCAAACAAGATTAGGCATGACCGCAGGATGTGACACCACCAGCTGTGGGTCCACCAGAAAGTGGACGCATCACGGCACGACGCGCCACTGGACGTAACCCCGTTGCCATCGGACTACGCAACCCTGTAGGCGATCGTCCTGCCGTGTAACCACCAGCAGACAACCATCTCTGCGTTGCCGAGTGGCTCGGTTCGCTGTTCGGCCTCTTACCGCTGGTTACACGGGAACGATCGCTTCGGGGTGCGCGGTCCGATGGCTGGGGCGATCGGAGCCGCACCTCGCCGATACGTCTCGACGGCGTGCTCAGCCACGGCGAGGCACGGCAACGAGCAGTGGGTTGCGCACCAAGGATGAGACTGGGCCAGGAAGACATGCAGTCCAGCGGCGGTCATCGAGGCGGCCGACTCTCCCCGCACGCACTATTTTCCGCCCCTGCCAATCTATTCTGCTTGCAAGCAAACAAGATTAGGCAAGACCACCGGATGTGACACCACCAACAGGTGAGTCCAGCCAGAAGTGGACACATCAATCCCCAAACGTAAGCACTCGACGCAACCCGTTGCCAGCACCCCACTGCTCGTTGCCGTGTCTTCGCCGTCGCTGATCACCCGGCTGGGACGCATCGGCGAAGGCGCGGCCCCGATCGCCCCAGCCACCGGACCACCCAACCCCGTAGGCGATCGTCCCCCGTGTCAAGCAGCACACCATCCCTCAGAATGGTGCCACATCCGGATCGGCGATCGGCTCCGGTTCATGCGTGAACCGGAACCCATACTTCGTGATCCACGTCAACCCTCGGCCATTGCCCGACAGTTCCACCCGCCATCCACCAAGGGTCTTGAGCCGGTGGTGAGTCCGACACGCCGGACGGACAGTGAACTGATCCGTCGCCCCCTGCGGAAACGGCGTCACGTGATCCAAGTCGCACAGGTGAGCAGGCCGCACACATCCTGGACCAGTACACGTCGGGTAGAGGGCTTCGATGTGGTCCCGTAGAGCGGCCGACGGCCGGTACTTACGCCGCCCCACATCCACCGCATGCCCCGTCAACGGGTCGGTCAGGATGCGTTGCCACACTGCGTCTTTCTGGGCGGCCAGCTCGAGTGCCCGCTGGGCAGGTAGCCACCCGTACCCGGCGAGATAGCCTGGCTTCGAATCGACCCCCAACACCGTCGACGCCGGCAACGTCAACCGGACAATCACCTTTGCGTTCTCGAACCCCTTACCTGCCAGGAGGTCCATCATCACGTCAGTGGAGATCTGATCCATGCTGCGGTCGTCGCCAGCGGACTTGATTTGCCGTGCCTGAGCCTGGATTCGTTGATATGCGAGCTGTGTTCGTTCTACATCACACTGCACTGACAACAGACCAACACCGTCATCGAGACCCTGATGTATGACCTGCCGTGCGAGCGACTTCGCCGCAGCACGCCGAGCGGCAGCTTCCGGGTCCGCGCGTGCCACCGCGCGACGTAGCCGGTAGTTGAGTTGCTGGCTGCTCAACCCCGCCGCCTGCGCCGCGATCTCCGCTTCTACCAGTGCGACCGTTTCATCGGAGAGAACTTCGACAGCCTCAACGATCCGACGTGCCTTGTACTCCGGAATGTCCCCCACGCTGAACACCGCGAACGTCGCCGGACACCGCGTTGTCAACGCTGTCGCCAACCTGATCCGATGCTGCGTATGCAGCGGAGTCCAACCCGTCGCCGCACTCAACTCCAGGGGAGCGAACTCGCCAGGGTTCAACTCAACGAACCGCGCAACCCGACCCAACTTCCTCGCAGCACGCTGCGCATCAACACGCTCCCCAGCAGACAACTCGGCAAGAATCTCAGCACTTTCGTCGTCGAACATGTGTTCAGAATACCCGCCACCACCGACGAAACCCTTACCCGCCAACAAGAATCACCCAATCGAGCACGCCGACAGAAACAAGAATGCGGAGCGTCAAGAAGGGAAGGACGGCACCAGACAGGGGCAAGAAAAGACAAAGAGCAAGGACAAGCGACGGAGCTGCGAGCCGGCAGAGAACGCAAGCAGGCACCGAAGTAGCGCGAGCACGGGACCGGAGGGCGCGAGAGCTAGAGTTCCTCGGATGTGCAGTGCTGCCGAGATCGTCAGGATCGCCGAGCCCGAGATCGACGCGGAGCTGGCCGCGCGACTGTGCGCCATCCTGCGCGAGTGCTTTCCCGACTATCCGGAGCGGAGCTACTTCAAGCTGCCGCCGCACTTCCGGTTCGTCGCCACCGTCGGGGGCGCGGTCGTCGCGCAGGTCGGCGTCGAGCTGCGGATCATCCGGGTCGGCGACCGGGTGCTGCGGACGTTCGGCGTCGTCGACCTGTGCGTGACGGCCGAGGCGCGGTCGCACGGGCTCGCCGGGCGGCTGCTCGCCGCCGTGCTCGACCACGCACGCGCCTGCGCCGTCGAGTTCGTCGTCCTGTTCGCCGACGACGACCGCGTGTACACGCGCCACGGCTGGTCGCGTAAGGACAATCGCGTCACCTGGGTGAAGATCCACGAACACACCACGCTCGGGCTGACCGAGCGGACCGACACCGAGGCGCTGATAGTGCGAGCCGTGACCGACGCGCGGTGGCCGGACGGCGACGTCGACCTGCTCGGGCACCTTTACTGAGCACGTCGGGGAGGATGGGGGCATGCCGCCGCTGCCCGAGTACGGCCATCGCTCGCTCGCCGAGGTCCTGCCCGCGCTGGTCGCCGCGCTCGACGCGGGTCCCGCCGCCGGCCTGGTGGTCGAGCCGGCCCGCGCCGCGGCGCTGCTGCTGATCGACGGGTTGGGCGCGGACCTGTTGCGCGCGCACGCCACCGACGCGCCGTTCCTCGCGGCGATGACCGACGCGGGGCCACTGCCCGTCAGGTTCCCGTCCAGCACGGTGGTCAGCCTCGCCTCGCTGGGCACGGGACTGCCGCCGGGCACGCACGGCATGCTCGGCACGTCGTTCCCGGTCGACGACGACGCGGTCCTCGACGCCCTGCACTGGACAACCCGCGGCACGTCCGTCGACCTGCGGGAGCAGCGGCCGCCGGAGCAGGTGCAGCCGGAACGGACGGGCGTTGGAACGGGCCGAGGCGGCCGGCGTCGGCGTGACCGTGGTGTCGCCGAGGGCGTTCCTCGGCTCCGGCCTCACGCGCGCGGCACTGCGCGGCGGCACGTTTCGGGGTGTGCACGCACTCGGCGACCTTGCCGCGTCGGTCGGTGCCGCGCTCGACGAGCCGGGCCGGCGGCTGGTGTACGGCTACCACGCCGACCTCGACGCGATGGGCCACGTGTACGGTCCCGGTTCGCTCCCCTGGCGGCTACAGCTGACGCAGATCGACCGGCTCGTCGAGTCGATCGCGGCGCGCCTGCCGGCCGACACGGTCCTCGCGGTCACGGGCGACCACGGCATGGTCACCATGGACCGGACCTTCGACGCCGACACCGAGCCGGACCTGTTGGCCGGCGTGCGCACACTCAGCGGCGACGCCCGCGCGCGCTACGTCCACGCGGAACCGGGCGCCGCGACCGACGTGCTCGCCACGTGGCAGGGCGTGCTCGGCGACGCGGCGTGGACGGTCTCCCGGGACCAGGCCGTGGCCGAGGGTTGGTTCGGCCCGTTCTCGGCGCGGTTCGCGGGCGCGTCGGTGACGTGGTCGTCGCCGGCCGGGATGGCACCGGTGTGATCCGCTCGCACGCGGAGTCGCTGCTGTCCACAATGGTCGGTCAGCACGGCTCGTTCACCCGCGCGGAACAGCGGGTGCCGCTACTGCTCACGCGGGGATGAGGTCAGCTCGCCTCGATCGCCGCCTTGATGCGGTTCGCGAAGTCGGGGGCGTCCTTGCGTGCCGCCTTGAGCGCGAAGCCGACGATGGTCTTGCCGAAGCCGTTGCCCTGCAGGACGTTGAACACGCGCAGCCGGGTACTCGTCTCCGAGACGGGCTCGAGGTCGTAGCCGCCCTCGACCGCGGTCACCAGGTTCTTCGACAGCTCCGTCCAGCGGATCGTACTCGGCGCGACGAACTCGGTGATGCGGAACTCGCGCGTGGTGGTCATGCCGGCGTCCTTCACCGTGCTGGCGTACACGGTGCCCTCGCCGGTCGGGCCGTCCGTCGTCTTCGCCATCTTCTGCACGCGGGGACTGAACTTGGCATCGTTGGTCCCGTCGGCGAGGAAGGCGAACACCTCCGCGACGGGCCGGTCGATCTCGACGGACGCCTCGAACTGACCGGACATGGGTGTCTCCTCAAGTGCTCGTGTTCCTGGCGGGGAGAGCATGGCAGAGCGCGCGCCCCGCGTCTGCCCTGAAGGCCACCTTTGGGGCTTCCTGGGGCGTGCCTGGGGTCGTTCCCCAGTGCGTTCGACCACTCGGGTGCCGGAGGCTGGTCCCAGCACCGACCTCAGCGAGGAGCGCCATGCCCGAGAACGAGTTCGAGTGGGTGCGGGTCCAGGCCGACGCCATCCTCGGGGACGCGCGACCGAAGGACGTCGGCGGGCTGCTGAAGAAGAAGGGCGTGTGGCACCAGCTCTACCGGGAGTGGCTCGAGGCGTGCCACCCCAACGGCAGCGCCGGGTTCGAGTTCCTCGTGCAGACCGGCGGGCGGCCGCGGCTGCAGGGCCGGCAGCGCTACGACCAGTGGGTCGTCGCGCTCGACGAGCACTACGGGGAGTTCTACGCGGAGGTCGGCGAACTGAAGAAGGCGCTGGACGACCGGACCGGGAACGCACGCAAGCTCGCGCACTTCGCCGGCAACGCCGCCTCGGCCGCACAGGACGTGGCGCGGTCGAAGGTGGTGACGTCGATGGCGAAGTCCGTCGGCGCCGAACCGTTGCAGAAGCTCGCGGCCAACGCGGCGGGACGGGCACGCACGGCGGTCGGGCCGAGCGGGCCCCAGTCGGTCGAGCCGGTCGCCGTCGACCCGGCGGAGTACGTGGCATCGGTGGTCGCGAACGCGCGGTGGTTCGCGGCGTCGCCGGACCTCGACACCTACCTCGAGTGGCTCGCCGCCCTCGCCGAGAGCTTCTCCTCGTTCGACGGCCGGCTCGGCGAGCACGGTGGCTGGCTCGCGACGACCACGCAGGACATCGTCGGCTGGCGGCAGGAGCTGTCGAACCGGCTGGCGGCACGGCCGGAGCTCGCGTCGCTGCGGGAGGCCGTGTACTGGCTCGCGTACCACGTGGACCTGCTGGCGTACCCGTCCGGCGGCGAGCTGCCGCACCGCGCCGTGTCGACACTGGCCGACGAGCTGACCGAGCGGTCGGCTTTCGTTCTGTACCAGCAGGTTCGGCCGCGGCTGGCGGAGCTGCACGGGAGTGTGGACAACGCGTACTACTACGGCGGTCTCGCACTCGACCACGCGGCGCAGGCCATCCGGCTGGAGGTCCCCGGCTACCCGGGCGACGCGTTCGAGCCGTGGGCACAGCACCAGCTGACCAGCTACCGCATCGAGCTGTCCGGGCAGCCGCTGCCACCCGCGACCGACGACGACACACCGACCGAGGCCGACGAGGCCGCGGCGATGGAGTTCTTCGGCCGGCCGCTCGACCAGCTCGGGTAACGTCCCGCTCGGTGGAGCGAGGTTCACGCGAAAGCTTCCGCGAGCCACCACGCACCACCGTCGCTGGTGATCTTCGCGTCGATCAGCAGCGGGCGGTCGCGCGGTCCGGCCAGCCACTCGGCGAGGCCGTCGAGGTCGGCGACCGTGCGGACGGTGAGGCCCGCGCAGCCGAACCCGGCGCCGATCGCGGCAAGGTCGGTGGGCGGGAAGCGCACGGTCGTCATGTCGGCGTCGCCGAAGTGGTGGATCTCCGCGCCGTACGCGTCGTCGTTGTAGACCACGATCACCATCGGCAGACCGAGCCGCACGACGGTGTCCAGCTCGGCGACGCTCATCAGGAAGCCGCCGTCGCCCAGTGCCGCCACCGGCAGCCGGTCGGGGCGGGCCAGCGCCGCGCCGACCGCGGTGGCGAGGCCGAGCCCGATCGACTGGAACGCTTGCGTGAAGCAGAACCCGTGCTGGTCTGGCACGTCGAGGTAGGCACTCGGGTATCCCATGAAGTTGCCGGAGTCGACCGACACGACGCGTTCGGCCGGCAGCAGCTCGTCGAGCCGGACGCTCAACGCCCTCGGGTCGATGCGGTCCACAGTGGACTCGTCGGTGAACGGCACGGCGCGCCAACGAGAACCCGCGATGCGCTCGCATAGCTCCGGTGTGCGCCAACCGTCCCGTGTGGACGGTTGGGCGGCGAGCAGGTCCCGTGCGGTCGCCGCGACCTCACCGAGCACGCCGACGTCGACGCGCCGGTGCCCACCGAGCGCGGCCGGGTCCAGGTCCACCTGCGCGATCGTGGCGTCCGGCCCGATCAACGCGCCGCGCCGCGTGGTCCAGTTGTTGAGCGCGCAGCCCCAGCCAACGACGAGGTCCGCGCTCGCGATCAGCTCCACGGCCACCGGCGACGCGAACCCGCCGGAGATGCCGAGCGACCACGGGTCGTCGCGGAACAGTCCGTTCGCGACGGCGGAGGTGGCGAGCAACGCGCCGGTCGCGTCGGCGAGCGCGCGCAGTTCCGACGCGGCCCCTCTGGCGCCCCGCCCGGCGATGAACACGGGACGCGCCGCGGCGTCGAGCGCCATGGCCAGTTCGGCGACGGCCGCCGCGGCGGGCCGAACCGGGTGCGGCACGGGACGCGGCGGAACTTCCGCGCGCTCCGCCGGCGCGGCCTGCACGTCCAACGGCAGGTTCAGCACCACCGTCCTGCGTTCGTGCACGGCCGTCCGGTACGCGCGCACCGTGTCGGCGACGGCCGACGCGGCGGAGTGGACGCGTTCGGCCACCGCGCCGACCGCGGTCACCGCCGCGTGCTGGTCGACGCGGAAGTTCGAGCCGACCGCCGCGCTCGGGGTGTCGGCCGCGAGGACGAGCAGCGGCGTGCGACTCTTCGCCGCCTCCGCGATGCCCGTCAGCGCGTTCGTCAGGCCGGGGCCCTGGTGCGTGGTGACCACGGCGACCCGCTCACTCATCCTGGCGTACGCGTCGGCCATGGTCGCGGCGCCGCATTCGTGCCGTGCGGCCACGAACGGCACGCCGTGCGCGCGCAACGCGTTCGTCACCGCGAAGTTGCCGCTCCCGACGACACCGAACGCCTGTGCCACCCCGAGTTCGGCGAGTGTACGGCCGACCAGCTCCGCGGTAGTGGTCACCGCTCGACCAGCGCGTAGACCCGCGCCGGGCTACCCGACCCGCCGACGATCGGCAGCGGCGACACCACCAGCACGGCGCCGGCCGGCGGCAGCGCCGCGAGGTTTCGTAGCTGCGTCAGCCCCATCTTGCCGGCGCCGAGAAAGTAGTTGTGGCAAGGGAACGGCGGTTCGAAGCCGTGTGCGGCGCCCGCGTCGGTGCCGACCGTCTCCACGCCGAGGCCGACGAGCTCGGTCTCCTGCGCGAGCCACCGCGCGCACTCCGCGGACACGCCGGGCGAGTGCGGGCCGGTCTCGTCGGCGTTCAGGAACCGGGCCGCGTCGGCGGACCGCTCGTCCCAGCCGGTGCGCAGCAGCAGCCACCCGCCGGCCGGGAGCGGGCCGTGGTCGGCCTCCCACCGCCGCACGTCGTCGATGCCCAACAGGAAGTCCGGGTCGGCGGCGGCCCGGTCCGCCATGTCGACGACCGCGGCAGGCGCCACCAGTTGGCGCAACGGCAACTGCGACACGTCGGCGCCGTCCCGCCCGGACGCCCAGTGCACTGGCGCGTCGACGTGCGTGCCGGTGTGCTCGCCGGTGTGGATGTTGTTCCAGTACCAGAACGGCCCGGCGTCGTCGTAGCGGCTGATCTGTTCGAGCGAGAAGGAGATCGTGTTCGCGAACGGCTCGGGGAGCTGGAGGATCGGCGTCTCGGCCGAGAGGGGCGCGGTCAGGTCGACGATCTCGACACGGCCAGCGCCGAGCGCGGCGAGCAGGTCGTTGAGCAGCATGAGGCAGGTGTACCGCACGAAGAGCGGTTAGGCGAGCCGCCTGCTGAGGTGAAATTGGCGAGCCGACTTCGGGGTGATCACCTACGCTGCGGCCATGCTGCCCTGGTCAACAACGCTCGCCGGTCGCTTCGAGGAAGGTGTCGTCGACAGCGTGTTGCTGCGCGACAACCCGCTTGGCGACCCGCACGAGCGACCGATCCACGTGTACCTCCCGCCGGGTTACGACGAGTCCGGCGACCGACGTTACCCGACCGTGTACGTCATTCAGGGTTACACCGGGAACGTGTCGACGTGGTTCAACCGGATTCCCTTCCGGCAGTCGTTTCCCGACCTGGCCGACGCGATGTTCGCGGCGCACGAGGCACCTCCGACGATCGTGGTGTACGTCGACGCGTGGACGGCGCTCGGGGGCAGCCAGTTCGTCGACTCCCCCGCGACCGGGCCCTACCACTCGTACCTGTGCGATGAGGTCGTGCAGTGGGTGGACACGCGCTACCGGACGCTGAGGGACCGCG
>Ga0193717_1002639_pt1 | contig 10252 bp, 6 predicted proteins | sample U2c2metaG_FD_145900 | JGI IMG/M metagenome (GOLD analysis project Ga0193717, IMG submission 145900) | Soil microbial communities from a riparian zone of the East river system, Colorado, United States - U2c2 | ecosystem: Environmental > Terrestrial > Soil > Riparian zone | place: USA: East River...
TGTCCATTACAAAGGTGGAGAGTAAATCAGACTTTGGCAACAAAGCACACTCTATGAAACCCGAAGCCCATCCCATCGCCTTTGGCGTGGGTGGGTAGTTCACTTGCGATTCCCATCAAACAACAGGCAATCAAATATTCTTTAAGGTATATTACAGATACCGCTATTTGCTATTTGGAAAAGCGTCTTGTAATGCTTTTGCTTCCGCGGCTGTTAGCCGGGACAGGCTGCCATGCCTGGTATCGGGCGGCAGTGTTAGATCTTTCTCAACGGTCCAGTGAAACAGATCGGGCGATGATGAAATACCATATTGGTCGGCCATGGGATAATCATAGTATAATAACCATCCCCGGGGCTTTACTGGATCTGCGATAACACTGGGCCCTTCGGTAATTGTTGGCGCAATCTGCCCGTTATTCAACGGTCCCTGATAAACAGTGTAGGGACCTTCCAGGTTTTTAGATGTCGCTACGCGGATCCCCCGGCGTTCACCGGTTTTTACACCGAATTCTTCTTCTTTATGAAACAGGTAATAGGTGCCGTTATTTTTTATTAATGTACCGTCTATCACAGAATATGGCGGGGCGAAAAGGACCTTTGCCGGCGTGAAGGTTTTCCAGTCGCTTGTTTTACAATACCATAACCGGCTCTCTTGCCAACCTTCGCTTTTAAAGGTGGACGACCAGATCAATGTATACGCTTTGGTGGCATCGTCATAGAAATACTCAGGTGCCCATATGTTTTTGACCAGTGCACCCGACTCATCTTTTACATCTTTCATTAACGGCAGATAGCGTTCAAACTGCCAATTGATCAGGTCTTTCGAGGTTGCATAAATACAACTTGGGCCAAACGTTTTGCGGTCGGGCGCGTCTTTACCGCCACCTGTGGCTACCAATCGCCAAAGATCGTCGGGGCCTTTATGAATAAACTGATCGCGCATATGCTGATCCCATACGGGTTTGTTATCATTTAAAGGCGTCCAATGGCGCCCATCTGTTGATAAGGCGATATGTAACTGTGCCACAAGCATGGGATTGGGCAAAGGCACTTCAACTGTTTTCCCCTGGGTGTCTATCTCAATACGCGTAGGATAACGTTGACGAAAATAAGTGAGCATCCATATATCCTTAGATTGTGCCCGGGCCATCTGTAGCGCTGTGGTCAGCAAAATACATGTTAGTAATATGGTCTTTTTTACAAACTTTGGAAATGCGCGCACAAATGTTTCCATACTATTGGTTTAACGATGGTTTGGATTGGTTCGATCAACTTAAGCAAAATAAAAATAAATCTGTCATCATCGTTACACTGTAATGATGATGATACGTGCCCAGTGGCCATTTTAAAGTTAAAAAGAATTATAGGCTATCCCTGTCAGGATAACTGTTCCCTGATGGCGTCCATGTCTGACAAGGTAATGCACGTATCAGTTCATAACACACCCAAACAACGATGGTAAAATCATTATGAAAATAGTTTTTGCCTTTACGGGAAACCTTAAAGGATGGGGCCTTTCGCTGCTGTACTTCCTTAACATGTAGCTGGCTTCTTAAACCGCCCGGATGATCCCTGATCATCCTTTTCATTTTCTGGCCCGCTGTTACGACAGTCGTGCTCATAAATTTTATTAAACACCTAAACCTTATTACGATGGACTTTTTACACACGCTTTTGGGCGAAGACCTCCGGGCCGGTCTGCTGGTCATTTTAAATCTCATGGTTATAGAGAGCCTGCTGTCGGTTGACAATGCCGCGGTTCTGGCAACGATGGTGATTGACCTGCCCCGGGAACAAAGAAGCCGGCGCTTAAATATGGGATTATCGGGGCTTATGTGATGCGGGGCGCCTGCCTGTTCCTTGCTGCCTGGCTCGTCAGGATATGGCCGATAAGTGGGAGTTTATGGTTTGACTTAGATAGCGGATTAAATACAGGCTGTAACAAAAAATGGAATGCGAAAATAAATATAACAGGTGCCATGCAAAAGTATAGGCATATTTTATGATACCTGCGTATATCTTATAAATAATCGTTTTATTAACACTTATAAATAAGATAATAAAATGCCTCATTTATTAAACTTTTAAATTTAATAAATAATAATGATTGCTGTTTAAACGACTAAAATAATATGACTTTGTATTTCACTTGCTAACGTTAAAGTTAAAATTTAATTATTAGTGTTCTATGTACAATTATTTTTCCTTTTTTAACTTGTAAATAAAAAATATTGCTTAGCTTGCCTTAAATTATAACCTAAGTAGTGTTCATGACATGCTTATATGCTAATGCAGTGTTGATGGCAGAGGAAATGTGAAAATGCACAATTCACTGAAATTTAAGGCACTCATCAAATAAAGCTGTTATTAATATATGTTAAATAAGTTTACAAATTAGCTGTTCGTAACTATACCAACAGAATTAAGCTATTGTTCCTGTTTTGCAAACGCACAAAACAATAAAATGAAGAAGTTATGTGATCTTCCGGATAATGAGTTAGTCGACCTTTTCGGACAGGGAAATATTACAGCTTTTGAAGAAATTTATAACCGGTATTGGTTGGATTTGTATGCGGCTGCTTATAAAAGACTCAAAGAAAGAGAGCCCGCAAAAGAAATCGTTCAGGATTTTTTTACAAGCTTTTGGATCAACAGAACTCATGTTAAAATACATTCCTCTCTTCAGGGATACTTATTTACATCAATTAGATATTTAGTATTAAATTATAAGAGAGCCGAGGCTGTAAGAAATACTTATAATGAATTATTGCTGCTGGTGAATGATCGTTTTGATAACTCTACTGAGGAGAATTTCAGGTACAAGGAGTTAAAAGAAAGAGTTGATATGGAGGTAAATCAATTACCTACCAAATGTCGCTTTGTTTTTGAACTAAGCCGCAATCAATATAAAACCAACAAGGAGATAGCCCGGCTTTTAGGGATATCCGAAAAAACCGTAGAAAATCATCTTACTAAAGCACTCCGCTATTTACGGGTTATTATTAACGTCTTCCTCCTTTTCTTCTTCCTTTGGTAGGTGTTTAAGAGTAATCCTGTTTTATCAGGTTTTAAGAACAACTTTGATTTTTTTAAAAAAAATATGCTGGATTAAGTAGGGGATAGGGCCTGCACAGGTTACATCTTATTATAAACCATAATTAAATCTTGTCTTTAACAAGCACTTAATGAAAAGGAAATTACCTGCCGATCTGTTGGAGAAATATTTTGCCGGCAACTGTAATGAACGGGAAAAGGCCGAAATAAGTTCCTGGTATGAATCATTTGAATCGGATCAGGACGACGTTTTTAATTTGTCCGAAGATGAAAGGGAGGCCTTCAGAATATTGATGTGGAACAGCATCGGGGGTCATATTAAAGATGCTGAAAATGACAATATTTTTCAACTTCCTAAGGTATGGTCGGCGCGGTTCAGGTCGGTTATATATTGGGTAACCAGCAGTGCCGCTGTATTATTATTAATCCTGTTTCTTGTAAAACATAAAGTGCCTTCCAAAAACCCAGTGCCAGAAAATAATGAAAAAGTGATGGTCACTAATACCACAAATGCCATCCGGAAAATAATACTTTCTGATAGCAGTATGGTGTGGGTAAGCCCAAAATCAACATTAACTTATTTAAAAGTATTTGATAAGCAAAAGCGGGAAGTAACCTTAACAGGCGAGGCTTTTTTTGAAGTAACAAAAGATCATCAACGACCCTTTTCAATTTATACCGGAAACATTATTACAAAAGTATGGGGGACAAGCTTTCGCATCCGGTCTTATCAGGAGGATAAGACCACAAAAGTTGATGTGGTTACCGGAAAAGTTTCTGTAAGCGTTACCGGGCAAAATGAAAAAAATACGGTACTGAATGCCGTAGGCCAAACCAATGATTTAAACCCGGGGGTAATGTTGTTGCCCAACCAGGAGGCTGTTTATGATAAGCAACTTGACCATTTGAAAAAAAATAATGAAGTGAAGGACGTATCTATAGACATGTGGAAAAAGATGAGTTTGTCTTTTAATAACACACCAATAAAAGAGGTATTTACTGTACTAAATAAAAGCTTCCATGTTCATATAAGTTCCGGTGATGAAAAGATCAATTCAGATTATTTGAAGGCCGATTTTACCAATGAAAACCTGCCTGCTATCATGGAGATACTGAAAAAAACTTTGGATGTAAGCTACAGTGTACATGGAAGCGAATTTGTACTGGAAAGCTATAGATAACCAATTATATAAATAACCAATTAACCCCTAATGATTAAAAATATGGAAAAACGAATTAGTACTTAATCCCTTAGACTTTCTTGAAAAAAGAATAGGAGTGCTGGAGACACTCCTAAACCTTTTTATACCCGGAATGCGACGCCTTATACAGGTGATCCGGGCAGTTCTATGTCTCAATTTTTATCAAAAGAAACACTTAAATGTATGAAGATTTATTTACAAAACCATTTTGACTGGTTTAAAATTATGAAACTCACTTTTAGTCAGCTCGTAATAGCGCTCATTTTTACAGGAATGTCCTATGCTACTTCAAGCAAAGGACAGGCTGTATTGGACCGGCGGCTTGATTTTAATATCCATAACTCGAGCTTGAATACAGTTTTGAAACAATTGGAGAAAGAAACAAATTTAAAATTTGTTTACCGCAAAAGCCTTGTTGAAAAGGAACAGGGAATATCTATTGATGCAAAGCAAGAAAAGTTAAAGGAAATACTTACTGAAATTTTACAGTCCAGGGGTATTACCTTTGAGATCATTAGCGACCGTATTGTGTTAAGTAAAGTCAATAAAGATGATAACACAACCGGTTTACCTATTGCTAAGGAACAGATCGTACCTGCAGAAGTTAATGCAACAGAAGTTAATGCCAAAACTATAACGGGCAAGGTAACTGATGAAAATGATAAGCCCATGCCCGGGGTAAGCGTTAAAATTAAAGGCACCAGTTTAGGTACCCAAACAGATACAGATGGTAAGTACTCCTTAAGTGTTCCTGATGATAATGCTACGCTGGTGTTTTCTTTTATTGGTTATGTACAGCAGGAAGTTGTACTTAACGGCCGCAATATCATTAATATACTGCTTAAAGCATCACCTAACTCGTTAAATGAAGTTGTTGTAATTGGCTATGGGAGCCAAAGAAGAGCGGATGTAACCAGTTCAGTTGCTACCGTAAAGGCCGAAAACTTTGTTAAAGGACCTGTATTGGATGCCGGGCAGTTATTGCAGGGCAAAGTTGCCGGTTTAACCGTTGCAGCTCCAAGCGGTAACCCAACTGATGGTACACAGATTTTATTACGGGGTAGTACCACTTTATTTGGTGCTAATTCTAACCCTTTGGTAATAATTGATGGGGTACCCGGCGATCTTAAAACGGTGGCTCCCGAAGATATAGAATCAATAGATGTATTAAAAGATGGCTCATCGGCCGCTATATATGGGGTTAGGGGCTCTAATGGTGTAATTATTATAACCACTAAAAGGGCAAAAGGAACCAATACCAACAGTGTTGATTACAGTGGCTACACCACTACCCAGGTTATTTCAAAAAAGCTGGATATGCTTACCGCGCAAGATTACCGCGACCAGATTAAAGCCGGAACAAGACTTGCCTCATGGGATGCAGGAAGTAACACCGATTGGCTAAAAGAAGCAACCCGCACACCGTTTACACAAGTTCATAACCTGACTGTAAAAGGGGGAAACAGTACAACAAATTATCTGGTTTCTGCAAACTATCGCGCGCTGCAGGGTATTTTTAAAAAGAGCGACAACAATACGTTTACCGGCAGAATTGATGTAAATCATAGCATGTGGGATAATAAACTGAAGTTTAATTTCGGATTACTTAATCAAACCAATAATTATACGAGAAATAATAACGGAAGTAACAGCTTTAATGGTTGGATCTACAGGCAAACGGTGATCCGTAACCCTACTGAGCCGGTACGCAACGCTAATGGCGATTTTTACGAACAAACAGGGAATTTTGACTACGAAAACCCGCTGGCGCTTTTGTATGAAAGCGATGGGGAATCAAAAAACGTAAACTCCCGTATGAACGGTACCATCACTTACAAGCCTGTCAGCGATTTAAAGTTATCAGCTCTTTTCTCATACTCCAGGTTTAATGGAAATAACGGATATGCAGAAACTAAAAAGCATATTTCCACAATTAAAAATGGCTTAAACGGCTTTGCATCGGTAAGTTCTAACTTGTCTATTGACCGGTTGACAGAATGGACAGCAGAGTATTCTAAATCAGTAAATGATCACCATTTTGCAGTTTTAGCAGGATATGGTTATCAGGAAAATGTTTCTTCAAATACATACGCCGATAATCAGGATTTTCCTACTGACATTTTTGGTTATAATAACATCGGATTAGGCGAAGGGATAAAAAATCAGCTGGCCAATCTCAGCAGCGGTAAATCAGAGACAAACCTGATCAGCTTTTTTGGAAGGTTAAATTATAGCTATAAAGATAAGTACCTGCTGATGGCGAGTTTAAGACGTGAAGGAGCCAGTCAGTTGTATGGAGCCAATAGCCCCTGGGGTAGTTTTTGGGCTGTTTCGGGAGGTTGGAGAATTACCAACGAAAACTTCATGAAAGACCAGGAATTGTTTGATGATCTAAAATTGCGGGCAGGTTACGGTATAACCGGAAATCCGCCATTAGCCGGTTTCTTGAGTCAGCCATTAATAAATTATGGAGATTATGTGTATTCAAATGGCAAATGGACAAGGATCCTGGTTCCTGCCACAAATGCCAACCCATTTATCAGGTGGGAAGAAAAAGCGGAGACCAATCTGGGAGTTGATTTTAGCTTGTTAAAAGGCCGGATAAGCGGTAGCATTGATGTGTATAAACGTCAGATCAAAGGGTTGCTTTATGATTATTCAGTGCCAAGTCCCCCAAACTTATACCCAATTACAACCGCCAACGTGGGTAAAATGGAGAATAAGGGTATAGAGATAATGTTAAATTTTGTTCCTGTAAAATCAAGGAACTTTGTATGGAATACAAGCGTTAATTTCTCAACCAATACCAACAAACTGATTAGTTTATCAAACGAGCTATATCAAACTACTACTCCTTATTTCACTACAGGATTTGCCGGTATACCGGTTCAAACCTTTACCAATATTGTAACGATAGGCAAGGGCATCGGCGATTTTTACGGATATAAAGTTATTGACATTGACGCAAATGGTAAATGGATATATGAAGGTCGGGATGGCAAACCTGTCAAGTATGATGATTTTGCACATAGTTTTGAAGACAAAAAAGTAATTGGTAACGGACTACCGAAATTTTATGCAGGCTGGAATAATAGTTTTTCCTATAAAAGCTTTGATTTAAGTGTTACCATGAGGGGAGCGTTTGGTTATCAGATCATCAACTCTCAAAGAATGTATATGGAGAACCCTGCCATTCAAAACTACAATATTTTAAAATCTGCTTATAACCCTGTTTTTGGAAAAACGGCATTGAAAGTAAACGCATTGGAGTTTAACAGCTATTATGTAGAAAACGGGGACTTCTGGAAAGTAGACAACATTACTTTTGGTTACAATTTCAATAAGATAAAAACAGGTTATCTGAAGGGCGCGCGTATCTATGTGTCAACTTTAAACACCTTCACTATTACTAAATACAAGGGTTTAGACCCGGAAGTAAACAGGCTTGGCTTAAGTCCGGGTATGGATGATCGTGATAAGTACCCAACTACCCGTTCATTTACATTGGGCGTGAATTTGAATTTTTAACAATTGAAAAAATCAGACAATGAAAAAGTCAAAAAAAATATATTTAGTTATTGCAGTATTTGTTTCTGTAATAAGTATAACCGCTTGTACTAAATTAAAAGATACACCATATACGGCCATTATATCCACTAAATTTAATCCAACCCAGGATGACCTGGCTGCATTGGTGGGGGCAGGATATTCTCAATGGCGTTTTATATTGCTTGACTGGAATGGCCTGTGGCGGGCGCAGGAAATTACAGGCGATCAGCTGGTTATACCTAAACGGCCCTGGGGATGGTTCGATGATGGCGTTTACCAAAGACTACACAAACACACCTGGACCACTGATGATGATGTGATCAATCAAACCTGGTCAAGAACATATGCAGGTATTACAAATTGTAACAGGATCATCTATCAGATAGAATCGGGCCTTATCCCGCTCACCGCAGGGAAAGAAGCAACTCTGGCCGAATTGAAAGTGCTTCGGGCATCATACTACGCAATTTTGTGCGATTTTTATGGTAATGTTCCCATTGTAACAAAGTTTGACCTGCCGGCCGGCTATTTGCCCAAACAAAATACCCGCACCGAAGTATATGACTTTGTTGTTAAGGAACTTACGGACAATATACCTTTATTAAGTGCCGAAAATAATGTAGCTACTTACGGAAAATTTAATAAGTGGGCAGCTTATACACTACTTGCCAAAATGCATCTGAACGCCGGTGTTTACACCGGAACACCTAAATGGACCGAATGTATTGCTGCCTGCGATGCCGTTATAAATTCAGGAGCAGGGTATATATTGGAACCTGCCCAGAAAAATGTATTTGTAACGGAAAATCAAAACTCAAAAGAGATCATTTTTGCAATACCTATGGACGAGGATTATACCAACAACTGGAATGCTTTTGATCTTCACATGCAAACATTGCAGCAGGAAAACCAGGCTACCTATAATCTTAAAAATACACCCTGGGGTGGTATATGTGCAATCCCCCAGTTTATAAGCACGTTTGATCAAAATGATGCACGGTACCAGAACAACTGGATAAAAGGTCAGCAATATACTTCGGCTGGTCAGATGCTCTATGTAGCTCAGGGCGATTTTACAGGCAAACCATTAAGCTTTGTTAATGAACTGCCGGGACTTGAAAAAGGAGAATCTATACATGGTTTTCGCCTGGGTAAATTTGAAATAAAAATGGGCGCCACCAACAGGTTAAGTAATGACTATCCTGTTTTTCGCTATGCAGACATATTGATGATGAAGGCTGAATGCCTGTTACGTACCGGTAAAGCAGATGCGGCCGCCCTTATTGTTACCCAGGTAAGGCAACGCGACTTTGCATCAAACCCTGCTAAAGCTACTGTTACTGGAGCGCAGCTACAACAAGGTAGTTTATATGTGTATGGCCTTCAGGACGATGTAAATAACCAACATACTACTGAAGGTGGTGCTGATATTCAATATGGAAGGTTTTTAGACGAACTGGGTTGGGAGTTTGATCAGGAAGGGCACAGGCGTACCGATATGATCAGATTTGGAGCATTCACTAAAAAATCATGGCTCTCTCATACAGCAACTAATAATATAAACAGGATACTGTTCCCGATACCAAGAACACAAATAGAAAAAAATGCTAACCTGAAGCAAAATACAGGTTATTGATAAAATAAACAAAGTCAGTAACAGGAGTATAGGACAACACATCTGTTGTCCTATACTTTTAAAATCCGGCTATACCGGAAAAGAAATAACAGCGTAGCTTTAAAATAAACTTAAGTAATAAGCTTATTCGATATAAAAACGATTGATAAGCTGATATAAGATGTTCATAAAATGAGAAAGTTAATAATTGCATTTTTAGTGTATGGGAATATGGCTACTGCGCAGGTAAAGGACTATCCCATTAAACCGGTAACTTTTACACAGGTAAAATTGGATGATCATTTTTGGTTACCGCGTATCGAAACCAACCGTACAGTAACCATTCCTGCATCGTTTGCCCGTTGTGAAAATACAGGCCGGGTTAAAAATTTTGAGATGGCAGCTGTTAGGAGCGGGAAGTTTTGTACCAAATTCCCATTTGATGATACCGATATTTATAAAACTATAGAAGGAGCATCATATTCAATGGCTGTACATCCCGATGTTAAGTTGGACAAATATGTAGATTCACTGATAACCGTAGTTGGGAAGGCTCAGGAGCCCGACGGCTATCTTTATACCGCCCGTACCATTGATCCCCTGCACCCGCATCCCTGGTCAGGCCCGGAGCGGTGGGTAAAAGAAAATGAGCTCAGCCATGAGCTATATAATTCCGGGCATATGTTTGAGGCCGCAAGCGCGCATTTCATGGCCACGGGAAAGCGTAATTTCCTGGATATAGCATTAAGAAATGCAGATCTGCTGATTAAAACGTTTGGTCCGGGAAAAAGGCATGTTGCCCCCGGGCATGAAATTGTAGAAATGGGGCTTG
>Ga0193717_1002640_pt1 | contig 10252 bp, 14 predicted proteins | sample U2c2metaG_FD_145900 | JGI IMG/M metagenome (GOLD analysis project Ga0193717, IMG submission 145900) | Soil microbial communities from a riparian zone of the East river system, Colorado, United States - U2c2 | ecosystem: Environmental > Terrestrial > Soil > Riparian zone | place: USA: East River...
AGGCTGGAGCGCATGGCCCGGGCTAACCCAAAGAGCATCCAGGAACTCGAAGCACAGAAAAAAGCGATAAAAGAAGCAGCAGCAGCGGAGGTTGCAGCCATCCGCAAAGCGACAGCGGATAAGGTCGCTGCCCTCAAGGGCAGCGAACGAAGGCTGCGAGCTTTAGACATTCGGGAACAAAAGAAACGCGAGAACCACGCCAAGATCCTCGTCGGTGTGGCCATGATCCATCAGTGTCAGATCTCAGAGCCTTCGGCTGGCAAGTTCAAGGCGCTGCTCGAAGAGTTCTATTCCGACTCACCAGAACGTCTCAAGGCCGCTCAGTTCGGCCTTACCCTTGCCGTCAAGAGACCTGCCAGCGACTCAGAACAGGACTAAGCCATGAAGCGTGCGGCTGTTCCGAAGAGCCCGCTCCGATTGGTGTGTATCGGTGATACGCATGGTTTTCATCGCAAGCTGACTCTTCCGCCTGGCGACATCCTGATTCACTGCGGAGACTTCATGGTGAATGGATCGTCCGCGGAAGAGATCGACGACTTCAATACTTGGCTGGGGACGCTTCCCTTCCGGCATAAACTGGTCGTCGCCGGTAATCACGATCTGCTCTTCGACCAGCAGCCTCAACTTGCAAGGGCACACCTCACCCAAGCCATCTACCTTGAAGACTCTGGAGTCACCCTCGAAGGGCTGAAGTTCTGGGGATCGCCAGTCAACTCCGTAGGCGAAGGGTGGGCCTTCTCGCGCGAGCGCATGGTGAAGATTCGGAAGCACTGGGACCGTATCCCCGACGACACCGATGTGCTGATTACCCACGAGGCTCCCTACGGAACCCTGGATAAAACCCACATCCTGGCCCGGCATATGGGCTGCCAGTATCTGACCGGTGCCCTGCTCCGCATCAAGCCGAGGCTGCATGTCTTCGGACACATCCACGGAGGCCACGGTCGAGAGTCAGCCTGGAATCGGGTGACGTTGGTCAACTGCGCGGTGGTTAACAATGACCGCGTTCTCGCCAATCCCCCGACCCTCGTCGAACTCACGCTGTAGCACCCCTACATCTTCGGGATGCAGGGTCTGGGTCGTCTCAAACCCCGGCAACATCCGCAGCGGGATGGATGGCCTGGGCTACCAGGCGGACCCCGAGCGCGGCGCACACGCGACTCACTGTATCGAATCGTGGAGCGCTATCCGGGCGCAAGGCTTTGTACAGAGCTTCCCGAGTGATCCCAGCCGTCTTAGCGATCTCCGACATGCCACGAGCGCGGGCAATGTCTCCCAGCGCTGCAGCCAACAAAGCTGCATCGTTGGCCTCCAGAATGTCGGTCAGGTAGGCAGCGATGGCGGTCTCACTGTCGAGGTAATGGGCTGCGTCGAACTCGGGTAGATCGGCCACCTTGATGCGTTTGCTCATGATGTTTCCTCCGTTCAATCGAGCAAAGCGGCCAGTGCTTTGGCGCGCTTGATGTCTTTCTTCTGGGTGCGTTTCGAGCCACCTATGAGTAGCACGATGATCTGCGTACCGCGCTGAGTGAAATAAAACCGCCATCCCGCGCCCAGGTGGATGCGCAACTCGGAAACGCCATCGCCAACCGGCTGAACATCTCCCATCAAACCGCGTTCCAGTCGTTTGATCCTGGCCACGATCACGCCACGTACCGTCTCATCCTTCAGGCCGTCGATCCAGGCGGTAAACTCGGGCAGCGGACGGATCGAGAACATAAACCAAGTGTAATCGAACGATTACATGCCGTCAAACCCTTTCGGCTGCTCTCGTGTCTGTCGCGCAAACTCGGCTCTCAGAGCCTCGTAGAGCGATTTTCTCTGAGTTTTTGGTGGAATGGCCGCACTCGAACCTCAGCGGCTTGTTCTGGGTGCCTTTCTGCTCGATCTGGAACGGGCTCAAGTCGTTAGCCGATACCGCCAGACCAACCCCACCCTCATTAGGAAGGTTTTGTTTTTGTTGTTGTTTCTGCGGGGTTTGGGGCGCAGCCCCAACGGAAATGGGCCGTTAGGCCCTCAGCTCGCGTCCGTAGGACGTGCTCCGCATGGGTGTTTGGTTTGCACAGATTCACAGGAATCGAATCCTGATTATTTCTTGATCTTCTTGAATATCTTGATACCTATATTTGGGCTTAGAAAAACGTGCCGGGAAGTCCCTTTTTTCGTGCCGGGAAGTCCCTTTTTTCGTGCCGGGAAGTCCCTTTTTTCGTGCCGGGAAGTCCCCTGCCTTTTATCTCTTTTCGACACTGTCTTGTGGAATAAATTCGTGAAACGTGCCGGGAAGTCCCCTGCTAAACCTTTTGAGTTGAATGTTTTACAGATTCGCTGATCTGTCGAGCAGCGGCACCTTTCGCCAGAAGATAGCGGCCCCTCAGTGGCGGCCCGACCATGAGGCCGGTCTTTAAGGCCTCAGCCTGCAGCTCCGGCCAGATGACCCGCAAGGCGGTGATAGCTTCCGCAAACCGCACCTTGATCCGTCGGCTGGTTTTATCGTCCTGCCAGAGCTGCATCCGTAGATACTCCCACTTGATGAGGCTGGACTTATTGGCTGCATAACAGCGCCAGTGTAGCCAGAGCATGAGGTCCTGGAGTTGCGATTTGTTGCGCGTTGTCCTGATGATCGCGGCCGGCGTGGGAACGTGATGCCGCTTGAGGTCAGCGAAGAAAGCGGGGTCAATCTCCACTCCAAAGACAACATCCGAACCAATCGGCAATAGAGATTGGCCTCTTTGCTCGGCCCGTACATCTACGCTGGTGGGTAGATGAGAATGGCGGATGACGGGCATGAGGTCGGCAGTCGTACCGTATTGAGTCGTGCGCTCGACGCCAATCGTCAAGCTGCGAATTCTGAGGAAACGCTGGCGGAGATCTCGCCTGTTTTTTCCGCCCTGGGCCATGTTCATCATCTGGAGAAACTCGGTTGCCGTCTCCCAGCTGACGAACCTGGAATCGTTCTTTACGGCTTTGTCGAAGAGAAAGTGCAACAGACTGCGATCGCTTCCATATGGCATACCGGCTTTGAGCCCGGTGCTGAAGGTCACGTCAACCACGCTGCCATCGGCGAGCCGTGCTGACCTGGTGATCTTAGTCTGATCGGTCTTGTCGTAGGGCAACCCACAAAGGATGAGGGCTTGGGCGACCTGGAAGATTTCTTCTTCGCCTCCATTCGCGTCTCTGTCGATGCGAATCTTTGCGAGGGATGCGGCCTGTCGGGTTTTGCTGAGATGGTCCTCAACCTTACGGTTACGAGGCTTCTTCGGAGGTGAGGATTTACTGGATTTAAGGGCCTCTGGGTGGCGAGTTAAAAACTCCTGTACTTCCTGTTCAAGCCGAGCCTTTTCGGCCTCCAATCTTGCAAGGACTTCGCGATAGTGCTGTTCTTCCTCCTGCTTTAGTCGATGGGCCACAGCCGCTTCATCGCTTTCCCACTCTTTCCTAGTGGGCTCACTTGGAGATAGAACACGTTTTAGGCCGTCACGCTGCTTTGTCATGGACCCCGCTTTCTTGCTGTTGCAGGGCTGCTTTAATCGTATTGCCGAACCATTGGCAACCTCGGGACGTGCGGATATTGAGTTGGTTCAGCTCGCGAGCAATGGCGCGGTAGCTCATTCCCTGCCCTTCCAGGCTGCGCATGATGTTGAGGATCTCCGGCGCGGGCCTGCGAGCAATGTGGACGGCTCGCGCCAAGTCGAGGGCTTCAAGGGGCCGGGGGTTCCCCAACTTCACGCCTCGGGCCTTGGCTGCGGCCAGCGCAGCTTTTGTGCGATTGGAAATCTGCTCGCGCTCATGCTCTGCGAAAGCTGCCAGCATGTGCAGCATGAGGCGGTTAGCATGGGGGTTATCGCAGCATACAAAATCCGCTCCGCTATCCATGAGGGCGGAGATGAAGGCGACGTTGCGACCCAGCCTATCGAGCTTGGCGATAACCAGTGTGGCTTTCTTCCTGCGGCATTCCTGCAGGGCTGCGAGAATCTGCGGGCGGTTCGTATGTTTCTTGCCGCTCTCCACTTCGGTGTACTCCGCTGAAAGCGTCCCGACCCCAATGTGCTGAAGCACGGCGGCACGCTGCGCTTCGAGTCCTAATCCGCTGGCTCCCTGCCGGTCTGTAGACACTCTGTAATAGGCGACAAAATGCTTCATCACTTCCACCTTTGCTGCTGGTTGTACTTGTTAATCACGTAGCGTTTTGGTCGCTGGAGTCTACCGGCAAGAATCCAGCGTTCCCGCTCGATCGGGCCGATGTTCTGACTGTGGCCGACGCGCCTGCCCGTTACCCATCCGCAGTATTCAGCACGAACATCGAAGTTTCGAGCCATCGAGGGATACATGCCTTTCAGCAAGTATTTGCCCGCGCTTCTGGCCGATGTCACCGGCTGGATGTCTACGGCCTTCAGCTCGTCATAGACGGTTCCCGCAGCTTTGCCTAGCCAGCGGCGGAGCTGCGCGTCGAACTCATCGTGACGCTGTGTAGGGACATGAACAAGCCAATGCGCGTTCAGCACTCCATTTTGATTCTCGATGGAGTAAACGAACGTTGGCGGTGCAGCGTGTGCGCGAGCTTTTTTATGCGGGCGCGTAGTCCATTTTTGAAAGAATTCACGCACGCGACGAAAGACTAGGTCTGTGTCCTCGGGAGAGCAAGCTGTCAAAGAGAAGTTGATTGAGACGAAGCGATTGAGGGGAAGGCCGCGCTTTTGCGCGAAGCTGATGCCGTGATGAACATTACGAGACGTGCGAGGTCGAATGTATTCGCTCATCTTTCGCTTGTTAGGGTTCACTACGTCTGTTAGTGCCATACAACCCCTAGATTTGCTGCTTCCCCTAACCCCAAAATGTGGCTGAAAGAGGGGTATACATACTTAGAAGTTGGTCCAAGCAATATTTTCAAACGTCCGTTTGGATTATTGCACCCGTACCTACTGTTCCGGGTTTTTCATGAAAACATCAAAACAAGTTTTCATGAACTCATTCAACTTCATTTTCCGATTGAGCGCTTCCTGTTTGAACGCCTGGACGAACTCGGGGGGCATTCTGAATTGCATGGGTATCAGCTCTGCGGACGGAGTGACGCCGCGCTGCCGGGTTGCGCTCTTGTTCTGTGGAGCCGAGACGACTAGATCATCCGAGTGGAGGGATTGAGTTTTAGCCATGAGTTACCTTCTTTACTGTTTTCATGTTTTCATGAAAACATGATTTAACTTCCTGCCATAGTGCGGATATTTCCTGCGCCGTTTGCCCTTTAGCTATCTCCGGCGCCGTGTTACCACCCGTCATAGCGGACGCGTAAGCGACACGATCCGCAATAAACGCTTGGGACACCTTGCCGTGTTGTGAAAGGGCTGCGATCGCCTGCGCGGTGATAGTCGCTTGCTGCTTGGCCTGGGTGATGACAAACAGAAACGGCTTGCCTGCGTTCTTGACGCGGGCAACCGTTTCGGCGACAGCCCAGAGGTCAGAAGGGGAGGGGCGCACCGGGATAATCACGAGGTCGGCTTGCTCAAGTAAGGCCACGTTTTGATCTGAAAGACTTGGCGCGGTGTCGATGAAGCAGAACTCCGCTCCTTGGTCGGCGATCTTTTTTAGACCTATTGCTATGCGCTCAAGAGGCACGTCCAGCCGCTGGGGGGTGTCGGCCTGCCTGCGTTCATGCCAAAGGCTCAAGGTCGCCTGACGGTCAGTGTCGATCACCCATGCCGCATTGCCAGAGCGTTCCGCTTCTACAGCCAGATGCGCCGCGAGCATCGTTTTGCCGCTGCCGCCCTTTTGGGATTGAATTACGATTGTTTTCATGAAAGACGCCTTTGCTGTTTTCATGAAAACAATATTTCATTTTCGCGATATACGCAAGTGAGGAGAGAGAGTCTTCCTCCGCCCCCTACCGTCCGCGTTCCTAGTTCCTCAAGTTCTCGTTTGGGTTTGCGGCTGAAACGGTCGTTTCAGAGAGTACAAGGCAGGAGGCATGGTGAGGATGCGACACTATTTAACAGCAACTCGGCCTAAGCCATTTGCAAATCAAAAGCAGAGGCATCCTCTTGGCGACTATCGATCAGCCTTTGGAAGGCGCGGTTTTCGCGTCGAAAGTATGTAGCCGGTGCTACTTACCTGTTGATTCGCGAGCCTTGGTTTGTGGGCATTGCCAATTCCCATTGGCTAAGTATGAGGAGAACGCTGCGCGTCGTTCGATCTCATCGATGCGGAAAGTCCAAATTGCTCAATCTGGATACTGGCTAAGTAGATACTCAAGCCATGTTGGCGACAAGGCCGGATCAAGCCTGCTCACTGCGGTAGGTGCAGCGCTTCTTGGAGCGGTGTTGCTCCTGATCCCTGTCATTGGATGGCTAGTTGGTGGCTTCCTACTGCTAGGGGCATTCTGGCAACTCTTGATGATGTTTGGAGCACCCGTAATATCTCTATTTTCAACGTTTAGCCCGGCTGAACAAGCAGCCAAGAAAAACAAGGTGGAGAACACCTACACCGATGTTGACTGTCCAGCTTGCTCGGGGACCTTAGCATCGGGCAAACGGCGAACCATCTTGTTTTGGCCGAACGCGAAAGACAGCACGTTCAACTGTAAGCATTGCAAGCAGACATCCTACCGCTTTGGGGACAAACTCCTGTGGGTGCCGCATCCGCAAGTATCAGCTACGGGGAAACTGGATGAGTTCCTGAGCGATGGAAAACCGAACCGCTAAGAATTAACCCGTGCCCGGAGTTTGTACAAGTCCTGAAGAATGGCTTCATGCCACCGCAGGTGTATCAGAAACGTTTGTCGGGACAAATTGTCCGAGACAGGTATCAGGCTCAGGAGTTTCGCGTTGGAGCTTTCATACGTGCCGATCATTCGCTGTAGTTCAATCATTTTGCACCTCTTTATCTATGATCCCTGCTCTGTCAATAGCGCAAACGGCTAGCGCCTCATCTGCGTCGAGAGGGAAGCAATTTATTGAGGATTGCGGGTCAGTTGGATCTGGACGACATCGCTAGTTTTGAACGACACGTCCCCTTCTTGAAAACCATTTCTGCTTACATGGAGGGTGACCGTGGCTGTGAAACTGCCTGGTTGTTGAAACACGACCAGTGCCGGGGACTGAGCGATTACATTCCCATTCAACATCAGCAAAGCACCTGGAGGGCTTGTCTTTATTGATGTCAGGCTAACCCCATGAAGCGCATGCTGAAGATCGAGGATTACACAAGGGACGAACGTGTAAGCGTCCACTCCATCTGTTCGCTCTTGTGGAACGCAGCGATGTTTCTCATTTTCTGCTGTGCTCGACACTGGGGCTAAAGATGCAGGGAGCCAAAGGTATACGTGCTCTCGTGTGACGTTGTTCGACAATCGGATCCCGCATCGAGGAAAGACATACCTTTGCGTAACATTTGGATACGCAGGGTAGTTGTTCTGAGCAAGAGCACTAAGGGCTAGCATCTGCCATTGTCCGCATTCGTCAAAAGCCTCTGTTGGTGAGGTCCTTTGTGCAACGGCCGCATCAACAATCTTCTGAGCTGCTGTGAACCCATCTCCGGGCGCGGGCATGAATTTTACTGACAATGGACCCTGAAAGCTTCCCCTTGCCTTGACGCCGCACTCCGGTTGAAAGATTAGGGCTAGCCCGTCTACGTTCGTCCCTTTGTTGTCCTGTTGCCACTGGAGGCATGTGCTAAGCGCATCTGCTCCGTGGATTTTTTCGAAAAGGGCTTTGTCTTTTGCATGTACATCTTCCGTAGTCTCCACGCGGATTTCAAAGCCCATCTCCATCTTTGACCTGTGCAGCTTTCCCCGAACGGTCATCTCAACGCCAGAGGGCAACTTCGACCCAACCGTGGTTAAGCTATTCACGCGATTACCGAGGGACGAATCCTGAACACAAAGAGGGGTGGAGAGTTCTAATGTGGTGCCACCATTTATATTCGCCGAAACGTGTCCGACCACGGTTATAGAGTCGCCGTCTTTAGGGCAGTGTCCTGGTGCTGCAGAGGCCGGCAGACAGTACATCATGACCAGCAATGTCACACAAATCGCTATTCGTTCTCGGATGTTGTTCAGCAATATCGTTCCCATGAGGCCTCAGGCTACCATTTGCGATCAGCGTTTTTGGTTTAAACAATTGCCCCCGTCGTCGAGGCTGTGGGTTTGTGGGACGAGCGCTCTATGCTCGTCCCAAGCTCGTAGAGCGGCAAATCCATAGCCTGCTCTCCTTAGGAGGGGCTACGGTGTGCTGGGCGCGACCGCGGAATGGCTGCCATGATGACTCCTGGGCGATGGGCCGGTTGCTGGCTTCGCATCCGGCGCCGGATGTGCCAACAGCACCTGCTGCTGAATGCTCTCCAGCCGCTCATTGACCTGGCTGAGATCCCGTACAAAAAACCAATAGCAACCGCCTGAACCGATGACTACTCCGATCAAGACCAGGAACGCCACCCAGCGCCACGTCTGAAAGCGAACCTCGCCCCCGACCTGGGCCATAACATCCCGAGCGTGGTAAACCTCTCGGCTCAGAAGTTCCAAAGGACCCTTCACGGCACTCTCAATAGGCCGACTGAAGTCGTCCTTGATGGCCTGACGCACTCCCATGGCGATGTACTCGCTGGTCTGCTTGCCGAGCGTCAACGGGAGTTGCTGGAGCTGCTCGATTGACTGGTTCAAGGCAGCCGTCCTCGCCTGGAGAGCCTTCTCCCGAGCGCCCATGCCCTCGGCTTCCTTCCTGACGAGCGCGTACAGCGCTAACAGCTCTTCTTCTGTCATCCTTCACCCCGGCCCTACCGCTCGATCCCGAATCCGCGATCGATGGATCGCTCTGGAGAGATCTCCTTCTCCAGACTCTTTTCCTGTTGCTTCTCTTTAGCTTCCGTCACGTCCATGCGCTGATCGAGGTTCGCCAGCTTGGATGCGATCGACTCCCTTACGTCGAGCTTGCCCTCCATCTCGGCCATCTTTCTACTCAAACGCTCCTCGATCGACAGGCTAGGCGGGGAGGATTGTTCTTGCACTTTGGCAGGCACGACCTCCGCCCGCTCCTCATCCTGCTTCCCACCCCTGAAGAACGATCCGACCGTCTTCGCAGCGGCGACGGTTTTCTCCCGCACCTCGTTGGCAAACTCTTTCGCCCTCTCGATCAGCCGATCCAGGATGCTGATCTCCTGGTCGCGCCGTTTCTCGACCTCCGCGACGGCTTTCTGGCTCTCGCGCTCCAAGCTCTGGATGGCTGCCGCTTGGTCCAGGTGAGGCGCGGGCAGCTCGGCCCGCTGCCGACGCTGCTCGTCGATTACCTGGTGCCGCGCGATGGCCTCGGGTCCATTTCCTTGAAGAGTCTTCAACTCCCGGAGAGCGGCGAGATCCTCGCGCCCCTGGTCGGCCCACGAACGCGCATCCAGGCGCTGCTCTTGTCCGGCCCGCTGCATCGCGCCGTTCATCATCTCGACCCACTTCTCGCGGACCTCTTCCGGCTTGTTCCGGTCATTCCACGCCGGGTCTTTTTTTGCGCCATTGCGCTTGAAAAAACGCTCTTCCTGCATCTCCCTCGTCCGCTCATCGACGGCCCGCTCGGAGAACATCAGGTGCATGTGCGGCTGATCGATATTGTCCTTCGCAAGCGGAACGTGGACGGCTAGCGTGTATGCAAATCGGTCGCCGAGCAGCTCGCGAGTAGCCTCGCGGGCTAGCTCCTGGCGCTGAGCCGGATCAAGCTCACGCGGCAAGGCGATCTGCAGCTCCGTGTAGGTGCGGCCATTCGCACGCTCATGCGTGTCAGCCGCCACCCAGAACGAGTGCGGATCGGCCTGGGCGAATTCCGGCATATTGCCGGATTCGACCAGCTCCACGCCGCCGCGCTGCTGGTACTGGCCATCCCGCGCAATGTACTGCGCGTGCGCCGCTGCGGGCGGCGCTTTGCTCGACGACTTGAACGCGACATGCACGATGGCCATGCGGTTGCTCTTGCCTTTGCGGTTGCTGCTGCGGTTGTCGTTGTTCTTGCGGTTGCTTTTGTCGCTGCTTTTGCTTGTTCTTGTCTCGGCGGAGCCGAGACCGCGATGTTTGCGTAGCAAACTAGGTATCGCGCATTAGTTGCTAACAAACGTTTACGCCTACACGCTCTTGATTGTATGCTGGAACGCATGGCCCGGTCTAACCCAAAGAGCATCCAGGAACTCGAAGCACAGAAAAAAGCGATAAAAGAAGCAGCAGCAGCGGAGGTTGCAGCCATCCGCAAAGCGACAGCGGATAAGGTCGCTGCCCTCAAGGGCAGCGAAC
>Ga0193717_1002641_pt1 | contig 10252 bp, 10 predicted proteins | sample U2c2metaG_FD_145900 | JGI IMG/M metagenome (GOLD analysis project Ga0193717, IMG submission 145900) | Soil microbial communities from a riparian zone of the East river system, Colorado, United States - U2c2 | ecosystem: Environmental > Terrestrial > Soil > Riparian zone | place: USA: East River...
TGTTCGCGGTTCATAATCGCCCCGTGCACGGTAACAGGGGCGTGTATCGCGTGAATCTTCGGCACGGCGTCAGCCGCATCCGATCGGGGCGTCGTCATACGCTCGGTATCATTTTTCACGACGCGCAATGAGAGTGGTCCAATTAACCATGCACGTAGTCGCGCTGGCTGCGGGACGATCAGACATGCGCATCCGAAAGCCCCTTCATCATTTCCCGGCGGCGCGATTGGAAGGCCATTGACTATGAATAGACAGGAGCTTCTTAAACGACTTGAAAAGGCGTGGACGGTATTCAAGGAGTCGTACGCCGGTTTGTCTGATTCGCAACTGACGGAACCTGGGGTCACGGGCAATTGGTCGGTGAAAGACATTATTGCGCACGTGAGTTGGTGGGAAGAGGAGGCGTTGAAGCACCTGCCGCTCATCATCAAGGGCGATAGGCCGCCGCGATATTCTGCAACGTACGGCGGCATCGACGCTTTCAATGCTCTGATGACCGAACAGAAACAAAGCCTATCGCTCAGTAACGTACTGCAGCAACAGGATGAAACTCACCGGCGGCTCATCGCCTACATCCAAAGCGTGCCCGAAGAGCAGTTCACGAGCGAGACGCGCGTCCGGCGTCGCCTACGGCTCGACACATACAACCATTACCCGAAGCATGCTACAGCGATACGGACGTGGCGGGAGCAGTCCACCTGAGCCGTGCGCACGAAGCGACCGTATGTCCGCGATAGAAGTAGGTTACCAACGCCCTAGAAAATCCTGCAGTGTCTGAGACATTTCCTCAAACGAAGGAGCGCAGAAGAGCACAGGCTGGTAATGGGTCGGGTCATACTCATGATGGGATATAACCTCCAGATCCAGGTCCCGAAGATCTGCTTTGTGCATCGCCTCCAATTCGCCGGCTGACGACAAAAGACCGGTGCCGTACGCTTTCAACTGTCCTCCTTCGCGCAGCACTCCAAACTCAACGGTGAACCAATAGATGCGCGACAACCGATCCAGTGCATCACCAGAAGTGGTTCGTTTGACAGCTTTGCCAAACAAGCGATTAAGTTCGGCAAGCCGCTCGCACGCGAGGGTGACCCCGTGACCAACTATCTCGTGAACCACATCCGGTTCGGGCGTGTACTGTGGCGTCGAGTGATGGCGTATGTACTGGGTGCAGAGGAAGACACCATTGGCCAGAGATTCGAGGAATACACGTGGTTCGACCAGGCCCGCGACTGGCTCAAGTCGAAACCCACTGATCGCACTGACCTTCTCACTCACCTCACGTAGCTGCGGTATCTGATCAGAATCAAGCTCCAGCCGTTCAACCGCCTCTAAATACTCCGCGCAAGCGTGTGCCCGATGAGCCGGCAGGAGTGCTTTCCAAATGGTGCGCCAAACTCCGTGTTCCTCCTCCGTGTAAGGAGCATCGGGAATGGTCTCTCCAGCCCTATAGCCAAGCGCTATTTGAGCAATCCGGTTGCGGCGGTCGCGATAGTCAGGGTCGCGGAAGCCGGGATGGTCGGGATCTAAACGGACCATCGTATTCCGATCCGCCATGGCTTCATCGGTATCAACTGCGACCAGACGCATGTCGACGTGATCGGCAAGTAGCGATGGTTTTGATTGAGTCGTCATCTTGATGTCTCCATTACAAAATAATAACCGGCCACCGATCCTTCGCGACTGGAAGGACCGATGGCCGGTTTGAAACTTGTCTGGTAGTCTTACGCGCTCAGCGCAAGCCGACAGCTCGTCACCCGACCGTCCCTCCAGCAGGAGAGCGGACCATAATAATAGTAGTAATGGTGGGTCAGGCTGTCGTCTCGTTTAAACATTAGGATTCGTCTCTGAGGGTTAAGATAGGTCCAGGGTCGTCTGAAGGTCAAGCGAAAGTTTGCGACTCATCAAAAACCGAAGACTCTAGAATTCTTTTTAACAAATGGCTGGTCTCGTTCTTCCAATCCCGTCACTCGCTGCATTTACGGCAACTTGAGTGTCTGCCGGCTGGCAAAGAAATCTGCCCACAAGTCGCCGGCCCTTCGGCAAAGAGTGGGCACGTTCTTTAGAGTGAAGTCTGTTATCTTCACGCCCTTTTCAATCTGTTTCCAGGTCACCGGCATCGAGACAGTCGCTTTCGGTTTGGCTCTTGTCGTGTAAACGGAAGCCAGGCTCTTGCCCCGAGCATTCTGCATCCAGTCCACATAAACCTGATCGTGCTTTCTCTTCGCCAACGATCGTTCAACCGTGGCAATCGTTGATACGCGTCCTGCAATTTCTCCCGCCAGCAGCCTCGCATACTCCGCCACCGCCTCGTAGTCGTTGGTGGGTTTCAACGGCAGGTAGATATGAATTCCCGATGAGCCGGACGTCTTTGGAAAAGCCCGCAACCCGATTTCATCGCAGACCTGCTTCGTGACCAGTGCCACCTGCAGCACGTTTTCCCAAGGGGCTTTTTTGGGATCGAGGTCGAGAGCAAACCAGTCCGGCTTGGACAGCTTCTTGACTGTGGAATGCCAGGGGTGCTGTTCGATGGTTCCCAGATTTACTAAGTGGAGCAGGGAAGCTAACGTCGTATAAACCGCGTAATCAAGTTCACGTCCCTCCTGGTTTGTCAGCCGGACCGACTTGACGAAGGGCGGCGCGCTCTCCAGATCCTGCTGGAAAAACATCGGCGCATTAACACCCCGCGGCCAGCGCTGCAATATGGCCGGCCGATCTTTCAAATAAGGCAGCAGGTAAGGACCAATCTCTATGTAGTAGCGAATCAGATCAAACTTAGTGATCTTCTCATCAGGCCAGTAGACTCGATCGAGCGAGGTCAGTGAAACGTGTTGACCATCAACCGCCAGGATCAAATCGCCTTTGGGAGTTTTGAGAGCGAGGAACTCCTCCACCGAGATGGCTGGTCCCTTTTTCCCGGCAGTTCGTTTGAGTTGACCTTTTTCGGTTGGAGCTCTTTTCTTCGCCATCCCTTCCTAAGTGTGTGCGACTTTCGGTTGGACTGACGTCGAGTTGGTACTTGCTGAATCAGCGGGAACGTAATAGAGGATGCGGTTACAGTTCTCACACGTAACAACTTCCTCGCCCCGGCGGACCTGCGACATTGCTTGAGGCCGCAGAGCCATAAAGCAAGCCATACAAGCTCCGTTGCGGGCCTCGGCAACAGCAACTCCATCGCGTATGCGAACGCTGATCCGTTTGTAATGGGCGCTCATCGGCTTCGGCAGCGTATTGAACACGCGCTCGCGCTCAGCACGGCTTGAGTCGAGTAAGGCTGCCTGTTGACGCAACTCTTCGTCAAAGGCCTTCAGTCTCGCCTCTCTGTCAGAGTTCAGGCTGTCGACCTCAGCCGCGCGTTCTGTCAAAGCGGCTTCAGCTTGATCCAAAATCTCCATCTGCTCGAGAGTTTGAGTTTCCAGTGCCGAAATCTGTTTCCTGGCTGCATCCGCTTCGCGTATTGCAGCAGTGTACTCATCTTGTTTCTTCGACGACATCAGATTGCGTTCAGCTCGTTCAACTCGGGAACGCTGGTCGGCGATCTCAATGTCCAGGCGTGCGCGGGTATGCTTTGCGTCATCGCGGCGACTTTCGAGAGCCCGAATTTCAAAAGCGCGCCGATCGAACTCGTTCTCGATCTCCGCGCGCTTTTGAGGAATGGTTTCCAGTTCTGTTTGTAGTCTTCGTATGCTTGTGTCTAGTTTTTGTAAAGCGACTAATTGGTGCAATTCCGCTTTCACTCGTTATCTCCCTAAAAAATCAGGTCCGGGTTTTGTATGGTTAGGTTTTGTACGGTTGGGGACAATCATCGGAATTGATTATCAGGCATTGAGCGCCTTCTAGGCAAGCGACGCCCCTCGGAACTATGATCGGGCAGGTTTACGGCTAATTTCTCGTGCGGGGAATCTTGACCTCCACCTAATCGGCGCCAACGGCCTTAGCGGCGCTAATTCGTCCGCCCGTAGAGACTTTTCCATTAAGTTGGGGAAGTTTGTCGACAGATTTGAGCAGAACTGCCCGCAACTCCTCTACTGAGAGCTCGGGCCGTTTGGACAGCACCAGAGCGGCAACGCCAGACACCATGGGTGTAGCCATCGACGTGCCTGAATGCTCCTCATATTCGTTGCCGAGCCAGGTACTCAAAATATTTGCCCCGGGGGCCGCAAGGTGGACACTCTTGGCGCCGTAATTGGAGAAGGATGCAAGTTCATCCTGGCGATTTAGCGCTGCGACACTGATCACGTTGGCCAAGTCATAGCCAGCAGGATATTGAGGCAGTCGGTCTGTATTCGCACCGTCGTTGCCACTCGCCGCCACGAAAAGTATTCCAGCTTCTTGCGCTTTGCGGATGACATCCTCGAGCGCTTTGGACCGCATCTTCGATCCCCAGCTGGCACTTATCACGCGCACATTCACTCCAGCGCGTTTGCGATCAATCACGTAGTTGATCGCTTCGATTGCGTCTTTGCTAGTGCCGAAACCGCTGGCGTTCATGAACTTCAGCGGCATGATCTTAGTTTTCCAGTTGACGCCGCTAATGCCTATTTCGTTCCCGCCTTCGGCGCCGATAATTCCGGCACAGTGGGTACCATGGCCATTATCATCCATCGGATCACCAGTGTTCTCGACGGCGTTGTAGCCATGAACGTCCTCGATCGAGCCCAAGTCGCGGTCTTCATACTGCTTGATACTGTCAGGTCTCGTCCAGATGTTGTTCTGCAGGTCACTATGATTGTAATCAACTCCACTATCGAGCACGGCAACAACGATGTCGTCATCGCCTGTGGTGGCTGCCCACGCCCGCAACGCTCCGATATCCGCACCCTCTTTGCCGCCGTTTAACCCATGATTATCCAGGGCCCACTGCTCTGAAAAGCGCACATCATTCGGATGCACATGTTTGAATCCGCCACCATCATGATTCAAGCTAATCTCGTAGCTGGGCTCCGCATACTCAACCTCAGGCAATGCTCGGTACTCGAAAGCGATTGATTCGGCGTCGAGATTGTCCAGGTCATCAATTGCCGCCAGACCGGACACCGACTCAATCTCGTCTTCGACGCGATCGTTCAGCCTGGTAGTGATCTGGGCGATCGCATCTCCGGACACGCCGGGACGAAACTTTACCAGCACCTCCGGCGCGCTGTTCTCTCGTGTCTCATCGATCTGGTTTGGATCAAAAACGACATTGGGCTCTGAAGCTCCGGGCATAATCCTAACTGCCGAGCGCCATTCCCTTTGCACTTTCCGGAGCTGGCCGGCAAGTGCGGCAATCAGGATCAGGAAAACGGCGAGCGAGATCTGCAGAATAAACTTATTGCGGTTCATTGCTACTCCACTTTCGTGTTTCGTGTTGCGGTGTTTCGAGTTGTCATTCGAGAAAACCGAGTCTCGCAGATCGAAACCTAAATCCGATAGTTCGCACCCTTGTAGTTATAGAGCCGGACCTGATGCGGGTTGGCTCTGTACTCAAAACTTTGGCCATTGGCCTCCAGCTTTATTCGCCAGCCCGGTGTGATCATTTGCCCGCTCATTTCGTCCCCAACTGAGGCACCTAAAGCCGCGTCAGGAAACTCAGCCTCCTGCACAGCCTGGGTTTCGATATCGCCTTCGCTGACACCCAGCCGTTGGGTCAGATCCTGACGCGCTTTTCGGATTGCCTCTTCCTTACTCAGGGCCATGTGACAGTTGATTTCCTTCCTCGGGGCAGTTAATCGTCTAACGACACTCTTTTAGCGTTTGTTCCACTACACTGGTTCACGCCAGGCACTTGTACGAAACGATCGCTAAGCCATATTCTGCGCCCGCGATCGTGCAGGGTCAAAGCACGATCCTCGAAATAACCCGAAACGACATTAAACAACAGATTCCGTGCTAGTTCGTGTAGTTTTGGGGGTCATTCCGGGGTCGACGACGGTTTCAAGCTGCGAAGGAACCATGGACGTGAATCGCGCCCTAAAGGTGAGACTGGGACATTGCCAGTAGAGACGAGTTGTGATTCAGGCAATCATTAAACAAGCCGACGACCTTTATGCCAACCGGCAGCGAATCGAAGACGTTCGCGCCAGCGTAGCAATTCTGGAAAGTTCCGGCACGAACGAATACGAGATTCTCTGGCGGCTGGGCAGGGCACGGTTTTTTCTCGGTCAGGAGGCGCCTGCCAGGGAATCCGCTCGCTCACATTATTACCAGGGGGTTGACGCTTGCGAGCAAGCAGTCGCAATCACGCCCGGACGGGTTGAGGGCCATTTTTGGTTGGCGGTAAATCTGGCGCTTGCGGCGCAATTGCAACTACGAGTGCCTGGCATTGGGAGAGCCCGGCGAGCAATGAGGGAGTTACGTCAGGCAATCCAATTTGATTCGTCATATCACGGCGCCGGACCGTTGCGAGTGCTCGCCCGGCTGCAACACAATCTTCCACGATTGCTGGGTGGTGGTTTCAGTCGCGCGCGTACTAATTACGAGGCGGCAATCAGTCTGGCGCCGGAGAATACTGTCACGCGAATCTACTTTGCCGAGTTGTTGTTGGAATCCGGCGAGCGCGATCTCGGACGGGCGCAACTCGAGTTCGTTTTGAATGTTTCAATAGATCCTGGTTGGGCGTTTGAGAATGAGCGCGATAAGCGAATCGCCAAAGAGATGTTGAGGAAGTTGCAGACCCCAGTCTAAAGCGAAAGCATGGAGCGCGGTGGCAAGCGCGACACCGCTTTGGATTCACTGGGCGAGAACCGAATCCAAAGCTCCCTCGTCGACGCTCTGCCGCACTCCAGAATTGAACTCTGGATCGCTACCTCAGATCACCATACAGGTGCTGCAATAACACTGTTACGGCAATGGCCGCAGTTTCGGCCCGCAGCGTCCGCCCGCCCAACGTGACGATACCCCAGTTATTGTCCCGCGCCAGACAGATCTCCTCATCTGTCCAACCCCCCTCAGAACCAACCAGCCCGGTAAGTTTTTTGGCGTCCAGAATGTGCTTCATTTCCAAAAGCGATTGTCCTTCGCGCTCAGAGAACATCAACTTCCGCTGCTTTGTAGCGTCCGTAAGCTGAACCAGCTCGGCGAACGAAATGGGATGGGTAACTTCTGGTACCAGCGCACGGCCCGACTGCTTTGCTGCCTCAACGGCAATCCGTTGCCACCGCGCGACTCGCTTGTTCGCATCGGAGTCATCCCGCAAACGAATGTCCGCGAGCTTGGTTGCCACCGGCAGGACGCGAGCAACGCCCAGCTCCGTCGCTTTTTGAACAACCAGATCGAACTTGTCGCTCTTCAGGAGGGCGACTCCAATCGTCAGATGTAACGGTGATTCGGGTCGGGCGGGTGCGACCTCGGCCAAAACCGACAACCGCGCCGTATCCTTGCTGCTCTCTTCGATCGAGCATTCAAACTCCTTTCCGACGCCGTCGAAAACATGGACCCGGTCTCCTGGCCGCAACCGCAACACGTCGCGGAGATGTCGAGCCTCTTCAGCCTGCAGTGCCAGGCTCTCGAGATCAGAACTGAATGCTTCCGGTGGAGCGTAGAATCTGCGACGAGTCATTATTCTCCCAGGCGAGGTCCTCAACTCACGATACAAACCCACTCACCTTCGCTCGTAACCTCGGGTGTTTCTGACACTCCAAGTTCCTGAAGACGCGTTAGGACTGCGTCTCTCTGCGTATCGAGAATGCCTGAAAGAATGAGGCGGCCGCAGGTGGCGCCGATCAATGTGGGAAGAATCTGTGTGATCGTGTCGGCAGTGAGATTGGCGCAAACGCAATCCGCGGATGCCGTCCCACCTTCCTCAACACTGCCGACCCGAAAGGCTATGCCCGGCACTTCGTTGAGTTGCGCATTTTCTTCCGCGATATCAATCGCCTCCGCATCAGTATCACAAGCCTCGACGCGAGCCACGGGAAAGAGTTTGGCTGCGGCGATTGCCAGGATGCCGGTGCCGGTTCCGACGTCGAGAAAACTTCCGCCCTCAAAGTGCTTTTCGATTGCCGCCAGGCAGAGACGGGTGGTTTCGTGGGTGCCCGTGCCAAAGGCCATCCCCGGTTCGATGCGAATCACAACCCGGTCGTGAGCATCCCGAATCTCGCTCCAAGGCGGCGCTACTATGAACCGCCGTCCCACTTCCACAGGCTGCCAGCTTTTCTTCCACTCGCCAAGCCAGTCTTCGTCCGCAACCTCGCGCACATTTATTTGGCGAACCGACTGTGATGGAAGACTGTAAATCCTCAGGGCCTCGGAGAGTTCCGCTTGCACGCGCTCACGATCCGGTACACCACCGAAGTAAGCCGACACGCAAAGAAAACCGTCATCAGCTTCGTCAGTTTCCGTACCTAAAGCGCCCGCCTCCATAACTGCATATTCAACGGCCTCCCGAGCCTCTCTCGTAATAACTAGATCGAGGCGGTACCAGAGGCGTTCTTGTTCCTTCGGAGCGTTCAATGTCTTCTACCCGTTTTGACAGAATACGACGATCCACGAATCACGCGAATTGACTCGAACTAAGGGACTCGTTCGCGTTGCTTGGTGTGATTTCGTGGATCGTTCTTAGTTTTCCGCAGCTTGTCAGGACCGGCTTCTTCTACCCAATCCCCATTTCATCCAGCAAATGTTGTTTGTTGCGCCATTCTTCCTCGACCTTGACGAATAACTCCAGATGGCACCGGTGGCCCAAGAGCTCCTCGATCTCCCCTCGTGCGGCTATACCAATCTCTTTCAAACGAGATGCGCCCTTGCCGATGATGATCTTCTTTTGGGACGCCCTCTCAACGAATATGGCGCAGTAGATGCGCGTGAAGTCCTCGCGCACGTCTTCCCATTTTTCGGTTACTACTGCAGTGACGTAAGGAATCTCTTCCTCCGTTGTCTGCAGAATCTTCTCGCGAATGATCTCAGCGACCATTGAACGCACCGATTGATCTGTGAGCTCGTCTTCGCCGAAGAGAGGTTCGGATTCCGGCAGGTGCTTGATCATTTGATTGAGCACCACATCCAACGCGCTGCCGCGCAAAGCAGAAATGGGGACAATCTCCTGCCAGTCATACTCGTTCCGGTACCAATCGATCAACGGTAGCAGTTCGGCTTTGTCTACTAGTTTGTCGATCTTATTGAGCAGAAGCAGCGCCGGTTTGCCCGACTTTTGAATCAGATCCAGGACGAATCGATCTCCATTGCCGGTCCTCACCGAAGCGTCGCGGATCAAACAGACCAGGTCTACGCCCAGTAATGCGTCCTGCACCGTAGACATCATGCGGCGATTCATCTCGTATCCGGGCTTGTGGACACCGGGCGTATCCACCAGAACTATCTGACCATCGGTTCGGGTGAGGACGCCCTGAATCCGGAAGCGAGTAGTCTGTGGCTTGTTTGAAACAGCCGCCAGCTTTTGGCCCACCAGCCGATTGAGCAGTGTCGATTTGCCCGCATTGGGCCGGCCGATTAAAGCTACATACCCACTGCGGTAACTTGCTTCTTGAGTTGCTTGTGCCACGGTTGCCTTTGTTTCTCTGTCGCGATTGACACGCGCTTCAGCTGAGTTCAAGTTAACTGATCAGAGGTACGTTCGTTACGTCAGCCTCAATCCTTCTTAGAGCGAGGTCAATAGTACGAGATTCTGCGAGACAGAAGGTGGTCGGGTTCGTAGCGTCTCGTACTTTTCTCACCACCCATGCTGAATTGTCGTTGGTTAATCCAATTGCCTCTCCTGTCATATTCGTAGGTTGTCCTGGTGAGGTAGTAGAACATGCCGTCCCCGCTGTTTACACTTCCCTTACACATCTGATCATCTCTCTGATAACAGAAGTTTGCATAGTGCCTTTCCTCGATAAGCCTGTTTCGTCGGTCATACTTGTAAATGAATTGATCTTGCAGGCGACCCACCTTATCTATGCGCGTGTGCTTGATCATTCGATTGTTCGGATCATATTTGAAGATCCAAGTTGCATAGAGAGAACCGTCCGGGGACAGATGTTGTTCCTTGGTTTTGTTTCGATTCGTATCGTACTCGAAAAGTGTTTTGGTCGTGATATATACATCATCTCGCTTAGGGACAAAGTGCTCAGGATGCACATGCTGCCGGGCAATCTCTTCCCTCAAGTTCTCATTATCGTCGTACGCATAACTCTCTAGCCTTTCCAGAGTGCCGTCAGGCGAGTAGTCGGCTCGCTCTCGGTTGTGCCCTTTCTCATCGTAGCTATAAACAGTTTTTTTGAAGGACGGACCAACTAGCGGCTTGTACCTGACCTCGGTTACGCGGTTTGCCCTG
>Ga0193717_1002643_pt1 | contig 10249 bp, 8 predicted proteins | sample U2c2metaG_FD_145900 | JGI IMG/M metagenome (GOLD analysis project Ga0193717, IMG submission 145900) | Soil microbial communities from a riparian zone of the East river system, Colorado, United States - U2c2 | ecosystem: Environmental > Terrestrial > Soil > Riparian zone | place: USA: East River...
AACATCTGACGCGGCACGAGGTCAATCATGGTGAGGCGGTCGCGATCGGCATCGCGCTCGATACCCGGTATTCCGTCATGGCTGGCTTGCTCGCCGAGGGCGAGGATCGGCGCGTGCTCGATGTTCTGAAGCGATTGGGCTTCACGCTGTGGCATGACGCGTTGCGGCTGGAGGACGCCGAAGGCAGGCCTGCGTTGTTGCGGGGCCTTGCGGACTTCCAGGAGCACCTCGGCGGCGAGTTGACCATTACGCTGCTGGCGGACATCGGCCGTGGCATCGAAGTGCACAACATGAACACCGACTTGGTCGGCCGTTGCATCGACTGGCTGCAGCACCAGGCGCGGGCGCCATGAGGCTTGACCATCTTCCAGGCGACGTCAACCTCACCTACTGCACCAACATCCACGCCGGCGAGAGCTGGTCAGACATCCGCGCGAGCCTCGATGCTCATGTCCCTGCGATCAAGGCCGTCGTGGCGCCGGATCGTTCGCTGGGGATCGGCTTAAGGTTGTCGGGTGAAGCGGCAGCGAGCGCGCGGCAGCCGGAGGCACTCGCCGCCTTTCGCGGCCAGCTTGCGGCGCTCGGCGCCTACGTCTTCACCATCAACGCTTTTCCGTTCGGCCCTTTCCACGGCGTGCGCGTAAAGGAGCAGGTCTATCTTCCGGATTGGCGTAGCGCGGAGCGCGTCGCGTTTACGGCCGACAGCGCCGCCGTTCTCGCCGCCGTTCTTCCCGATGGCGTGGACGGCAGCATTTCCACGGTGCCGGGGGCATTCAAACCGAATGGCAGAGAAACAGGCGCCGCCGCGTCGATGGCGGCCAAAATGATCGAATCGGTCGCCGACCTTGTGGCGATCGAACGCCACACCGGAAAACACATCGCGCTCGCGCTGGAGCCCGAGCCGTGCTGCTTCCTCGAGACCGCCGATGAAAGCATCGCATTCTTCGAGACGGTGCTGTTCGCGCCTGAAACGCTCGATCTCCTGGCCGCCAGGATCGGCGTGACCCGCGGCGGCGCGGAAACCATGCTGCGCCGCCATCTCGGCATCTGTTACGATGTCTGCCATGGCTCGGTGGAATATGAGGATCCGGTAGCGGCGCTGGACCGGTTGCTGGCCGCGGGAATCAGTGTGCCGAAAGTCCAGCTTTCAGCGGCGATGCGTATACCGGTCATGACCAATAAACTGATCGGCGCCCTGATGCGGTACGACGACGGCGTTTATTTGCATCAGACCATCGTGCGCGGACCCGGCGGCCTGACGCGCTATGTCGATCTGCCGGACGCCATCGCTGCGTTCAAGGAAGGTCGCGCCGACGGCGAATGGCGCATTCACTGCCATGTGCCGCTATTTCTGGCCGACCTTGGCGAGATCGGGTCTACCCGTGCCGATCTCGAGGCTGTGCTGGCGGCGCTGCGGCGAAAATCGCGTTCGTCCCATCTGGAAGTCGAGACCTACACCTGGGATGTGCTGCCAGACAATTTGCGAACCGGTTCCAAGGCAGCGGACATCGCACGCGAGATTTCGTTCTGCGTGAAGGAACTCGCCGGATGAGCGCGACCGCCGGACGGATGCCCAGCCTGTCGACGCTGCTGCGGCTCGGCCGGATTTCCAACATACCCACGGTCTGGACCAACGTCCTTGCCGGGTCGGTCATTGCCGGCGGCGGCGGCCAGCCTCCGGATCAGATCGCGCTGATCCTGATAGCCATGACCGCCTTCTACGTCGGCGGCATGTACCTCAACGATTTCTTCGATCGCGCCATCGACGCGCGGGACCGTCCAGGACGTCCGATCGATGCCGGCGAAATTCGCGCCGGCACGGTCTCATCGATCGGCTTCGGCCTGCTCGCAACCGGCATCGCGCTGATGACGCCCTTCGGTCTCGCTGCGACGATCTGGGGCGCGCTGCTGGCGAGCGTCATCGTGCTCTACGATGTCTGGCACAAGGGCAACGCGCTCAGCCCGGTTGTCATGGGGTCATGTCGCGCGCTGGTCTATATCGGAACCGGCGCCGCGCTTGCCGGCAGCATTTCAACTGCGACGATGATCGGCGCGGTTGCGCTGGGGAGCCACGTGGCGGGCATCACCTATGCCGCCAAGCGGGAAAGCCTCGACCGGGTCGGAAATCTTTGGCCGCTGGTGCTGCTTGGCGTGCCGTTGCTGGCCGCCCTGCCCGCAATAACCAGCGACTGGATCGTCATCACGGCTTTTCTCCTGCTGCTGGCCGCCGACGCGGTAGCGATCCGGCTGCTGGCGACCCGGCCGGTACCCGGCGCGGTACCGCTAGCTGTATCCGGCCTGATCGCGGCGATATGCCTGGTGGATGCGCTGGCGATCGCACTGGCGGGAGGCGACGTTCTGCTTGTCGCGTTCTGTGCACTCGGCTATCCGCTGACACGGCTATTCCAGAAATCTGTTCCTGGGACATAAGTGATCCCATGCCTGATGCCCGAAGCCCAGACGAAGCCCCCCATAAGACCGCGATACCGAATGGATTTCTCAAACTCGCCGACGAGTGGATTTCGCAAAAGACTGACGAGCGCGGAATCGCATGGTTTCGCGGCGCCGTCCATGACGTGGCGCATGCCGGGAACGAGCGAACGCTCAGCGTTGCGATCGGTCTTGCACCGAGGCGCCTCGGCAAAGCCGATCTCTCGCTCGACGCGGCCGAACTGGCGCGAGCCGACGCGCTGCGCACGGGCCTCGACCTCGGCGACTGGAGCATCGATCAGCTGGCGCGCGTCGCACTGATGGCCGCAAGCCACACGGCAGACGATACTGCCTTCGCTTCGCGGTTCGACGGCTTTTGCGCCACCGCGGAAATCAATGAACTGATTGCGCTCTGCCGCGGCCTGCCGGTTTACCCGAATGCTGCGCTGATCGAGCCGCGGGCGCGCGAAGCGGTTCGTTCCGGGATGAAGCCGGTGTTCGAGGCCGTTGCACACCGCAATCCATATCCCCGCGAAACATTCGCGGAAGACGCCTGGAATCAGATGGTGGTGAAGGCTTTTTTCATGGGCTCGACGCTTTGGCCGATCCGGGGATTGCCGCGGCGCGGCAATCCCCGCCTCGCGCGCATGCTGGTCGGGCTGGCGCAGGAGCGTTGGGCGGCGCAGCGTCCCGTCAGCGGTGAAGTCTGGCGTTGCGTCGCGCCACATGCCGACAGCGAAGCTGTCGCAGCGTTGGCGCATGGCTGGACGACGGGAAACGACAAGGAGCGCCTCGCGATCGCACTGGCGTTGCAGACGGCGCCGCAAATCCGGATCGATCTGCCGGCGGACGAACTCGCACGTCTCCAGGCGAAACTGTTTTCCGAAAAAATCGGCTGGCCCGACCTCGCATGAACCGGCGGCCTCGCATATGCTCATGGCAAACCTCGTCAGCACGGTAGGGGACGCTCGACAATGACCGCAACCGGCACCTCGTCTTTCACAGCATTTGCATGCGATTCCGGCTCGCTGGAAGAACTGCTCGGCGGCACGACGCTGTCCTGCCCCTGCTGCAACGGACAGCTGACGCCCGAAAAGCTCGCCCGGTTGTTCGAAGACGTGCAACGGCTGGCCCGGGCACGTGTCGCTACGGGCAACGGCCGCGAACCACAGCAATCGGCCGGCATTCCACCCTATGCCGGCATGATCATCGACCCGCACACCCACATGATATCGCGCACCACCGACGACTATGAAGCGATGGCCAGGGCCGGCGTGGTCGCGGTGATCGAGCCCGCATTCTGGCTCGGACAGCCCCGCACGACCGTCGGCAGCTTCATCGATTATTTCACCATGATCTCGGGGTTCGAACGGTTTCGCGCCGGACAGTTCGGCATCCGCCATTACTGCACGATCGGCCTCAATCCCAAGGAAGCCAACAACGAGGCCCTGGCGGAAGCGGTCATCGACGCGCTGCCGCGCTTCCTGACCAAAGAGGGCGTCGTCGCCATGGGCGAACTCGGTTATGACGAGCAGACCACCGCCGAAGACAAGGCATTGCGGGCGCAGATCGAACTCGCCAAGCAGTTCGAGCTCCCGATCATGATCCATACGCCGCATCGCGACAAGCGGCCGGGAACGCTGCGTACCATGGATGTATTGCAGGAACACGGATTCGACCCGGCGCGTTGCGTCATCGACCACAACAACGAAGAGACTATCCGCGAGGTGCGTGACCGCGGATATTGGTGCGCATTTTCGATTTATCCCAACACCAAGATGGGCAGCGAGAGGATGGCCGCGCTGGTCAAGAGCTACGGCCCCGAGCGCCTGATCGTGGATTCGGCCTGCGATTGGGGCGTCTCGGATCCGCTTGCGGTGGTCAGAACGGCACGCCTGATGGCCGAGCACGGGGTCGCCCCGGAAGCGATTAACCAGGTGGTTTATGCAAATGCGCTCAAGGTCTACGGCCTCAACACCGAAATGAGGGAAGAGCACTGGCTGGCGCCCTCCGCTATCGATCAGCGAACGCTTTACGAGGGCAATTCGGTGCTGCGCGGCGGGCAGACGCCGCGGATCGAGCATCCGGCACGCTCGGCCGAGTTATAATAGCGGCTCCCGCGGCCGCGCCGTTAACTGCCGCAAGCAACGTCCGCGCCAAGCTCGCCTTACCCTCGGACAACCGCCGAATATATTTCGGAAACAGTTTTGGCACGCCGCAATCCAATAAGAACCTCGGACGGTCTTAATGTCCGGGCCACCAGCGCCAGCGCACCCAGCTGCCCATTTTCTGCTGCTGCAGGCAACAGCAGCACAAATACGATATCCACCGCCTGCCCATCGATCGCATCGAATTCGATCGGCTGCTTCAATTTCGCCAACAGACCGAACGGTCGATCCAGTTCCGGCAATCGCGCGTGTGGAATGGCTACGCCGCGACCTATTCCGGTCGATCCGAGATCTTCGCGCTTGAGAAGGAGCGGTGCTACCTGATCGATATGCAGTTTGAGGCTCGACGCTGCCTTGGCAGCCAGCTCTCGCAACAGCCCGCTTTTGTTCGGGGCCCGAACATCAATCATTACGTCCGCCGGGGAAAGCAGATCGGGGATTTTCATTACTGCTCCAGCGGCGCGCGTCTTGGAAAGCATCGTCATGGAGTCCCTGGCGGGATTAACGGCCGGATCGTTTCGTCCGCCGCGCGCAGCCGGTAACCGATGCCGGTCTCCGTGAGAACGAATTGCGGGCGCTCCGGATCAGTTTCAATCTTTTGTCGAAGCTGCCGGACATAGACCCGCAAATATTGCGCGTCAGTCAGGCTATCCCATAGCTCGGCCAACAGAAACTTATGGGTTAACACCTTACCGGCGTGCTGCACCAATATCCGCAGTAAATCGTATTCTTTGGGAGACAGCTTGACTTCCTTGTCGCCAACCTTGACGACGCGGCGAACCAGATCGACCGCCAGTTCGCCCGAACGAAAGACAGGCCGTTCCCCATGAACCTGCAGTTGGTGCCGCAACGCTGCGCGCATGCGGGCCAGCAGTTCGTCCATTCCGAACGGCTTTGTCAGGTAATCGTCGGCGCCGAGATCAAGCGCCTGCACCTTTCCGGCCTCGTCGCCTCGGCTCGACAATACCACGATCGGCACGCTGTCGTTTCGTCCACGGATCATCCGCAACAGATCGTGGCCCTGAATATCAGGCAGGCCAAGATCCAGAATGATCAGGGCCGGTCCTTGTTCCAAAAGGTCCAGCGCGATTTTTCCATTGGATGCCTCGAGAATGTCGTAACCTTGCGTGCTCAGGCCCATCCGCAGCAGCTTGCGGATTGGCGGCTCGTCATCAACGATCATGATCTTGAGGGGCGCTGCACTCATGCCGCCGTATCCAACGTCTTGGCGCCCGCTGGAATCGGCAGCCTGATTGTCAACGCGGCTCCGCGCTGGTCGGCACGATTGGCTGCGGAAATCGTTCCATGCAGCGATTCAATGAACCCGCGAGCGATTGCCAGCCCGAGCCCGGTTCCGGCGCGGACGTGGTCGCCCTTTTGTGCCCTGTAGAACTTATCAAAAACGTTCTCCAGATCCTGCGCCGGAATGCCCGTGCCCTCATCGAGGATCTGTAAACAGACGAATTGCTGGTCTCGCCAGCCATGGATGGAGATCGTCGTGCCCGCGGGCGAATACTTGGCTGCGTTGTCGAGCAGGTTGAAGAGGGCCTGCTCGAACAGCACCGCATCGAGCTCCAACATCGGCAAGTCCGTTGCGAGCTCAAGCTGAACTTTATGATGAACCAGTATCTTGTTTGCCCGCAGCAGGGCGCTGCCGACAATCTCGCTGAGGTCGTGGGGCGAACTGTTTGGCGCTATGGCGCCAGACTCCAGTTTGGTCATGTCGAGAAGGTTGGCGATGAACCGGTTAAGTCGTTCGGACTCGTCGATAATCGTTGCAAGCAAATCTGTCCTTTCGGCATCGGAGAGCTTGGCCGAGAGGTCTCGCAGCGTGCTTGCTGATCCCAATACCGAAGCCAGCGGTGTCTTTAGATCGTGAGAGATCGACGTCAACAGAGCTGATCTGAGCCTGTCGGTCTCGACGGTCCGTTTAACCTGGTCCATGTCTTCGACGAGCCGCACGCGCTCGATCGCCAGAGCGCCCTGATCCATAAGTGCGTCGAGCAGCCGGCGCTGATCCGGCGTCAGCAACGGTCCGGTCCTGTCGTCGTCGATGCCAACGACGCCTATCGGACCACGCCCGGTTCGCATCGGCAGGAATAACCGCTTGGCGCCCGGCAATGTGTCGGACCCGCGTCCAGCCGGTCTATCGTTGGTCCATGCCCAATTCGCCGCCGCAAGGTCGGCCTGGTCGAGTTCGTCCTCGGGCGGGTAGCCCGCCTTCACCGCAATACGCCCCTGTTCCGGCAACAGCAACACGACCCGCACCTTGAGCATGAGCGCGGTCTGATAGGCCGTCGCCCACAGTACATCATCCAGCGTCGCGGTCCCGGCGAGCTTGCGGCTGAACGAATAAAGATGCTCCGTGGTCCGAACGCGCTCCATTGCCGCCGTCGCCTGTCCGCGTACCCTGGCCGCGACGTTGGAGACCAGCATTGCTATCAGCATGAAAAAGAAGAACGCCGCGACGTTGGTCGGATCGGTGATCGTAAAGGTGTAGATCGGCGGCAGGAAGAAGAAGTTGTAGCAGAGCGACGCGACGACACTTGCGGCCAATGACGGCCAAAGGCCGTAGCGAACAGCGACCCCCACCAGGGCGGTCAGAAACACCAGGTCGACGTTTTCAATTCCAAACCATGGATGGATTATTTTTCCGACACCGAGGGCAGCTGCGACGAACAGCAACGCCATCCCGTAGGGGACGGGATCAAAGGGTTCGGATCTCTCGGCGGTGCGCACGCCCTTGCCGGGGTTGGGCGCCGGCTCCAGATCGTCGCCGGCAATCACGTGAACGCTGATGTTGCCGGCGCGCCGCACGAGGTCATGAACGACCGAGCCCCTCAGCAGTTCGAACCCCCAGGAGCGGGTCGACTTCCCCAATACGATCTGCGTGACGTTGTTGGAGCGCGCGAAGGCCAGGATATCGTCGGCAATTCGTCGCTGGGTGGCCGGAATGGTGAGCGCCTCTCCGCCGAGCGTTTCAGCAAGCCGCAGCGTGTTGGCGAGACGGTCCCGTTCGTCATCGGTCAACTGCAGACTGCGCCGGGTCTCTATGGAAACGGCCGTCCAGGGGGCGTGCAGCCGGTCCGCCAGGCGCTTTGTGGAGCGCACAAGGCCGACGGCCCGTGGATCCTCGCTGATGCACACCAGGATGCGCTCGCCAGCGGCCCAAGGACCGGGAATCGCATTTGCCTGCATGTGAGTGAGCAGCTGTTCATCGACGCGCTCGGCGGTTCGCCGGAGCGCCAACTCGCGCAGCGCCGTCAAATTGCCGGGCGAGAAGTAATGCTCCAGGGCGCGCTCGGCCTGTTTCGGGACGTAGACCTTGCCTTCCTTCAAACGCTGAATCAGATCGTCGGGCGTCAGATCGACTATCTCGATCGCGTCGGCGCGGTCGAAAATGGAGTCGGGTACGGTCTCGCGCACCCGGACATGCGTAATCTGGGCGACGACGTCGTTGAGGCTTTCGATGTGCTGGATGTTGACCGCGGTGTAGACATCGATGCCGTTGCTCAGCAATTCCTCGACGTCTAGATAACGTTTCGGATGGCGGCTGCCGGGTGCATTGGTGTGCGCAAGTTCGTCCACCAGCGCGATTCGCGGGCGACGCGCGATCAGGGCGTCGAGGTCCATTTCCTCAAGAATCTGGTCCTTGTATTGAAGCCGCTTGCGCGGAACGATCTCAAGGCCGTCGAGCAGTGCCTGCGTCTCAAGCCGCCCGTGAGTCTCGACGGCGCCGACAACGACATCGACGCCCGCTTTCAGCTTTGCCCGCGCATTTTCCAGCATGGCGTAGGTCTTGCCGACGCCGGGAGCCGCACCCACAAAAATCTTCAGGCGGCCGGCCTGACTTTCCTCCCGCCGGGCGGCCTCAAGCAGGGCCTCCGGCGAGGGGCGTCGTTCAGAGATGCGGGCGTTTGTCGCCATCTTGCATTCAAGTCCTCGCGCCGGTCCGGTCTAACCGGTCCTATTTGGATGCGGCTGCGTCCAGCGCCAGATTGAGCGCCAATACGTTGACGCGCGGCTCGCCGAGCAGCCCGGCAAGGCGGCCCCGGGTCTGCTCCGTGACCAACTGGCGGACGCGATCTTCAGGCATATTCCGGGCCTTCGCAACGCGCGGCACCTGGAATAGCGCGCCTTCCGGCGAGATATCGGGATCGAGGCCGCTACCGGACGTGGTGACGAGATCAATGGGAACAGCCGCCGAAGAATTCTCGGCTTTCAATTTATCAACGTCTTCCTTGACCCGATCATTCAATGCCTTGCTGGTCGGACCGAGGTTGGAGCCGCTGGAATTGGCGGCATTGTAGGGCGCCGGGACGGTCTTCGTGGAATCAGCCGGATCCGGCGCTGACGTAGCCGAGGGCCGGCCATGGAAGTACTTTTCGTCCTTGAACTCCTGCCCGATCAGGGCGGAGCCGACCACCTTGCCATCCTTTTCGATCAGGCTTCCCTGCGCCTGCTTCGGGAAGAGCACGCCGGCAATAGCGGTCATAGCAAGCGGATAGGCCAATCCGGTGATCAGCGTAAGGACGACGAGGACGATGATAGCGGGGCGGATTTCTTTCAACATGATGCGTCTCCTCAGACGAGGTGCAAGGCAGTGACCACGAGGTCGATCGCCTTGATGCCGATGAATGGAATGATGATGCCGCCGACGCCGTAGATCAGCAGGTTGCGCTGCAGCAGCGCACCGGCTCCAATGGCGCGATAGGCAACGCCTTTCAACGCCAGCGGGATCAGCGCGATGATGATCAGCGCATTGAAGATGATCGCCGACAGGATCGCGCTTTGCGGGCTCGCCAGATGCATGATGTTAAGCGCCTCCAACTGCGGATAGAATGTGAGGAAGATCGCCGGAATGATCGCGAAATACTTCGCCACGTCGTTGGCGATCGAGAAGGTGGTGAGCGCGCCGCGAGTCATCAGCAATTGCTTGCCGATCTCGACCACCTCGATCAGCTTGGTGGGGTTGGAATCCAGATCTACCATGTTGCCGGCCTCGCGCGCGGCCTGGGTGCCGGTGTTCATGGCGACACCTACATCCGCTTGCGCGAGCGCGGGGGCGTCGTTGGTGCCGTCGCCGCACATCGCGACCAGTTTTCCTTTGGCCTGCTCGTCGCGGATGAGCTGCAGCTTGTCCTCGGGCGTCGCCTGCGCGAGAAAATCGTCGACGCCGGCTTCGGCGGCGATTGCGGCTGCCGTCATCGGATTGTCGCCAGTGATCATGACGGTGCGGATGCCCATGCGGCGCAGCTCTGCGAAACGCTCGCGAATACCGCCCTTGACGATGTCCTTGAGATGGATCACGCCGAGTAACTTTCCGTCGCGGGCGACGGCCAACGGCGTGCCACCGGATTTTGAGATTTCATCCGATATCGCCTGGATTTCCCGGGCGGTGTCAGAATAGAGCGCGGGCTGCAGCGCGCGGACAGCGTTGCCTGATGCAGCCAAAATCCGCGCCTCCCCTCCACTGACGTAATTCAGGATCGCATCCACCGCTCCCTTGCGGATTGACGAACCGCCGGCATCGACACCGCTCATGCGGGTCTGCGCGGTGAACGGAATAAACGTTGCCCCAAGCTCAACCATATCCCGGCTGCGAATGCCGTGCTTTTCCTTGGCCAACACGACGATGGAGCGGCCCTCCG
>Ga0193717_1002644_pt1 | contig 10248 bp, 8 predicted proteins | sample U2c2metaG_FD_145900 | JGI IMG/M metagenome (GOLD analysis project Ga0193717, IMG submission 145900) | Soil microbial communities from a riparian zone of the East river system, Colorado, United States - U2c2 | ecosystem: Environmental > Terrestrial > Soil > Riparian zone | place: USA: East River...
TTCCGTTGGCGACCACCGCGGTCGCCGGCGGCAGCGCGGTGAAGGTCGCGGGATTCGGCCGGACCGCCACCGAATGGGTGCCCGACCAGCTCCGTGTCGCGCCGTTCTCGGCGGCCGCGGCCACCGACACCACTTTGGCGCTCACCAGCGACACCGGTATCGACACGTGCCTGGGGGACGCTGGTGGCCCGGCCATGCGCGAAGCCAACGGTCGCCTCGAACTCCTGGCCGTCAACTCCGCGTCGTGGCAGCACGGTTGCCTTGCTGTGACCGAGACCCGGCAAGGCAGTATCGAGTCGCGGGTGGACAACATCGCCGACTGGATCGGGCAGCAGATCCAGCCGCGGCCGGTCCAGGTCAAAAACCATGTGACCGGGCGTTGCTTGCTCGCGTGGGCGAGGGAGAACGTCAACGAAGCGCCGATCAGGCAGACCGATTGCGATCCGCCGTTTCTGGACCAGGTGTGGGATCTCGTCCCTGTCTCCAACGGCTTCCAAGTGCGCAACCGCGCCAACGAACGGTGCCTGCTCGCCCGTGGTGGCGCCGCCAATGTCAACGAAGCGCAGATCATGCAATTCGATTGCGATTCGCGGTTCGCTGATCAGGTGTGGGATCTCGTCCCCGCCGGCAACGGTGTCCAGGTGCGCAACCGCATCACCGAACGGTGCCTGCTGGTTCGCGGTGGCGCTGGCAATGTCAACGGTGCGCTGGTCGTGCAGTACGACTGCAACCCCGTTTACGAAGACCAGGTCTGGGATCTCGTGCCCGTCGCTTCGTAGCGAAACGATTATTGTCGGGAACGGAAAGTATCGGCGCTCTGCGAGAGAGCGCCGATACTTTCCGTGAGTGGCTCACCCTCGTATGCGGTGAAATCGGATACCTCGGCCCTGGGTTGATAGTCGCCTTGTACGCTGCGACCCTGCGGAGTCCTTGAATCGAGCCGAGGCCGACGAGCTGTCTGCACCTGATTCGGGTCCGGACTGGTTGCGCCGCATTCACCAGCCGGACACGACGGGGGAAGTGTCGTTGAACAACGCAGTAGATACCCAGCCGCACCCTGAGCTCAGCGAGGACAGATCGTCGACGGCGTCCTCGTCACGGCCGGGACTGGCGCGCAAGCTTCCCGCGGTGGGCGCGGTACTGGCAGGCACGCTCCTGATCTGTGCGCACGCTTCGCTGTACGGCCGCTGGATCATCGACGACGCGGCCATCACGTTCGCCTACGCCCGCAACATCACAGAAGGGCTCGGCCCGGTGATCCAACCGGGCGCGGCACACGTGGAGGGGTATTCGAACACCTCCTGGATGCTTCTGCTCATGCTTGGCCGCTGGCTCGGCCTCTTCGACCACGGTTCGATCCTGGGAGTCCCCGACTACGTCGTGTACCCGAAACTGCTGGCCGTCCTCTGCTGCGCCGCCACGCTGGTGGCGTTTCACCGGATCGCGGCGGTCCTGGTCCGGCGGCCATGGATCGTGACGCTCGGCGCGGGGATATTGCTCGCGTCCATTCCTTCGTACGTCGTGTGGAGTTTCTCCGGCTTGGAGAACTCGCTCTACGCCTTCCTCGTCACCGCCATCGCGGCCGTGACGGTCAAGGCGATCGGTGAACAGCGGCTGCACCGCTTCGCTCCCGCGATCATCGCCGGTCTGCTGGCGGCGGCCGCGGCGCTGACGAGGCCGGATGGCATGATCTTCGCCTTCAGCTTCCCCATCGTCGTCCTGCTGCTGATGACCAGGTCGACGCTCCGGGCGACGGTCGTGTCCGTGGCGGTCTCCCTGGCCTCGTTCGCGATCCCGTTCGGTGCGTTCCTGCTCTGGCGGCATGCCGAGTTCGGCCGGTTCGTGTCCAACACCGCGGCGGCCAAGAGCCAGAAGTTGGGTTTGGACGCGGCGACCATCAGGTCCTTCAACAAGATCGGCGAACTGGTCGGCTATACCGGCGCTGTCGGTGCGCTGATCGCCCTGCTGATTATCAGCGCGACCTTGGGGAAACCGACGCCGTTCCGCCGCAGGTTGATAGGCCTGCTCGTGCCCTTGGCTCTTTCCATCGCCGCCTTCGGCATCCTGAACGCCGACTGGATGGACCAGCTCCGGTTCGCGACGCCGATCTGGGCGCTGGCATCGCTGACCGTGGTTGTCTGCGCGTATCGCGTCCTCGCGTCGTCAGCGGTTCGTACCCGGGTGGTGTGCGGTCTCGCCATCATCACCGCATTGTCGATGTCGGCGACCTTGTTGCAGGACCAGTCGACCAAGTTCCAGGAGGGGCCCACTGTGCCGCTCTGCCTGGTGGCCGACTCCGCGGGACGTCTGGTCAACGAGATGGCGGACCTGCTCGCCTTGAGCGACAACGAGGTCTACCTCGGGCCGGACCTCGGCGGCAGCGCGCTCACCTCGCGGGTGAGGATCGTCGACCTCGCCGGACTGACCGACGCCCGGATCGCCGATTTGCGGCGTGACGGCAGCGAAGAAGCATTGGCCGACTACGTCTACGACGACCTGCGCCCGGCCCTGATCCACGCCGGGCTGGCGTGGAAGATCCAGGACAAGGACAACAGGGCCGAGAAGGACTACTACTTCCTCGACAACACCAATCCGGCCCAGGGCGGCAGCTACGTCCGCAAGGACCTGGTGTCCAGCCCGACTGTTCTCGACCGGCTGCGCGTCCTCAGGCAGACGGGGCGCGACAAGGTCTTCGATCACTACCGCGATGCGCCGCTCTCGTCCTGCGGCGACAAGCTGGCACCGGGCCAAGTCCTGGCCCGATAGGCCACCCCGTAAAGCCACCATGGCCACTTTGGTCGCGTTCAACGCAACCAAGGTGGCCATGGTGGCACTTACGGAAGTGAGCGGGCTCAGTCCTCGGGGGCGGGGGTGATCGGGCCGGAGATGCCCGCTTGGTCGTGGGTGGCCATTTCCGCCAGTACTCGTGCCGCCATGAACAGCAGTGGGAGGGCCGCGACGGCGCCGGTGCCTTCGCCGAGACGGACGTCGAGGTCGAGGATCGGCTCCAGGTCGAGGTGGTCGAGCAAGAGCGCGTGCGCGGGCTCGCCGCCGCGTTGCCCGGCGACCCACCACTGACGCGCGCCCGGGGCGAGTTCTTCGGCGACCAACGCCGCGGCGCCCGCGACGAGGCCGTCGAGGACGACGGGGGTGTGCCGGACGGCGGCTTGGGCCAGGAAACCGGCCATGGCGGCGATGTCGGCGCCGCCGGCGGTGCGCAGCAGGGCGACCGGGTCGGCGAGTACCGTCCGCGCGCGGCGCAGGGCGTCACGGACCGCGGTGGCCTTGCGCATCCAGGTCTGGTCGTCGATGCCGGAGCCCCGTCCGACGACGGCGACGGGCTCGCTCCCGGTCAGCGCGGCGACCAGTACCGACGCGGGGGTGCTGTTGCCGATGCCGATGTCGCCCGCGATGAGCAGGTCGGCGCCGCCGTCCACCTCGGCGTCGGCGATCTTGACGCCGGCGAGGATGGCCTCGCGGACTTCTTCGTCGGTCAGCGCGTCTTCGGTGTCGATCGAGCCGGAGCCGCGGCGGACCTTGAACTCGCCGATCGAGGGCGTCGCCGGGGCGTCGGTGTCGACGGCCATGTCGACCACGCGGACACTCGCGCCCGCCGACGCGGCGAGCACGTTGATCGCGGCGCCGCCGGTGAGCAGGCTGCCGACCAGCTGGGCGGTGACCTCCGGCGGGTACGCCGACACGCCTTTCGCGGCGATGCCGTGGTCACCGGCGAACACGACGACCCGCGGCCGCGTGAACGGGCGCGGCGGCGACTGGCCCTGGCACGCGGCGATCCAGATGCCGAGCTCCTCCAGCCTGCCGAGTGAGCCCGCCGGTTTGATCAGTTTCCCGTGCAGTTCGATCGCCGCGGAGCGAGCTTGCTCGTCCGGCTGCTCGATGTCGGCGAACTCGACGGTGCTGTTCGGGATGCTGTCCGAGTCCACGCCAGGCCTTTCGTCGTCGCGCGCCGCCGTCGACCGGTGACGCGATCAACTTACCCGGCGGCCGAATCCGCCGCCGCGCAGTAGGTTGCCGTTGTGACAGAACGAGAAGGCGCGGCCGCGGTGGTGCTGGCCAGCGGCGCCGGGACCCGCGTCGGCGCGGGCGTCAACAAGGTGTACCTGCCGCTGGCGGGACGGCGTTTGCTGGCCTGGTCGCTCGAGGCGTTCGGTCAGGCTCCGGGCATCGGCACGCTGGTGCTGGTGACCCGCCCGCAGGACGCCGGACTCGCCGTCGAGGTGCTCGACGCCTACAGCGGGGCGGTCCCGGTCGAGATCGTGCACGGCGGCGCCACACGCCAGGCGTCCGAGCTCCAGGCGTTGCGCCACCTCGCCGGGCGGATCTCCGGTGGGTCGATCGACACCGTCCTGCTGCATGACGCGGCCCGGCCGCTGATCGGCACGGAGCTGATCACGGCCGTGCTGAGCGCGGCGAGGGCGTACGGGGGAGCGGTGCCGGGGCTCGTGGCCGAGGACGTCGTCGCGGTCACCGAGGACGGTGCCCAGCTCGAGGGAAAGGCACCCAGAGGCATCGTGCGGGTACAGACCCCGCAGGGATTTCGTGCCCGTCCGCTGCTGGCCGCCTACGAACAGGCGGAGCTGGAGGGCTTTCTGGGCACGGACACGGCTTCGTGCATGGAAAAGTTCTCCTCGCTGCCGGTTCGATGGGTCACCGGCAGCGAGGAGAACTTCAAGATCACCTATCCGCACGACTTGGTCGTGGCGGAGCGGGTTATCAGGGGGCGCGCGTGAGCGTCGGGTCGTTCTCGACGACGCCTTCGAGGGCGGTGTCGATCGCGGCCATCAGGTCGGCGTCGAGCTTCACACCGGCCGCCTTGACGTTCTCGTGGACCTGCTCGGGGCGGGAGGCGCCGATGATCGCCGAGGCGACGTTCGGGTTCTGCAGCACCCAGGCCACGGCCAGCTGAGCCAGCGAAAGGCCCGCTTCCGCCGCGAGCGGCTCGAGCTTCTGGACGCGCTCGAGCACGTCGTCGTTCAGGAAGCGCTTGACCATGTTCGCGCCGCCCTTTTCGTCGGTGGCGCGCGAGCCGGCGGGCAACGGCTGGCCCGGCTTGTACTTGCCGGTCAGCACGCCCTGCGCGATCGGCGACCAGACGATCTGGCTGAGGCCTTCCCGCTCGGAAGCGGGCACGACCTGCGACTCGATGACGCGCCACAGCATGTTGTACTGCGGCTGGTTCGAGACGAACGGCACCTTCAGCTCACGGGCCAGCGCGGCACCGCGGGTGATGTGCTCGGCGCTCCACTCGGAGACGCCGATGTAGAGCACCTTGCCCTGACGGACCAGGTCGGCGAAGGCGAGCATCGTCTCTTCCAGCGGGACCGTGGTGTCGAACCGGTGCGCCTGGTAGAGGTCGATGTAGTCGGTCTGCAGCCGCTTCAGCGACGCGTTGGCCGACTCGATGATGTGCTTGCGGCCGAGACCCCGGTCGTTGGGGCCGCCGGGGCCGGTCGGCCAGAAGACCTTGGTGAAGATCTCGAGGCTTTCCCGGCGCTGCCCGGCGAGACCGCGGCCGAGCACCGACTCGGCCTTCGTGTTGGCGTAGACGTCGGCGGTGTCGAAGGTGGTGATCCCGGCTTCCAGCGCTGCTTTGATGCAGGACTGGGCCTGGTCCTCTTCCACCTGGGAACCGTGCGTGAGCCAGTTCCCGTACGAGATTTCACTGATGTTCAGGCCGCTGCGGCCGAGGCGACGAAACTCCATGGGTCAAGCCTAGACCCGGAAGGTTCGCCTTGCTAACGACTGTGGCTTAGATGGCATCGCCGGGGCGGATACGCGGCTTCGGCACCCGCAGCTTGCGGATCTGGCTCGCGCGGATGAACGCGTAGAACCCGATCGACCGGCCCGCGATGGTCTCCTTCGGGAACTTCTCCCGGGTCATCTTGGTGATCCGGCGGCCGCTCATGACGCCCTCGACCAGCATGAGGAGCAGCATCGCGGTGCACAGCAGGGTCGCGTACTGCTGGACCTTCGGATACGGCACCAGCAGCGCCACGAACACCAGGATCGCCAGCGGCATGAACAGGCCGAGCAGGTTGCGCCGCGAGTCGACCACGTCACGCACGTACGCCTTGACCGGGCCACGGTCACGCGGCAGGAGGTACTTGTCGTCACCCGCCATCATGCGGTCACGACGCTCCTTGGCGGCCGACCGGCGGTCTTCCTTGGTGGTGGGGTTCGCCTTGCGGAGTTCCTTGTTGCGCTTGATCGCCTCACGGGTCGATCGCGGTGGCGGGGCCACCGGGCCGCGTCGCTTCGCCTCGGCTTCACGCCGTTTCGGGGTGGCACGTCCCTTACCGGGGGTGAACGCCTTGTCGGCGGCATCGATCACCTCCGCACCCTCGATAGCGGGGTCTTCGGTGTCTGTGGTGCTGTTGCGGCGCAGGAACCTCACCTCATCAGCCTATTCCAGTGCTCGGTGTCATGTTCAGCCGGTCGAGAGATGTGCGACCATTGAAGGGCACGGCGGCGCAGGAAGCCGTGTGGAACAGATCGGGAACTTCGGGTGTTGTCGCGTAATAGGAGCACCCGTACCCACAACCGGCTCGACCCCGAGGGAGACCCATGACGACCGCTGAGCAGACCGGCAACGCGCAGCCTGAGGCCGCCGAAGCCACCCACGGCGTGACGTTGACGGACGCCGCGGCTGCCAAGGCGAAGGCACTTCTCGAACAGGAGGGCCGCGATGACATGCACCTGCGTATCGCCGTCCAGCCTGGTGGCTGCGCCGGCCTCAAGTACCAGCTGTTCTTCGACGAGCGCACGCTCGACGGTGACCTGTTCAAGGACTTCGGCGGCATGGCCGTCGACAGGATGAGCGCGCCTTACGTGACCGACGCCGTGATCGACTTCGTCGACTCGATCGAGAAGCAGGGCTTCACGATCGACAACCCGAACGCGACCGGTTCGTGCGCCTGCGGCGACTCGTTCCACTGATCCTTTAGACGACGCTGCCTTTAGCCGACGATGGGCCCGTGACCTTCCCGGTCACGGGCCCATCGTCGGCTAAAGGATCAGCTCAGATGAAGAAGTCGAGTTCCGCCACCTGCGCGTGGCAGACGTCGTCCACGGCCCACGGCGGCGCCGCGGCGGGGCTGCTCGGGTGGATCTCGGCTTGCAGGGACCGCGGGATCTCACCGCAGTCGGCGATCAGCTCGCCCATGGTCTCGGGTTCGGTAGCGATACTCACACCTCCCACGGTATGGACACTCGGCCCCCGGCAAAACCCATACCAATCGGTAGTGTTTCGCGCGGCCGGCGAAACACTCTTCCGGGTTGCTCGCTATGCGCGATTCGAGAGTGGCTTCAGTCGCTTACCAGTCCTTGTCGAGCGTCACCCGGTAGTGTCGGCTGTCGTGTACGCCCCACCCGGGTTCTCCGGATGGGGCGTTAAATGCCGTCAGCACGACAAGGAGAACCGGTGGCAGCCAACGCGCGGATAGCGGTATCCGGCAGCATCGCAACCGACCACCTCATGCACTTCCCCGGCAGATTCGCCGAGCAGCTCGTCGCCGAGCAGCTGCACAGGATTTCGCTGAGTTTCCTCGCCGACGACCTGGTGGTCCGCCGCGGCGGCATCGGCGCCAACATCGCCTTCGGACTGGGTGTGCTGGGCGTGAAACCGATACTGGTGGGCGCCGTCGGCGCCGACTTCGCGGACTATCGGGCCTGGCTGGACCGCCACGGGGTGGACACCTCCGGCGTGCACGTCTCGGAGATCGCGCACACCGCGCGGTTCGTCTGCACCACCGACCAGGACTTCTGCCAGATCGGCACGTTCTACGCCGGCGCGATGGCCGAGTCCCGCGACATCGAGCTCGCCCCGATCGCGGAGCGCGCCGGTGGCCTGGAACTGATGATGATCGGCCCCGACGACCCCGAAGGCATGCTCCGGCACGCCGAATCCTGCCGTCAGAACGGCTACGAGTTCGCCGTCGACCCGTCGCAGCAGCTCGCGCGCATGGACGGCGCGCAGGCCCGCGCGTTCGTCGAGGGCGCGAAGTACCTCTTCAGCAACGACTACGAGTGGGAACTGCTGCTCCAGAAGACCGGCTGGACCGAGGCCGACGTCCTCAGTCGGGTCGGCATGCGCATCACCACGCTCGGCGAGAAGGGCGTGGAGATCGTCGGCCGCGACGGCCTTTCCCTGCAGATCAGCGCCGTTCCCGAGCTCAGCAAGACCGACCCGACGGGCGTCGGCGACGGCTTCCGCGCGGGCTTCCTGACCGCCGTCCACGGCGGTCTCGGCCTCGAGCGGGCGGCCCAGCTGGGCTCGCTCATCGCCGTGCTGGTGCTGGAGACCGTCGGCACCCAGGAGTGGACGTTCGACCGTGCGGCCGGGCTCGCGCGCCTCAGCGAGGCGTTCGGTCCCGAGGCGGCCGAGGAGATCGCGCCCGTCCTCCCCGGCTGACCCAGCCGGGGAATATGTCGACACTTTCCCCGGCGCCCAGCGCCGGGGAAAGTGTCGACATATTCCCCGGGGAGTTAGAGCTTCACGGGGTAGGAGGGCTCGGGCACGTCGGGCTTGATGCGGTGCTCGACGAAGATGCCGTGCCAGATCATGAAGACCAGCAACGCCCAGATGCGGCGGCTGTGGTCCAGCGTGCCCGCCTTGTGCTCTTCGAGCAGGCGCAGCACGACGGGCTTGTCGATGAGGTCGTCGGTCTTCGAGTCGGCGACGATGCCACGGGCCCAGTCGTACATCTCCTCACGCAGCCAAAGCCGGATCGGGACCGGGAAACCGAGCTTGCGCCGGTGCAGCACATGCGCCGGGATGATGCCTTCGAGCGCGCGCCGCAGGGCGTACTTGGTGGTGTCCTTGGTGAGCTTCTGGTCCAGCGGGATGCCGGCGGCGACTTTGAACACCTCGGCGTCGAGGAACGGCACGCGCAGTTCCAGCGAGTTGGCCATGGTCACCTTGTCGGCCTTGACCAGGATGTCGCCGCGCAGCCAGGTGTAGAGGTCGACGTGCTGCATCCGCGCGACCGGGTCCCAGTCCTTCGAGATCTTGTACCACTCGGCGGTGACGTCGTGGTGCCCGACGCCTTCTTCGAATGTGCGCAGCACCTCACGAAGCTGGTCGTCGCGGAAGATACGGGCGTTGCCGTAGTAGCGGTCCTCCAGCGACAGCGCGCCGCGGCGCAGCAGGTCCTTGCCGCGGGTGCCGTCGGGGATCCGCTTCGACACGCGGCCGAGCAGGTTCCGGACGCCGCCGGGGAGCTTTTCGAACGGTGCCAACGAAATCGGCTCGTTGTAGACCGTGTAGCCGCCGAAGAGTTCGTCGGCGCCTTCGCCCGACAGCACGGCCTTGACGTGCTTGCGCGCCTCGCGGGCGATGAACCAGAGCGGCACGAGCGCCGGGTCGGCGACCGGGTCGTCGAGGTACCAGACGATCAGCGGCAGCGCTTCCATCATCTCGTCGGCCGAAACCGTGCGGACGATGTGCTTGACGCCGATCGCCGCGGCGGACTCGGCGGCGACGTCGACCTCGGAGTAGCCCTGGCGCTCGAAGCCCGTGGTGAACGCGATCAGGTTCGGGTTGTGCTGTTTCGCGAGCGCCGCGGTGGCGGTGGAGTCGATCCCGCCCGACAGGAACGCGCCGACCGTGACGTCCGGGTCGGAGATCATGTGCTTCGCGACCGAGTCCTTCATCACGTTCGCGATGCGCTCGTACAGCTCGTCGGCCTCGACCTGGCCGTTGACCGGCTTCGCGGCGAACTGCGGCTTGAAGTACCGCTCGGTCACCAGTTCGCCGCCAGGCGAGACGGTGAACGAGGTGCCGGATTCGAGCCGCCGGATGCCCTTGTGCAGCGACTCCGGCTCCGGGACGTACTGCATCACCAGATAGTGCTGCAGCGCGATTTTGTCGAGTTCTTCTTTCACGCCAAGGGTTCCGGCGAGTTCGAGCAGGCTCTTCTTCTCACTGGAGAAGGCGATCCCGTTCGGACCGGCCGAGTAGTACAGCGGCTTGATGCCGAACGGGTCCCGCGCGCCGAACACGACCTTGCGCTCGGTGTCCCAGATCATGAAGGCGAACATCCCGCGCAGCTTCTTGACCGCGTCGGCGCCGAGGTAGTGGTACGCCGCGACGATCGCTTCGCCGTCACCCTCGGTGTGGAACTTGGCGCCGTGCTCGGCGGCCAGCTGTTCCCGCAGCTCGAGATAGTTGTAGATCTCGCCGTTGAAGTTCATCGTGTACCGCTCGGGCGACTCGGGCGGGCCCCAGGT
>Ga0193717_1002645_pt1 | contig 10247 bp, 8 predicted proteins | sample U2c2metaG_FD_145900 | JGI IMG/M metagenome (GOLD analysis project Ga0193717, IMG submission 145900) | Soil microbial communities from a riparian zone of the East river system, Colorado, United States - U2c2 | ecosystem: Environmental > Terrestrial > Soil > Riparian zone | place: USA: East River...
AGTAACGGCGGAACTCCCGCTGCGCATTCACGCCGGGGATCTTCATATCCACGATGGCCTGCGCGCGGTCCGGGCGCATCTGCCGGATCAGGTACATGAATTCGCGGTCCGAGCGCTGTTCGAGCTTGGATTTGAGGTCCGCCGGATCCATGCCAAGCGCCTTGGCAAGTTCCGGGATGCGCTCTTCGTTTTCCAGCACCTCCGGCGGGTTGGCCCAGATCGACATCACCGGCGTGGACACCGCCAGCGGCTCGCCGTTTCGGTCGAAGATGGTGCCGCGCGACACCGCGATGGGCACTTCGCGAAGGAAGCGGGCGTCGCCCTGGTCCTGGTAGAACTGCTTGCGCACCACTTGCAGGTCGAACGCGCGCACCACCAGCCCAGCGGAGGCCAGGCCCAGCAAGACCACCACCAGCATCATGCGCTTGCGCGTGGAGGGGCCCTGGCCGCGGCGGCGGCTGGGAACCGGGGTGCGGTCGACACGGAATTTCATCGGCGCACCAACTGGATGTCCTGTGGACGCGGATCGAGCATGCCCAGCTTCCGCGCCTCGGCATCGATGCGCGCGGGCTCGGCCCAGGTGGCCTGCTCCAGTTCCAGACGGCCATATTCGATGTTGAGGTCGTCGCGCTGGTCCTGCAGGCGGGTCAGGTCGATGAACAACATGCGGCTCTCGTGGCGTGTCCACACCACGGCCACGGCGCTGGCGAGCGTGGCCGCCAGCAGTATCAGCAGCACGATGGCGCCGAAGATCTTCATACGAGCTTCTCCGCCACGCGCAGCACCGCCGATCGTGAGCGCGGATTCGCGGCGATCTCGGCATCGGAGGGGAAGATCGCCTTGCCCACCGGGGCAAGCCGGGCCACGGGCGTGGTCAACGCCGGCGGTGCGCGGCGGCTGCCCTGCACGCGGCCTTCATGGCGCCGGATGAATTGCTTGACGGCGCGGTCTTCGAGCGAATGAAAGCTGATCACCGCCAGGCGGCCACCGGGATGCAGGGCTTCGAGCGCGGCATCGAGGCCTTCGTCCAGCGACGAGAGCTCGGCGTTGACCTGGATGCGCAGGGCCTGGAAGGTGCGCGTGGCCGGGTTCTTGCCCGGCTCGCGGCGGCCGAGCAGCTTCGCGCAGAAAGCGGCGAGGTCGCCGGTGCGCTCGAAGGGCTCATCCTGGCGGCGGGCGACGATGGCGCGGGCGATGCGCCGGCCATGGCGCTCCTCGCCGTAGGTCCACAGCGCCTGGGCGATGTCCTCTTCGCTGGCACGGGCAAGGAACTGCGCGGCACTTTCGCCGCGGGTGGGATCCATACGCATGTCCAGGGGTGCGTCGGCCATGAAGCTGAAGCCGCGTTCGGCATCGTCGAGCTGCGGCGAGGACACACCCAGGTCCAGCAGGATGCCGTCAAGGTCGGTGGCTTCGCTCCACTGCCCGAGCGTGGCGAAATTCTCGTGGCGAATGGCCACGCGGGCATCGCCTGCGTGTTCGGCGGCGGCCGTGGCGATGGCGGTCGGGTCGCGGTCCATCAGGAACAGGCGGCCGGATTCGGAGAGACGGGAAAGGATGGCGCGGGCGTGTCCACCGCGACCAAAAGTGCCATCCAGATATCGACCGCCCGTCCGCACGGCGAGCCCCTCCAAGACTTCGTCAAGCATCACCGGGATATGCCGCAGTTCGCGCCCCGCCATCACTGCATCCCGCTCCCGTTCCACCGCCACCTCGATTGATTTCCTACAAGCGCAAATCGGCCATGTCGTCGCTGATCTCGTCTTCGCCGATGGTCTGGCGGATCTTCGCCAGGTGCGCCTGCTCGCTCCACAGTTCGAACTTGTTGCCCATGCCGAGCAGTACGGCTTTTTTTTCGATGCCTGCCGCTGCACGTTGGCTCGCCGGGAGCAGGAACCTGGCAGCGCCGTCGGGCTCCACGATGGCCGCCGCACCCACCAGTTTCATCTGCAAGGCCCGGTGGACGGCCTTGACCGTGGGTAGCGCATTGACCTGGTCGCGGACCTTCTCCCACTCCTGATAGGGGAAAATCCACAGGCAGCCTGTTTCGAACGGGTTGTAGGCGACCACCAGTCGGTTTCCGCAGTCAGCCGCCACCGTGTCCCGATACGACGTCGGGATCGTGAGTCGGCCCTTGTCGTCGACCGTGATGGCGGTTTCACCTTGGAACACCTGACAACTCCCACTATTTTCCACGTTTTTCCACTGAGGCCCACGATAGTCTCGCCTCCTGAGACTGTCAAGCGATTTTTACTTGTGAATCAATGAGAAAGGCTACGTTCATCGCAATTTCGGGACGTTTCTCAGGAAGGTGCGTGAGGTGGTTGAATCAGCGGGTTTTTTTGATTTTGAGATCGCAAAAAAGAAGGGGCGACGTTTGCACGTCGCCCCTTCGCCTTGCGTTGGTGGAGTCAGCCTGTAAGCCGGGTTCTGTACGCCTTGCGGCGCGACAGTCATTCTTCTCGGCCTGGCGTCGCCGCCAGGCTCCAGCAACCTACCCGGGAACAACGCGGGCCGCGTTATCGTTCCCCTATTTGGTCTTGCTCCGGGTGGGGTTTACCTAGCCGTACGACGTTAGCCCCGTACGCGGTGCGCTCTTACCGCACCCTTTCACCCTTACCTGATCCCCTTGCGGGGCCATCGGCGGTCTGCTCTCTGTTGCACTGGCCGTCGGCTCACGCCGCCCAGGAGTTACCTGGCACCCTGCCCTGTGGAGCCCGGACTTTCCTCGATCCGCTTGCGCGGGACGCGACTGTCCGGCCGACTCCGGGATTGATGATACAGCACCGGGCTTAACGAGAGTCGGTGGGTTAGGGGTCGGAGTGATTACTCTGACCCCGGTCAAGGAACCGGCGAAGAGCAGCTTCAATCGCCTGCTTCATAGAGTTCCTTGCGCGGCGCGCCGGTGATCGCCGCCGCCAGCTTGGCGGCACGCGAGGCCGGCAATTCCTCGCGGAGCAACGCAAACACGCGCTTGCCTTCGGCGAGCCGGGCGTCGGCGTCATCACCGGCCCCGGCCACCAGCACCACGCACTCGCCCTTCTGCTGGTCCGGGTCGCCAGCCACGCGCGCGGCCAGGGCCTGGAGCGGCTCGTCGATCACGGTCTCATAGATTTTGGTCAGCTCTCGGGCCAGCACCGCGGCGCGGGCAGCGCCAAAAACATCGCGCATGTCGGACAAGGCCTCGACGATGCGATGGCCCGATTCATAGAAGATGATCGTGCGCGTTTCGGTGGCGAGGGCCTGCAACCGCGTGCGCCGGGCTGAGGCCTTGGCCGCCAGGAAGCCTTCGAAGACAAAGCGATCGCTGGGCAATCCCGCCACCGACAGCGCCGCGATGGCGGCACAGGGCCCGGGTACGGGCACCACGCGCAAGCCTTCCGCGCGGACAGCGCGGACCAGGCGGAAGCCCGGATCGCTCACCAGGGGCGTGCCCGCGTCGGAGATCAGCGCCACGTCGTCACCGGCCTTCAGCCGGGCGATCACCCCGCCCACGGCATCGCGCTCGTTATGGTCATGGACCGTCATCAACGCCGTGTCGATACCATGATGCACCAGCAAGGGGCGGCTATGCCGGGTGTCCTCGGCAGCGATCACGGCCACCTTGCGCAGCACCTGAACGGCGCGCAAGGTGATGTCATCGCGGTTTCCGATCGGCGTGGCAACGATATAAAGGGAACCGGTCATGGCGGCCGTGGCGTCGGTGAAACGACCAGTGTAGGCGCTGGGCGCGTCGCGGCGCCAACGCGCACGGCTTCGCACCGGGCCCACGACCGCTTCGGCTATGATCGGCGGTGAACTCGAAGCGGTCCCCACCTCAGGAATTGATCCGTATGCGCATGCTTCGCCTGCCGGCTGCGGCCGTGGCGCTTTCGATGATGCTGCTGGCCTGCGTACCGCTGCCGGGCACCCGTACGCCTCCGGCCAACGACGGTGCCCAGCGCGCCCAGGCGTTGTACACGCGGGGCCAGTTCGAGCAATCGGCCAATGCCTACATGGCGTTGGCCGGCCAGGACGCCCAGTATTCCGACTACTACCGGCTGCTCGCTGCCGAATCCTGGCGCCAGGGCGGCAAGCTAGACCGCAGTGAGCAGGCGCTTGCGGATGTCCGCCGCAGCCATCTGGAAGGCGAGGACGCCATCCGTTTCGACCTTCTCCGCGCCGAGTTCGCGCTGCGCAAGAACGACCCGGCCACCGCCCTGTCACTCGCCGGCAATCCCGAGCACCCGATCTCCCCTGGCTTGCAGGCGCGCCTGCTTGAGGTGCGCGCCCGTGCGCAGGCGGCCAGCGGCGACCACTGGGCCGCGGCGCAGACGCGCATCGGCATGGATGATTCACTCACCGGCATCGATCGCGAGCACAACCGCAAGCTCGCCCTGGCGGAGCTTGTGGCCATGGGCACCGACAACCTCGCCGCCACCGACGTGAAGCTGGGGCCCGACGACCGCCTGAAGCCCTGGGTCCATGAAGCGCAGACGCAGTTGGGCGTGGCCGTGGCCCGCGCACCGGCCCAGCTTGCCCAGCCGGTGGGCACCGTCGGCGCCGGTGGCCAACCGGGCGTGCGCGAGGGCTACCGCGCGCCCACTGCCGTCGCCCTGCTGCTGCCCGCCAGCGGGCCGTTATCGAGCGCCGGGAATGTCGTTCGCGATGGTTTCTTCGCCGCCTACCTCGACGCCGGCCGCAATGGCGCGCCACGCCCCACCGTGAAGGTGTACGACAGCGGTAACGACGCCGCCCATACCCTTAGCGCATACGACCAGGCAGTGAAGGACGGCGCCACCCTGGTGGTGGGACCGCTCAACCGTGACGGCGTGGCCGCCCTGTTCGCTCGCGGCGCACTGAACGTGCCAGTGCTGGCACTGAATCATCCCACCGAACGCGTACTGCCGCCCGGTGGCACCAGCGAATTCGGCCTGTTGCCCGAGGCCGAAGGCGCCCAGGTCGCCGACCACATGATCGATCGCGGCATCACCTCGGCGGTGGCCATGCTAAGCAGCGACGATTTCGCTTCGCGCGCGGGCAAGGCCTTCGCTGCCGAATACGCAGCACGGGGCGGCAAGCTCACCCGCACCACCACGCTGCAGGCGAGCGCGGTGAATTTCAGCGACCAGGTCGGCGGCATCGACAGCGCCGAGGGCTCGGGCATCTTCATCAGCATGAAACCGCAGCAGGCGCGCCTGCTGCTGCCGCAGTTGCACCTGGCCAAGGTCGCCGCACCCGTCTTCGGCACCTCGCACATCTACGCGGGCATCGATGACGCCACCAGCGACAAGGATCTTGACGGCGTGGAGTTTTGCGATGCGCCGTGGATGTTCGACGCGCAACCTGGCCTGCCCCGCCGCGGCGATCTTGCCGCGGGCCTGGCCAGCGTCCGTGGCGTGAACGCGCGGCTGTTCGCCTTCGGCATGGATGCCTGGGCGCTGGTGCCCTACCTCGACTGGCTACGATCGCATGTGGGCAGTTACCTGCCCGGCGCCAGCGGCCAACTCACCGCCGACGAGTTCGGCCGCGTGCGCCGCGTGCTTACGTGGGCCCGCTTCCAGGATGGACTGGCCCGCCCGGTGGCCGGCAGCCTAGAAATGGATGCCCCCGCGGCCACGGGCATCGAGGACAGTTCCACCAACACGCAATAGATCGCACCGTCGCCGGCACGGATGCCGGCCAACTGTCGAGGGAACGACATGGTCACCAGCCGCCGCCTTACAGGCGACAACTTTGAAACACTCGCCTGCCGCATGCTCGAGCGGCACGGACTTTTGTGCCTGGCGCGCAACCACCTTACGCGCGACGGGGAGGTGGACCTGATCATGCGCGATGGCCGCGAACTGGTTTTCGTCGAAGTGCGTTATCGCGCCAGCTGCCATTTCGGCGGCGCCGCGGCATCGATCACACCAGCCAAGCGGCAGCGCATCGTGCGGGCAGCACGCCACTTCCTGGCAACCCAGCGCGGATTTGGCGGTGTTGCCTGTCGCTTTGACGTGGTTACTTACGATGGCGCTGCCAGCGAGCCGACCTCGCATTGGCTTCGCGCGGCCTTCGACGTCGATCGAAGGTAATAGAAAAACTTTTTATTCTTGCCGACAGAACCGCATAGCGCTTCCACGTTTCGCGCAAACACGTCCGTTCCGCCAACTATTCTGACAATTCAGAATTTTCGTATGTCGATGGACCTGTCGACTCCCTAACGTGCCGCCTCTCGTCTGTCAGAACGGCCTTACGCGCCGTCAGCGCAGCGCAGGCAACACAAAGGGACTTCACCATGAGCAACCATCCAGTCCGTGGGGCCGAGCGCCGCACGATGAGCCACCGCGCGCGCGTTCGCCATCGGCATGGCCCACGCCATCTCGCCTGCGCCATCGCGGTCGCACTGCTAGCGCACGCCGACGATGGGCGTGCCACGGAATTGATACCACCGACGGGAAACCTTGTGGTCGATGGTGGCACGCAGACCGGCACGCCGGGCTTCCACTACATCACCCAACTGGATGGTTCGACCAACCCGGCGTCAACGGGTTACGGACTTTACGCGCTCAATGGCGGCCGTCTTACCACCTCGGATATTTCGATCACCACGCAGGGCCGTGCGGCTCACGCGGCGGTTGCCCTTGCAAACTCGTTGATCATCCTGGGTGGTAGCGGCCGCGTTCGCACCTTGGGCGACGATGCCGCCGGCCTTTGGGTCGAGGGTACCAACGCCATCATCGTCGCGCCTTCTTACGGCATCCTCACCGAGGGAAATCATGCCCACGGGGTGGTCGTACGCGACAGGGGCCAGGTGAACTTCGACATCGGTTCGATCGTCACCCTGGGCACAGGTAGCGTGGGCGTCAGCGCCGAGAACGCTGCCACTACCGTCGTCGCCAGTACGATCACCACGTCAGGCGCCGATAGCCACGGCGCGATGGCGGGCGCCGAGGGGCGCATCGAGCTGACCAGCGATACGGTCTTTACTTCCGGCGACCAGGCCCGGGGCGCATGGGCCAACGGCGGACAGATACGCATCAGCAGCAGCGGTGTCACTACAACCGGAAGCCGGTCGCACGGGATATCGGCGACGGGCGCCGACGCCAGCGTCCACATCATTGACAGTTCGATCACCGCCCGCGGCGAAGGTGCGGCCGCGGTCCACGTGACTGACGGCGGGCTGGTCGAATCGACTCGATCGACCATGCACGCTTTCAACCACGCGGGACTGAATGTCGAAGGTCACGGCCGCTGGCGCATGCTCGATGGAAGTTCCGCGCGCGGCGATGGCCTGCTCGCTGTGCTGGTAGGGGAGACAAGTTCCGCCGACATCTTCTTCGACCGCAGTGTCGGCCACGGCGACATCGTTCGCTCCTCAGGCGCCACGCGCAACGTCGATATGACTCTCGCCAACGGAAGCTACTGGGCGGGCAGCACCGATATCGTCCGCGACATGTCAGTGGCGTCAGCCAGTTCCTGGTGGCTGGATCATGACTCAAGCGTGGGGCGCCTGGATCTCTCCGAAGGATTTGTCTTCCTGCCCGGCTTTGGCAACGGCACCCCCGGCGCACTGCGTATCCAGGGCGACCTGGCAGGATCCGGTGGCATGGCGGCCCTGCAGACACGCCTGGATGAGGGCGGCGCAATCGCTGGACAACATACCGACCGGTTGTTGGTAGAAGGCAATGTCAGCACAACGGGCGTGACGTCACTGCACATCGGGTCCATCGGATCCGGTGCACTCACTGACAGCAATCTCAACGGCATTGTCGAACCCCACGAGGGCATCTCGATCGTGCAGGTGGGTGGTCACTCGCGTGCGGATGCCTTCGCGCTACGCGGTGGCTACGTCGCCGCAGGGCCGTGGCAATACAAGCTGTACGCGTTCGGACCCGGAAGCACCGATGCCAGTCAGAATCTGCTTGACGGTGGCACGCTGAATTGGGATTACCGGCTGGCCAATGCCTATACCTGCGTTGTCGATTGTGGTCCCGACGAGCCAGGCGGTCCCGATGGTCCCGATGGTCCCGATGGTCCGGATGGTCCCGATGGTCCCGATGGTCCCGATGGTCCCGATGGTCCCGATGGTCCCGATGGTCCCGATGGTCCCGATGGTCCGGATGGTCCGGATGGTCCGGATGGCCCAGACGGTCCGGATGGTCCGGGTGGTCCAGGTGGCAGCATCATTCCCGAAGGCGGCGGCCGGCCGATCATTCCCGAAGGCAGCCGACCCGCGGTGGTCCCGCAGGTGCCCTCTTACCTTGCCGCACATACAGCGTTGTTCGCCTATGGCCTTGGCACCATCGACGGTCTCCACGACCGCCTCGGCGAGATCCGCAAGACCACCGTCGGCACGCGGGGCGAGGTGTTCGCACGCCAGACGGGCAGCCGGCAACACTATGCGTCGGACGTGGCGCCGATGGATTTCGGCTTCGGCTTTCGGCAGTCGACGCAGATGCTCCAGGTGGGCGGAAGCATCGTCAGCCTGACCGAAAATACCGATAGCCTGCGCGCCGGATGGGCACTGGATCGTGGCACGACCACCGTCACGCCAAGCGCACCGGATGGGGTCAGCCACACGCGCTACAGCGCCAGCGGATTCTCTGCCTGGCTCACCTGGCAACGCCACGATGGTTGGTATGTCGATGCCGTTGCCGGCGCGCAACGCTATCGCGGCGCGGTCGATACGGACCTGCGCGGTCGCGATGTCGCCCGCCTGCGCGCCAATGGCCGCCTGCTCTCGGTGGAAACCGGCTATCCGTTCAGCCTGGGTGCCCACTGGTCGCTTGAGCCGCAGATTCAGGTGAGCTGGCAAACATTGACGTTCCAGCCGCTGCGCGACCAGGACAACGTCGTGGCCGCGCTCACTGATGCGCAACAACTGACCACCCGTCTGGGCGCGCGGCTGCGACGCACCACCCATGGACGGTTGATGCCGTACGCGCGCGTGGATCTCGTCAGCAGCACGGGCGGTCGCGGCCGTGCCGCGTTCGACACGCCGGGCGATGAACTGATACTCGCCGGCGGCCACGCCGGACGACAGTTGCGCATGGGCGCGGGGCTGGTCGCCAACCCGCGTGCGAACCTGCAGCTTTACGGCGAGGGCACCTGGCGCACGGCGATCGGCAACCACGGGTTCCGTGGCTGGGCCGGCAACCTGGGCGTGCGGCTATCGTTCTAGTCTTAAGCTCAGGTCAGCCTGCGATCGAAAACCAGGGTCAACCCGAACGCAACAAAGACGGCGCCGGCGGCGCCGTCGATCCAACGCCGGGCTCGCAGGTAGCCGCGTCGGACGGCCGGCAAGCTGAAAATCGCCGCCACCACGGTGAACCAAAGGAAGGTCTCGACCGAGACCATTACCAGCAGACCCCAGCGCGTACCGGCGCTGGCGCCACTGCCGACCAGGGCGGAGAAGATGCTGGCGAAATACACCGCTGCCTTGGGGTTGGCAAGGTTGGTCAGCAGGCCACGGCGCAGCGCCGCCATCGCGTTGGATTCAAGCGCCACCGGCTGGGTGGGTGCCGTGGGTCGAAACGCGCCACGCAGCATCTGTACGCCCATCCAGCACAGGTAAAGACCACCAGCGACAGCAAGTAGCCGGCCCAACCACGCCAGGCGATACAACAGGATCTGCAGGCCAAGCAGGGCCAGGGTCGCCCAGACCACGACGCCGAGCGCAATGCCGGCGACGCCCGCCATGGCATCGCGCCGCGAGCGGCTGATCGCCATCTGCGAGACGAAGAAGAAATCGGGGCCGGGGCTCATCAGCGCCAGCAACTGGACAAGGGCAACGGTCAGGAACAGGGTCATAGGCCCATGATAGGCGGTCCGGGCGCTGGAACGGGGTCAGAGTTTGACTCTGACCCCCAACTTGCCCCCGGGCACGGCGTCCTCTAACCTGCCGGTTTTTATGCATGGTGCCGGGATCGTTCCCGCCACGGGGAACCTCGATGCTCGAAGCACTCGGCCACATCGGTTTTGGCCTGTTCGGACTTGCCGTACTGGTACTGATCGCCTTTGCCTTCTCCAACAACAAGCGTCAGGTCGACTGGAAACTGGTCGTGACTGGCGTCGCGTTGCAGGTGGCTTTCGCCTTCGTGGTGCTGAAGGTGCCGGCGGGCCGCATCGTCTTCGACGCCATCGCCACCGGATTCGTGCGCCTGCTCGACTACGTCGAGGTGGGCTCGCGCTTTATCTTCGGATCCTTGCTGGACACGCAGAAATTCGGCGTGATCTTCGCGGTGAAGGTGCTACCCACCATCATCTTCTTCGCCGCCCTCACC
>Ga0193717_1002646_pt1 | contig 10242 bp, 6 predicted proteins | sample U2c2metaG_FD_145900 | JGI IMG/M metagenome (GOLD analysis project Ga0193717, IMG submission 145900) | Soil microbial communities from a riparian zone of the East river system, Colorado, United States - U2c2 | ecosystem: Environmental > Terrestrial > Soil > Riparian zone | place: USA: East River...
CCAAGGTGGATAAAATGCTGGAAGATTATTATAAAAATGATCTGAAAGACCAGCGCATCCTGGATGTGATTGATTCTTATAAGAAATCCGAGCCTAATGACGTGGTTAACGAGATGCACTCGGTTTTTGGTAGCGAAATCGCCAACCTGCCAGCGCCCTTAGAGGCCTACTACAAGCGTTATTTCACGAACCGGGCCCAAGTGGCGGCTTTTGCCGAACGCTACCAGTCGGAATTTACGTCGCGGCAAGCCACAATCGACCAGTACGATGCCCAGCTGGCAGCATTAAAGTCGCGGATCGAGGCTGGCGAATCTGATATCAAAGACCAGCAGGCCAACATTGATAGCCAGCGGGCGGCTTTAATGAGCCTGAATAATAGCGACCCCAGTAGCTATAATGCCAGCGTGCCAGCTTATAACCGCCTCATTGACGCCTATAACTACCAAGTATCCAGCATACAAAACTTGATTGCCCAATATAACCAGCTCGTAGAAACTCGTAATGCCGTAGCCTTGGAAGCCAATCAGCTATCTAAGAGCCTAAGTAGCGATGTTGCGCCAATATCAAAGAATTAACACCTAGTTAATATTTGAATGGTAAACTGGTAGAAATCAGGAGGGTCCTTGGCTAAAAAACCAGTCAGTAGCTATATCTGCAATAATTGCGGCGCCGTAAGCAGCAGCTTTAGCGGCAAGTGTTTGCAGTGCGGCGAATGGAACACGCTCCAGGAACAGCTAACGGCCTCTACGCTGGCTGGCAGTGTTGCCGGCGGCAAACAGCTGGCACCGCAATCAGTTTCCAAGGCAATTACCTCAGATAACAAGCGTCTTAGTAGCGGCATATCGGAAGTTGATGACGTCTTTGGCGGCGGCATAGTAGCTGGTAGCGTCAACTTAATTGCCGGCCAGCCTGGAATCGGTAAAAGCACCTTGCTGCTCCAGCTAGCCTATGCCGTGGCCGCTAAATCGCCGGTCCTCTATGTAAGTGGCGAGGAATCCTCGCACCAGATTGGTTTGCGGGCTAAACGGCTGGGAACGACTCGCTCGGACTTGCAATTAGCCACTAGTAACTCGGCGGACGACATAGCCGCCACCATAGCTTCAGGTGATTTCAAGCTGGTGATTATAGATTCCATCCAGACGGTTAGCTGTAGCGCCGTAAGCTCGGCGGCCGGATCGGTATCACAGATAACTAACGCCACCCAGCTGCTAACTTTAGCAGCCAAGCAGAGCAATACCGCTATTATCTTAGTTGGCCATGTCACCAAAGAGGGTTCAATCGCCGGGCCTAAAGTCTTAGAGCACGTCGTGGACGTGGTTTTGCAGCTAGAAGGTGACCGTTACGGCGGTTTTAAGTTGCTCAGGGCTATCAAGAACCGCTTTGGCTCTACCAATGAAGCCGGCATCTTTGAAATGGTTGAAAATGGCCTGCAGCCGGTGGTTAATCCGTCAGCCGCGCTTTTATCAGAAAGACAGGTTAGCGATGGTTCGGTTGTCCTTGCCACGCTAGAAGGCACTAGACCACTTTTGGTTGAGGTCCAAGCGCTCGTAAATCGTACTAGTTACGGCTACCCAAAGCGGGCTGCCAGCGGCTTTGACCTTAACCGCCTAAACCTTTTAGTCGCCATGCTCGAACGACGTACCAAGCTCAAATTAGGCGAACACGACATTTATATAAACATCGTTGGCGGCATTGCTATCAAAGAACCAGCCGCTGACTTGGCAATTTGCCTGGCGATTGGCTCGGCCGCCAAGGGCTTGCAACTCAAGAAGAACGCCGTTGTGTTTGGCGAAGTCGGTTTGAGCGGTGAAGTCAGGCACGTGCCTTATGCCGAGAAGCGCTTGGCAGAAGCCAAAAAACTTGGTTTTGACGGAGCGATTGGGCCAAAACAGAAAACCGGCAAAAAGCTTACTGGCCTAAACGGCGTGGTTGACGTCAGAGGTGCCCTTAACCAATTCCTAGAAAAAGACTAATTTATTAATTGATTGTTGCGGGTAGCGTGGTATTGTCGGCGTCTTTTAATGTGACCTGGACACCAGCACCAGCAGATCCTACAGAGACGCTACAGTGGTTATCCGAAGTTGAGCAAAGCGGGACATTATTATCCGATCTATAGACCGAATATCCAGGATTTCCGCCAGACCAAGAATAGTTGACTATGCTGCCGTTGACGATAGCGCTGAAATTGGCCAGTGGAGCGTTAGAGCTGTAGCTCATGTTGGAGCTGGCACTACCTTGGTAAAGGACACTGTCTGTCACTGTTGCTGTCAATTGTCCACTGCCAGACGATGTTGGCGTGTAGGCAAATGAAATTGTGCTCGGCGAGTCTGTAACTTTTTGGGAGTGAATTGTCTTGCCGCCTAAGTTGAAAGTAATTGTGCCTGGATATTGGGCATACTGGGGATCTGTTAGCTTATGGGTTCCTTGGGTCACGGTCGCGGTTATGGTACAGCCAGTAGAAGGACAACTGCTAGGGGCTGTTAACGTAACAGTTGGCGGGCTGTCATTACAGTTATGGACATCGTCGGTCGCGGTGGCGCTAGTACTGGTTGTGCCCTTGCTGCTACTTCCAATGCTTTGCTTGCCGCCGTTGAATATATCTATGTTCCAGGAGGCCGCATTGCCGTTTGAGACAGTACTTTTAGCTAAAGGTGGCGTACAAGTTGTAGCAACTTTGTTAGAGACTTTATCTAGAGTCTGGGTGGTATTCTTGACTTGGCCACCGCCTACGTACCAACCCGGATAAAGGTCTGAATTAGGGCTTGGTTCAATTGATCCGACTCCAATGTGATTGCGCACCACGAATGCCGAGGCTGACTTAATAGTTTTTGGCGCGACCCAGTTATCAGGTTTCTGAGTGCCAATAGCGGCTTCTATCCAGGGCCGGGTCAGCGGTTCTGTCAGGCTTTCCATTGAGCTTCTCAGGTTGACGCGCCTGGTATGGTTCCCAACCCAGCTCACAACAGCGTACTTAGTTGACCAGCTGGCCATCAGTCCGTCATAGCCGTCGTTGGTGGTACCGGTCTTAACTGCTAGGTGCCAGCCGTTATAGCGTTGGAATTTGTAACCGCCACGCGATAACGGCGTACAGCTGGTTTCCGTACAGCTGCCAGGCAGGTAACTTGCTTTAGGATCGCTGGCCATGTCATTAACTATGTAGGCGGCATCGGCTTTGATTACTTGGTCTCCTTTTGGTTGCTTCCACTGGTAAATTGTTTTTTGGGCGGAGTCGGAGATCTTAAGTATGTAGGTACGAGGTATAGCTTGGCCCATTCGTCCAAGTGTGGACAATCCGTTAACATGGTCATCTAAGTGCAGGAAAGCACCGTCTCCAATTGCGGAGGCGCCATAACACTGGGTTGGTTGGCTCAAGGCTTCATCGGCGTAACAGTTGTACGATTTTTTATTCTTAGACTGGTTGTACTTATTGTCCATCATGGCCGAAGCCGTGCTGAGGGTCTTATTGATTGAATCAACATGGCCGGCGCTTTTATCGTTGGGTACGGATTCTAGCATGGCTTTGACGGCCGGGACGTTTCTTGAACCGCCTAGAGCGTAGCGCAATGTAACTGGGCCAGGATATTTAAAGTCGTAATCTTGCAGACAGTTACCGCCGTTTTTAGGCAGTTGTTTATTTGTACATGGATAACCTGGCAAGGCGCCTTGTTGGTCATATAAGACCGAGCCCGCTCCAACATTATTATTGTTATTAATCAGTGTTGCGTAATCATATGGTTTGAAACTCGAGCCAGGCGGTATCAGGATGCCGGCCGCATAGTTGTTTTGGCCATGATCAGGATCCGCAAAATCAGTTCCTCCCACCAATGAAACAATCTGGCCGGTTGTCACATCCTCCCCAACTATGGCTTCCTCGTCAGCGCCGTAACGTTTAACATTAGCTAAGTTAGACGCTACTAAAGATTCCGCCTTATTCTGTAGACCCATGTCTAGGGTGGTGACAACCTTCCAGCCGCCACGTTGAACAGTAGTGGCTCCGTAAGTCTGTTGAAGCTCTTGTTTAGCAGCAAGTACGAAGTACGGCGCTTTAATACCTTGGTATTTAGGTGCTTGCTCGTGGACCTGGGCGAGAACGTCAACCGCCTTGGCTTCGTCGGCCTGCTTCTGGGTTATGTAGCCCTGCTTAACCATTTGGTTAAGAATATAGTTTTGCCTGCCTATAAGAGCTGGCGCGTTAAACGTGTCCGCCGTTACGGCCGAGTTGTACTTACTGCCAGCATAGGGCGAATAGTAACTTGGCGACTGCGGAATCGCCGCCAGCATGGTGGCTTGGGCTAAAGTCAGGTCTTTGGCGCTAGTTTGGAAATAATCGCGGGCGGCAGCTTCCACGCCGTACTCCTGGCCACCATAAGGCGCGATATTAAGATATCCAGTTAAAATGTCCTTTTTAGAATATTCGCGCTCCAGCTCAACAGCTAGAATCAGCTCTTTAACTTTCCTGGTCACGGTCCGGTTATTGGTCCAGTTCTCGTTAAGTTTAACTAGCTGCTGGGTAATTGTAGAACCACCTTGGACGGCACCGGAACCTCCGGTGGCGTCCCTGACAGCGGCCCGGATTATGCCACGAGTATCAAAGGCGCCATGCTTCAAGAAGTCCTTGTCCTCTACGGCCACGGTGGCTTGCTGTATATACGGAGAGATATCCTTGTTTTCGACTGGTATGCGCTTAACGGAGTTATAATCGTTGAATAAGACAGTCTGGCCAGTCCGGTCGTAATAAGTGATGTTGCCGCCGAGACTATCGCCAGATAGATCTTTAACCTTAGGCAGGTCTTTGCGGAAGTAGGCGAATAAGCCAATAGTCAGGAAGAAGCCAATAACGATTGAGATTCCAATAATTTTAAGAGCCATAATGCCGCCCTGGCGGCTAAACCAGTACTGGGCGACCCGTTTAGGATGCATTCGGTAGGCTAGGCGTTTCCAGCGGTCTTTAGGCAAGGTAGCCAAATAGGCGGCTTTGGCGGCTGCCCGGTCAGCTTTACGAGCCTTGGAGCGGTCGCTTAAAGAACGGTTGATCTTAATAGTGTTACCACTCTTGGTTGTAACCGTGTTCTTAGATCTACGGCTTTGGCGCCCGGTGAATTTACTCATATTGTAGTTGTCTGTCTCCTCATAGAAAGCTTAAGATCTATTATATCAAAAATCGCGCAATAAAAAGCCTATGTTTTACGGTGCGTTATACTAGTTGCATGACGCTATCTGAAGAACTGGCCTGGCGCGGTTTGGTAAACCAGACCACTTATAAGGATTTGTCCGCCCTAAACGGCGATCCGGTTACTTTTTACTGGGGTGTTGACCCCAGTGCGGACTCTATGACTATTGGTAATCTAGCCGCCGCCATGATGGTTAAGTGCTTTATAAAGCATGGCCACAAGCCTGTCTTATTAGTAGGCGGTGCCACTGGCATGATTGGCGATCCTGACGGTAAGAGCCAAGAACGTGATCTAATCACACTAGAGGAAATCGAGCGCAATAAGGCCGCTATCAGCGCCCAATACCATCAGATATTTGGCAGCAAAGACCTCAAAATAGTCGATAATTACGACTGGTTCAAGGATATGAACTACCTAGATTTCTTGCGTGAAGTTGGCAAACACGTGCCAATGCGCCAGATGTTAGCCCGCGATTTCATCCAAACTCGCCTAGGCGAGCAAGGTGCCGGTATAAGCTACGCCGAATTTAGCTACGTTTTAATCCAGGCCTACGACTTTCTTAAATTATATGAAAACGAGGGCGTAACGCTGCAAGTTTGCGGATCTGACCAATGGGGCAATAGTATTGCCGGAGTTGACCTAATCCGCCGTAAAACCGGCGGAGAAGCCCATGTTTACTCCGTTCCTCTAATCGTCAACAAATCAACAGGTAAGAAGTTCGGTAAAAGCGAAGATGGTGCCATCTGGCTTGATCCGGCCAAAACCACCCCAACCCAGTTCTACCAGTTCTGGATTAATTCTGACGACGAAGGCGTGGAGAGCTACTTGAAGATATTCACGGAACTAGACGAGGCCAAAATCAAATCAATTATGGAGGAACAGTCCAAAGATCCCGGCCGCCGAACTGCCCAAAAGGAGCTAGCCCAAGAAGTTACGGCACTGGTCCATGGCGAGGACGCTGCTAGCACGGCCTACCAGCTGACTGAAGTACTGACGGGTAGAATGACCGTGGATAAGATTGACGAAGCCACCGTGGCAGTTCTGCGCCGTGAGATCGCTACGGTCCAGGCTGGCAGTCAAGGCTCGGTGACAGAGGCTTTGGTAAATTCGGGATTAGCTAGTTCCAATACGGAGGCCCGCCGCCTGCTATCGTCTAATGCCATATCTCTCAACGGCCAAAAAATTGATAAAGAAAGCTTCGAACCAGCTGATTTTCAGAATGGCCGCTTGCTGCTGAGGCGCGGCAAAGCCTTCAAGGACACCGTTCTAGTAGAGTTAAGCCAGTAACTGATCTGCTATACTGGGCGTAATTATGACTAAATCCACTGCCGCCAAATCCAAAGCTACTGAAAAAGCCCACGCCAAGCGTAAGTCCGACCAATATAATGATCCCACTCACAATTACCTGCATTATTGGGACGATAGGAAGTACGAACACATTGCCGAAGAGATCGCTATCTCTAAGCTGCTTAAGGGCAAGCATTTCAATAATGCCGTGGATGTTGGTGGCGGCTACGGCCGGCTTTGCGTCCAGCTAGAAAAGTACGCTGATAAGGTCACGCTAGCCGAGCCCAGCCAGCAGCAGCTAGATATTGCCGCTGTTTTCTTAAAAGACCATCCAGAGGTCAAGCGCCAGCTCATGCAAGCCGATGACCTTAAATACGACGATGGCAGCGTTAACCTGCTTACTATGATTAGGGTTATGCATCACTTGCCAGATCCCAGCGCTGAATTTAGCGAGATTGCCCGGGTTTTGAGCGATGACGGCACGGCTATCATAGAGGTGGCCAACTACTTGCATATGCGTAACCGCCTGCGGCACCTGGCTAAGCGCAAGCGCATGCCCGTAAAGCCTGTAGACATCCGTTCTGAAGCCAATAAGCGTGATGACGAGATAGCTTTTGTGAACCACAACCCAGCGACCGTGCTCCGCCAATTAGAACACGCTGGCTTAAAAGTCGAGTCAACCCTATCCGTATCCAATCTGCGAAGCGTACGACTCAAGAAAATTCTACCCCAGGAAGTCATGCTAGGCGCCGAGCGCGTCTTACAGCGTCCGCTAGCTTCGGTCTATTTTGGTCCAAGTATCTTCTTCCTGGTTCGCAAAATCCATAATCGTTGAGTCTTCATGACGATTGATAGTCCGTTGACGGAGCTTAAGGGTGTAGGCGATGCCGTAGCCCAAAAATTTGGCTTGCTTGGCGTAAAAACTATTGGCGATCTGATCGATTTATATCCTCGTAGGTACGAAGATTACTCCGAAATAACAGTGTTAAATAAGCTGCAACCTGGAGCAGTCACAATCGAAGCTACTATCAAGCAGGCAACAGGACGTTACGTTAGGCGGGGCATGCACGTGACAGAAGCCATCGCTAGCGATGATACGGATAGCGTGCGTTTGGTTTGGTTCAACCAGCCTTACCGGGCAGCCGCTTTGAAGCCAGGCCAAAAGTATTTTATCTCCGGCCAGTACGAACTTCGCCGCCAGCGCTTTACTATCTTAAATCCCAGTCTAGAAATAGCCAGTGACTTTCCCGTAAATACGGCTCGAATATTAGCTGTTTACCGGGAAACAAAAGGCCTCAATTCGCGCCAGATCAGATTGGCGGCGCAGGCGGCCTCCAAATTACTGGAGCAACTGCCTGAGAATTTGCCAGCCTGGATAATTAAAGACCAGAAACTGATTAGCCATAGCCAGGCGCTCAAAATTCTGCATATGCCCGGATCGGCCGGCCAGCTGGCTGAGGCTCGTCGCCGGTTGGGTTTTGAAGAAGTTTTCCAGCTGACACTGGCCAGCCTGCTCAACAAGCGTGAAAATCAATCGGAAATAGCTGTGGCGGTTCCATTCAACGAGAACCTAGCTCGCGACTTTGTTAGCCACCTGCCATTTAAGTTGACAAATGCCCAACGGAAAACTGTCTGGCAGGTCTACCAGGATTTGCAAAAAGAACAGCCTATGAACCGTTTGGTGGAGGGCGATGTTGGCTCAGGTAAAACCGCCGTGGCCACTATGGCGGCTTTGATGGTTTTGGCTCAAGACAAACAGGTAGCCCTAATGGCGCCAACCGAACTACTGGCCCGCCAGCACGCCGCGACCATCCACGGCCTACTTAAGCCGTTAGGACACAACAAAGGCGTGGTTTTACTGGTTGGCAGCATGAAGCCTGACCAAAAAGCCAAAGCCCGCGCTGCTATAAAAGAGGGCAAAGCCAGCTTTATTATTGGCACGCACGCCTTAATCCAGGAAAAGGTAGATATGCACCGGCTAGCATTAATAGTTATAGACGAACAGCACCGCTTTGGCGTTGAACAGCGCAAAACCCTGATGGCTAAAGCTGGCCACATGCCGCATGTTCTCAGCCTGACGGCCACGCCAATCCCGCGCTCGTTGGCTTTGACTTTGTACGGCGAACTAGACATCTCAATCCTCGATCAGAAACCAGCTGGGCTCCAAGCCATCCTAACGGAGCTAGTTTCGCCGAATTCGCGGCAACAGCTGTATGAGAAAATCGACCAAAGACTAGACAAAGGCGAGCAAATGTTCGTGGTTTGCCCGCTAATAACAGATTCAACCTTGATCGAGGCTAACTCAGCCGAGGCGGTTTACGAGCAGATGTCTAAAAAGGACTTTAAGCACCGTAAGGTTGGCTTATTACACGGTAAGCTCAAACCAGCCGATAAGCAGGCAATCATGGAGAAATTCGTTAACGGCAAACTGGATATTTTGGTATCTACTACCGTTATCGAGGTAGGCGTTGACGTGCCTAATGCCAGTATCATGCTAATTGAAACTCCTGAACGATTCGGCCTAGCCCAGCTCCATCAATTACGTGGCCGGGTTGGCCGGAGCGGCCAGCAAGGCTACTGCTATCTGTTACTCAGCGATTCAAAATCGCCTAGCCGCCGCCTCAGGGCCCTGGAAAGTTCCAGCGACGGCTTCAAATTAGCTGAACTCGACTTAGAGCTACGTGGGCCGGGCGCGATTTACGGCAGCTCCCAGCACGGCGAACTCGACCTGCGGATCGCCAAACTTAGCGATGTCAAACTGATAGCGGCTGCCCGGACTAGCGCCCAAGCGTTCCTGGACAGGGACGAGAACCTGCTAGACTATAAGCAACTGGCCGTAAGCGTAACTAAACTGCGCGCGGTCACCAATCTCAATTAGATGTACGCCATAATTTTTCACGCCCACCAGAAATTAGACCGGGTCGCCCACAAGCGCTTAGACCAGGTGTTGTCTGGTTCGTTTTTCCCATGCTCCAAACAAATCACCCACTTTGAGGCTGCCAACGGTCCAGATGGCGCCCGGTTGAAACGGCAAAGCAAGGGCGAACAGCCTTGGCACTTTGTTGACCCGCATGATCCCCGGGACACCCAATTGCATAAAGACTTGCAGTTCCACTACGACGAACTCGTCGCGTCTTTAAAAAAGAAAGATGACGTCCAGTCGTCCTTTCACGCCGCCTGGCTAGCCCATGCTTTAGTTGATGGCTTAACCCCGGCCCACCACTATCCGTACGAGGAAGAGCTGGCCCAGCTTCGCGGTACGGAGAGGCACAATCGCAAAGGCTTGACGGGGCGATTATATATTAAGGGCGATACTGTCTGGCAGTCGGTCGGTAAAAGCCTGAAACTAGTTGGGCCCAAGGGTTTACTGACCACCCATGCCTTATTTGAAGCTGGCGCTTACACCATCATCGCGCCGCTTAGGCTTAAGAAAGCCGTGCCATCTAAGGCTGAGCTAAAACTCATATGTGACAAAGGTGTCGTGATGGTATTCCAGGGCCTAGCGAAAGAAGTTGCCAGCTTTGATATTTACCACCGGTTTATTGATCGCGGTTGGACGCACGGCGTCACCAGGGATGTCCGTAAGGAGTTAGCGCCACGGATGGTCAAGATGATCACAATGGCCTGGTATGCCGCGGCACAAGAGGCTAAAACATGAGAGTCATCTCCGGATTCTTAGGCGGCCGAAACTTTGCCAGCCCGGGCGGCCACCGCACCCACCCCATGAGTGATAAAGTCCGCGGCGCCATCTTTGGCGTACTGGGCGATATTAAAGGTTTAACCG